>Ga0126342_10012792_pt1 | contig 14929 bp, 19 predicted proteins | sample Cyp1metagenome_FD_92528 | JGI IMG/M metagenome (GOLD analysis project Ga0126342, IMG submission 92528) | Coral microbial communities from Lord Howe Island, Old Settlement Bay, Australia - Cyphastrea 1 metagenome | ecosystem: Host-associated > Invertebrates > Cnidaria > Coral ...
ATGTATGTATATGTATGTATATGTATGTATATGTATGTATATGTATGTATGTATATGTATGTAAATGTATGTATATGTATGTATATGTATGTATATGTATGTATATGTATGTATATGTATATGTATATGTATATGTGTATATGTGTATATGTGTATATGTATATATGTATATATGTATATATGTATATATGTATATATGTATATGTATATAATTTGATGTCCATACATTTTCCATCTTTAGTGTGTGGAGGCTGCTTGTGCAATGTGTTGCAACGAAAATGCCTGATTCCAAAACGCAGAGCGCATATGCAAGTACATGACCTCCGGCGCAAAGATGAGCTGAACCCTACGCACCATGCTCAAAAATTCCTCCATGAGTAAAGAAAAACTACAGAATACTTTCGTTTAATTAGTGGTTTTGCTGCTTTCAAGTTCTCACACGCTGCAATGCTAATGTTCCTGCCCTTTCTTATTGACATGATGTGGCTCTCAATCCCAGGTTCTTGAGGCATATCCGGAGTTTTTTTCTTCTGATATTGGTGGAACATGATGGAACTATGCGAAGCAAATCACAGAATATCACAGAGCAAGAGTTCTTGACCTCTCCAGTTCCCAACCTGTACAACTTGTGCAATGAATGCCTCAGGACTCGAGATTCAAGCCCAAGGTGATTGGAGAGGGAGACAAGGAGGAACCCAGTCCACCACTCTCTTGCACGGGCTTCGATCCACTGCGAGACCAAGGCAGAAAAACAGGGAAGAATAGGGAACAACATTAAAGGAGAGAGCGAGAAAGCCGACATTTTCCTTTTGTGGTGCATTTTGGAGTTTTCTTTTTCAAAGTACATAGTTATAGTTCTACTTTCACACAGTCACTACTACTTTCATTTTGCACAGCCTGAACTGCTAAACTTTTCTCCTTGTGATTGGTGTGCAGACATGTGCGGACTGTGTATTGGAATGTATTGGAGAGCGTCCTTCGCGTTTGCCTTTGTTTTCTGCCCTGAAGGCCCATTCACATCAATCAAGGTCAGATCTGCAACGGTAGATGTGCCACGGGTTCTGACAGAAAGCAGGGGGTATAGTTGCTGCATAGTTCGAAACTCAAACACTTTGTTGGCAATGATCCTCAACCAACACACCTCACAATGCACCACACAAGCAAATACATGTTGTGCTTATCATTTGAGCTGCAGGAAACCAAAAAAGCAGATGTGCGCTGCGCTTTTTATTTGCTGGAATCAAGTCATTTCCTCAGAGTTTTGTCTCCAAGGAATGAGGAAAACTGAAGTTTGGATAAGCTTAGTGATACGAGTGATACGCTTGGAATCGCTTGGACATTTGAACATCTCTAGTTACAAATGACGTTGCACGATTTTCTGAGGCGATGTTCAGCTCTCCACTACAGCTGCCCTCGATGAGAAGTTGCGATCCGTGTGCCAAGCGACAAAAACCCCTGTCACAGCCACTCGGTATCACTGGACTTTTGTGTGAGTTCAGTGTCAGTACATATCATTCGAATTCATGCAATATTTCTCCCACACATCTTCACTTTCGTTCACTTTCCAAAAGACAGTTTGTGAGGTGAACGTCAATGAGCTCAGCGCAGCCAGAACCTTAATGAATTGCATTGTTTCAGAAATATTGGCACAGCAGGTTTACAAGTTGATTTGCACTCGACAAACTGAATGAATTTGCTTGTTGAGTATAAACACATCATTTGCTGCAAAACTCAAAGATGAGGGCGAGGAGACAGCTGTAGGCAGTTCGAACAAATTGCCAAAGGATATACAGTATATAAATGTATATAATTGAACATTGAACATGGATCTAGTATGCCAGAGTCCTGAAGCATTGTCTCATGCTTGTGAGCCTATCTACATGCCAGCAATAGAGTATACCCAAATTTGTTTTCAACGAACTGCAGCAGGGTAGCATCACCCCCAGCAAGTGTATCACAGCTGTATTCCTGCCAGAACTAAATTTGCAGCAGCTTTGCTGAGCTGATGTTATAGAGTTCTGGGAATGCATTGTGAAAGCTGAAGTCGCCTCGTCGTTTGTCCCAACAAACACTGATTTGTGATGAAATGAGGATCGCTTCAAATGGGATGATTTGCACCAAAAGCTGTACCATGAGGAGGATTGCAAAGGAGTGCAGGCTTCCGAGCTGTCAAAACATTGAGATCAGATTCGGCTCTGCTGTGCAAGTGGACGTGAAGGACATGCTGTATAGCCTCAAAAGTCATTCCCCAGATGGCTTTAGCATGGTTTCATTGGTATTTTCACGGTTCTGTTGCTGCTGCCAATGCTTCTGTCTGTAGCTGTCACGCACGAGTTACTCACAAATATCAGAACTGACAGGCTTCGCTGACAGGTTCAAGCTCTTTCCTTCAGGTCTGCCTGCCATGTTTGGCCATGCGACAGCTGCGATAGGTTTCTTCGGCCGTTGCTTCGGCTGTTGCTTCAGATGTGTCATAGATGTGCCAAGGATACTGTGGATGTCGCTGGCTGTGATGCCTGCACTGGTCATTACATGCCTGGGCCTAAACGGCGCACAGATTGGTCTTGCGATGTCTTGCTGTTATATTGCTGGTTGCTGTCCTGTTGCTGTTTTATGTCCAGTATTAGCTTTGATGCCTCATCATGCTTCCTTTTGGTGCTAAGATGTAAAATGCGCCCAAGTATTTGTCGCGGTTGTCCCAAATGTGTCTTAGCCGTACTTAGTTGGGGCAAAAGGGAGCGCAGAAGGGCAGGGAAGTGTGGACTGATCGAGTGATGAGTGACGATTGGTTGTTTGATGGCTCTGCCGTCGGATGTATAGTAGTTGTGCATTGCTGTATTTTTTATCCAAGGAAGTGCAGATTGTGACAATGCAATGAAATCATGCAAGAACGTGACTTGCATCGCCTTGAACCAAATATCGACCAAGTTGAGGTAATGAATTCTTGGCACCAGATGGCAGTGGGGAGGAAGACAGCAGCTTGCCCAGATGAACATAATTTTCTGTCGCCTTTGCTCCTTGAAAAACTCTCTGTTTTCCGCTTAGGTGAGAATAAGTGCAAAGTCTGCGCATGGGCGCCTGTCTTAGCTGAGCTGTACCAAGACTCAAGACTCAGTTCGTTTTGGCCTCCAAGCTTTATTGGCATCGTCCCTGACTTGAGTAAAGCTTTACAATGACTTGCATGATGTTGCATTGCCTGCAGAATTCAGGTGAAACAGCGCTATCAAAACAGACCTCGACACGAAATACCTATGTCGTACGAAGACAAGGAAGTCTGTAGTGCGTTTGAGAAACGACATCCTGGAGGCCAGGTGCAGCAAGAAAACCGCTGTACTCTCATGCAACATATGGCCCTGTACAGCCCTGTATGGCGCTAGATTCAGTGCGATTTCTGCAACATTTGAGTCTCCAAAGTCTTTCGGAGGAAAACTCTTGCATCTCTTGAGACAATCAAAACAAATTTGTGAGTCCTGATCCTGCACAGATAGTGGGAAGTGGTGCAAATACATTGTGGGGAAGGCGCTCCGGGCTTTGCGCTCCCAAGAACCTTGGAATTGTGCTGCTGTCCTCCAGCTAAACTGCCCAGTCAGGCGGCCTAGACCGCCTAGACCGATAGAGTGACCACAGAGTGACGACTGGTAGAGGGACGACAGTGACGACAGTGACGACAGGTTGCATTTTGAATCGGTCCTTGGTTTGCAGTGCTTTGGGAAGTATTTCGAAGTTTCCATTCGGACAAAACTCTGATTTGACCTAATTTGCCATGGTTTGATTTCCTGAATTTGAAACGAAAGTCAGGTCCTTTCTGAGCAAAACCCAACAAACGAATAGTATTCCCACCTCTGGAGATATTCTCTTCACTGTCACTCATGCTACCTATGTCGCATGTCATTCCCTGTGGCTGAAACATGTTGAAACTTGTTGCTAAGGCGGCGATTGAAAATCCCAACGCTTTGCAGGTTGAGAGTGGAATGGGACTTGCGATGCTTCGGCCTGGCAGCAAAGTTGACAATCTCATGAAGGACGGAGCAAAAATGGATATGGAGTCCGACAGTACGGGGAGGCAACATTCATGAAAGATCATGAAGGATCATGAATGAAAGTTTCCTCTGATTAGCCGCCTAGCCTGGTGGTCAGGGTGCACTGCAGTCATGAAAAGATGAGACTCTTGAAAACTTCCAAGAATCTTGGTGTCGGACCAGGAATAGAGCTGCATGTTTGGTTGCGCATGCTGGAATCAATGCAGATCAGTTAGTTTGGCATTAGTACTTTTACATGTTTTGAGAGATTTGAGAGGATTCCTCAGTTTGAGAATTTGTTTCTGGGCTTTCAGACTAGTTAAGCAGCATTCTTTGCGAAAATCCGATGGCCCCGACATGGGACTGGAAGCATCACCACTGCCACATTGCAGCAATATGCCAAGTGTGATTTCTGTCACGCTGTGCTTCTTTATATTTTCTTTATGATGTTTGTCTGTGCTTCTTTTGAGGGTTTCTGTGTTTGTGTGGAGAATGTGTCTCCGTAAGGCTCTGCTTTTCAACCTTCCCTGGTTTCACTGGTGATGGATCGGTGTCTGCGGCGTTCACTGCACTGCATTGCTTTCAAGCCCCTCTCACCGTTGAGTGACACCAATCACAAAGGTGCTAACAGTGCTGAGTCCAATGTCAAAAAGAAACACAACTCAAAAAGAAACACAACAAACAAACACGCTTGAGTCGACATGATGGTCGTGTCTCTATTTGCCTGGTCCTTCCTCAGGACTTGATTCCTGCATGTACTTAGTCGGAACAATCACCGCGCCGTAGCAATCTGAATAGGAACCAGGCTATAAACGGAGCTATCCCCTGAAAGCACGGGCTAGGAGATGCCATTGGATTGGAAAAATGGCAAAGGCGGAAAGGGTTAAAAAACCGGCTGCAGGATGCTGCAGATAGATCGGGATCAGTCCCAACATCCTCCCATTTCATGAGTAGCTTTGTTGGCAGTGGACTCATGAGTGTGCCACCCGTTCTGAAACTGCGCAACTCAGCAATGTTTAAGCTCCTCGGAACAGGGCAGGACACACACACACAACCACGCACGCAGGCTGCACAGTCTATGCACCAAACAGGAGAATTGCAGTAAACATTTGCCAGGATGTGCCATGCGCAGATAACAGATTGTATAGCACGCGTTGCAATCAATTTGAGAATATCCGCATTGCAGTGCACCCCTTGGAGAACCCTTGCAATTCCTGAATTTCTTTAGAAATCAATGTTTTGTCAGTGAATGTCATCGCCGATGTCGTTGCATGTGAGGAGCTCCAAGATCTTGTTGGTCTTGACAGTGTCAAGGCCGGGATAAGCGCTTTGCGCGACACCGTGGAATTTGACATGTGGCGACGGCGATTTCTGGGTGAGCATTGGTCTCTCCTGGGGCAAAACTTTCACATGCGGTTCTTAGGAAACCCAGGTACAGGAAAGACAGTTGTTGCTCGAATTGTTGGGAAGATCTTGGTGGAACTTGGAGTGGTGAAGAAGCCCGAGAACCCCGATCTCGAGGACGGCTTCGTGTTCCGTGAAGTCAGCAGAGCAGATCTGGTTGGGAGCTATGTTGGACACACAGCTCCCAAAGTCCAGAAAGCTGTGAAGAGTGCCTTTGGCGGTGTCCTTTTCATTGACGAAGCCTATTCATTGATTCAAGGTGAAAGAGACTCCTTTGGCCAAGAAGCAGTTGACACTTTGATCAAGGAGATTGAGGACCATCGTGACAAGGTCATTGTCATTCTGGCAGGCTATCACAAAGAGATGGACACGTTTTTCAAGTCGAATCCAGGATTTCAATCTCGAGTTCCCTTTCGCTTTGACTTTGCGGACTACAGCTGTGAAGAGTTGTCTGAAATGAGTGGAATGTCTTTGAAGAAACAAAACATTACTCCAACCGTTGAGGCCAAGAGCTGGATTTCAAAAATGGTTGGAGAGAAGACAGGTTGCTGCTCTGAGGCACAGTTGGAGGGTGGAACATGCAGTGGGGCCACACGCGATAATGGAAATGGCCGGGCGGCTTGGATATGCTTAGACTAGACTTTTTTCACTGAAACTTAACAGATCTCAAGACTTTCCATATGTTTCCAGAGATAAGTCATGGTAAGTCTAAGAAACTTCACTTGAATTTCGCTTCGCTGATTTTGGGCCAAGGCTGTTCGAAACATTTTGGAATCTGCCCTGCGGGCAATGTCAGTTCGTGCTGTGTTCAGTTCACAATCTAGCCCCGTAAGCAAGAAAATGGTGACAGAATTGGTGGACTCGGACGTGGCCTTCGTCGGTGGCGAACTACTTGGAGAGACAGTGCGAAGCACTTGCAAATTAGCAGGTCAAGCAGTCCCCAATTTGGAGCTTCTCACTGGACCTCGCGTTTTGGCTCTAGACTTTGACAAAGCTATGAGTCGAGCAAAGAGATCTTGCTCTAAGACCACCAGAATGATACTGGAAGCCAAGCCGACCTCCTCTCTGGGAAGTGCCGCGGACATTGAGACTCGGCTCTCTTGGCTCTCTTGGCTCTTCTAGCTCTTCTCACTTTTTTTGGCGTTCTTTTCTTTGCCGCTTGGACTTGGCCATGACTTCGCGATTCTTGGCGAGTTGGCCCTTAGCTGACTCAGCCTCCATTCCTTTCCAAGGTACAGCTGCAAAGCTATCTTTGCATAGAGCTCTGTAGAGTTCCGGGAACATTTAGTAACATTTAGAAACTTAGAAACATCTAGGCAGATCTCAACGATGTGATGTCTGATTCGCAGATAGAGTAGAGGGTGACACAAGCCGCAAGGTCTTTTCCATGACTGCTGTGCTTGTGCCATGCTTCCGCATCCTTTGGGTGAGAAGAACGAAGACTGGAAGAAGACTAGACGAAGACCAGATGCGTTCGCAGGCTACAGTAACAACGCATTTCGTGAAAATGCGATGTTTCCGCCTGTGGCCTGTGACTGATTGAAAAAGATGTCTGCAGACTTATAGTTTCACAAGTAAAAAACATATATATATATAATTATATGTATATATATATACAGATATAATTATACATAGATATATATATATATATACTAACGAATAATCATAAAAACAATACTAATGCCATACATAATAAATTACCTGTATAATATACAATGCATTATATAGTGTGAATACAATGCAGGCCAGGTTAAACCCCGAGTACAGTCATGCATGTTTGCCAGCAGGGGTAGACATTCTTGCCAATCCCGCTGTTGGCTCAAGCACCGCGTGACTCCGAGCAAAGGGAACAAGCAGCTGCTGCGCAGTGAGGGCATGACTTACATCTCCATTTCAAGTACATCAAGAAGCACGAGGTCAAGGAATCTGATTGATCCTATACCCACACTCAGGTTATCAGCCGTATGCTCCTCCCTAGGGCATAAGGTGGTCCTGCAGCCACTGCTCAAGAGCTACTTCTATACAACCTTCAGCCAAACTTGGTATTGCAAAGCTTGACTGGTGGCTGATTGAACGTGGTTCATCTTCATTGACTTCGGCGAACCGCACCCCTTGCCCTACTACCCGTCGATTGGACTGGTGTAAACGGAAGTGGTGTGAAGAACAGCAGCCGAAGCAATGTCGCAGAACAACACTAGCAGCAACGAAACCCATTGTTCCTTTGCGGCCCCGGCGCGTCCATCGGACACACCGGGATCAGGAGACAGCGGTGGTGGAGGTACTACCTCATGGACGCCTTTCAGCAGCAGTGCGCGTAGCGGAACTTCTGCGGGCCACGGCCAAACTACTCCAAGGGGAAGACCACAGAGATTGTCTGCGGCAAGATCGGCGAGGCGCCCTTCGAGACTTGCTATAAAGGACAGAAGTAATGTAGGTCCTTCGACCAACATTACAATTAGTAACGGTGCAAGCCCTTCGGCTGGCACTGCGAAACATAAATCCTCCAACAGCTTGACTCGGGGCGAAAGTGAACTTCGCAAGCAACTTCTGCATGTCAGCAATGAGATGGACAAGAGTGAGAAAGCTAGGTTTGCACTTGAAGAAAGAGTCAACTTGTTTGAAGACGCATTACTTCATCGCAATGAAGCAATGTGTGAAATGGAAATCTATTCCAACTACAAGCTCGACATGTATCAGCAATATGTCTCCACCGAGGTTGAGTACATGAGGGAATCACTAGCCAGTGCAGCACGTATCATGAGTGAACAATCTAAGGCTCTTGCTGAGGCACATCTCATGGATGCAGGCTCTACTATGAGGATCATGGAACTTGGTCGTCGCAATGAGCTTGCTGAGGATGGAGCACAACATATCATTCAAGAAAGCGAAATTGCACGGCAACGATGCCACTCCGAACTCGAGAATGCAGTTCGTCACATACAAGAACAACATCATGATGCAGAAGAGACGGCAGAACAATTTCGGCAACAACGAGAAAGACTTCAACAAGAATGCCACGATTACGTTGCCGAAAAGGAGGAGATGAAACGTCAGTAGATGGCATCTATCACTTCGAGGTTAGCTGCCAATGCGGAGATGGTGATGGTGAACAATGAGAACCTCCAGGCGAACGCCCAGAACGCCGTGATGATCAAGGATCAAGAACTAGTCCACATGCAGGGTCAAGTCACAGAGTTTGCGGAGAACATGAGACAGAAGGATCTCATGATCGAGGACCTGAAGCAGAAACTACGTGATCAGATTGCCTATGCAGGAAAACTGAAGACCTTGTCAAACATGGATCTCGACAATGCAAGGATGAGCTCGAGGGACTCCGAGATGACGTTGAAGAATGAGGTCATCGAGCAGAGAAGGAAGATGAGCAACTACGAACATGAATGCATCAACGAAAGAATGGTTGCTGATCAACTTCGACGTGACAAGAACATGATCTTGGACATTTGGACAACGAGGCCAGTATCAAGGCAGTGATGGAGAACTTCAGGAAGAGTACATTGAACTTTCTGAAATCAACTGTCAACTTCGCCTACGTGTCACTGAGATCTTGCAGGGCAAGTGGGATGACGTCGCCAATTCGCCCAAGTCACAGGTTGTCGAAGAACTTCGAAAAGAACTCGGCCGACTACAACAGGAACTTCCCGTGAAGGATGGCCGGATCATCTTCAAACAGAGCGCAACAATGGACAAAAGGACGACTGAAGAGACAACGGAGATCATGGTTCAGAGAGATGATGCGATCTTGAAGAGCGGCAGACTTTACGTCGAGTTGCAGGAGGCGAACAAGAAGCTTGGTGAACTCGATATGCAGCGTGGTGGAGCGATGGTAGTGCAATCTGCGCCCCCTCCACCTCATGTCATTTTTCAACCCTGCGGCATGAAAGCAATCTACGGATTGCCGAAGGCTCCTGCATTGATGAACATGAACCAGATGGGCGCTTCTTCGTCAACCCAAGCTACTAACCCTGAAGAGGAGATTAACAAGACGCTCAGGGACGAACTTGTCGAACAAGAAGCCCAAGCTGAGAGGAACTACGAAGAGATGAGGGAATACAAGTCGTGGCTACGGCAGATTGAGGAAGGTCAAGAGTCCATCAAAGGCACTGGCACTGATGAGAACACGGAAGGGTAAGTTCGAGCCTGTCCCGGACAACCTTCCTGGGATTTGGGACCAACATGATGGATCAGTTGTGGGCAAGGAGCAGGTGACGGACAGAATGAACGGATCACGAGGACTTCCCGACGAGAGCACGAAAAGGCAGTCGTGAAACCATGGCCAAGATGTCAAGACTTGGATGTCTGGCGTTCGGGAACGGTCCATGCAGTTTGTGTCGCATCTGGTGATCCTGACAAACGAGCTTGGCAAAATTGGTTGGATCCTGCTCAGAGGTCTCGCCCTGATTATGAATTACTTACAGATTCGGGAGATTTCCATTGACTCCAAGCTATCGATTGCACTTCAGAACATGGTCGAGAACGCTGGTGAGGTGGCCTCGGAAGTCAAAATACGAATCAGGCAGAGGAGTCCGGAACTCGGAAAGAAGGGCAACTTGTTGCAATGATGCTGGATCACTTCCAGACTACATCGCAGGATGAAACATTGTTCAATGCCAGTCATCTCTACAAGCTACAATACCGTGGGGACAAGGAGTTGCATAATTTCCTCAACGCCTGGTTGGAGATCATCGTCAACATGAAGCCTCAGGACATTCCCTCTGATGTTACCCTACGTGATCATCTCCTGAGGAAGATTGAAGGATCCGCAGCGCTGAATGTGGACCTCGCCATCTTCAAAGTTCGAGAGAAGGATGATGATCAGAAGACCTACAAGGAGTTGTTGAGCTTTTGAAACGGCACATTGCAAGGGTTCGAGAAGACAAGAACATTGCAGCCCGTGACAAGTTTGCCACCGACTACACGACCCTTGGACAACCGAGCACTCCAGCCCCGAAGCCTGCTGCTCCAGCACCTGACAAGGGTGATGACAAGAACTTTGGTGGCAGGGCAAACAAGCCTGCCGTGCCTAATCCCAAGGCGAAGGCTACGGCGACTCCGGTGCTACCATCCTCCAACCCGAAGAGCCACAACGGCAAGGGTGGGAAACCGAGATCAAGATCATCGCCAAGGGATAAGGCAACTTGGACGACGATTGCGATGTGTTCTTCAAGACGGTCCCCGATACGCTCAAGGAACCGAAGAAGGTGAAGTTCAATGACAACATCGAGATCACTGAGTATGTCAAGTACGACTACGTACCATGTTCGAGGCAGAGGAAAAAGTCCAGCAACGCTGACAAGGAAACACGAACTCTTCAACAACTTCGTGTTGACATGCACTGGATTCTCCATTGCAAACTTGGTGCAACTCGTGGTCGTGCTATGGCAATGCTCATGGATTCACAGTATGAATGCCGTGATGTCGATGAGGTGCACATCGTTCTTGGTCCCAAGAGTGATCTCAAGGTCAGGATGAAAAGCGACGAGGATCTTGAAGATGATCCCAGGGCAGAACTATTTGAGGGCGACATCAAACCTCATGTGCCTGGGAAGTTTGGGAAGAAGGGCAATGTTATGTGCATCACTATGCCAATTGAACTTCGGGACCGAAGATTCATCGTGGACTCAGGTAGTGGTCACGACTTGATCTCTTCGAATCGTAAATGCTACTTCGTGCATGATATATTCGTGATGCGGGCACGTCCTTCGACGAGCCAGCAGATTGATATATATATATATAATTCGGGGAACCACGCAAGTCTATCGACGAGCATGGGGAACCGGATAGCACCAGTGTAGGAGAGATGTTTTTGAAGAAGGCAAATTCTACCTTCTTTTTATTTAAACGGGGAAATTTAGGCCCTAGCATTTACCCTCCTGCGCCCAAGCCTCGAACTTTCCGATGGGCGTGGGGGGCGTGGATACAATGCAGGCCAGGTTAAACCCCAAGTACAGTCATGCATGTTTGCCAGCCGGGGTAGACATTCTTGCCAACTCCCGCTGTTGGCTCAAGCACCGCGTGACTCCGAGCAAAGGAAAAAAGCAGCTGCTGCGCAGTAAGGGCATCAACCTTGCGGACTTACATCTCCATTTCAGGTACATCAAGAAGCAACGAGGTCACGGAATCTGATGGATCCTGTACCCACTCTCGTATAGTTATAGACGCAACATCTGATCTGGGGAGCCTTTCTGTGTCAGAGTCCTTCCTTTCCCTGAATTCCATTTCCTTCCTACCTTTCTCCACCTTGGCCCACCTTGGCTCTGCTTGACTTTTCGGAATCCAAGGAGATCAAAGACAAGGAGCTGAAGAAAGTCTTTGCAGAACTAGACGAGCTGATCGGACTCGCGTCTGTGAAACGTGCCATGCGGGAGTTCTATGCAACTGTGGACTCTCGGTTAATTTTGTGTTCATGGAGCCTGGGCACTTTTGCACGCCTTTTTTGTGTGTAACTTCGTTTGTTATTTTTCCCCCTCTACCGCTGCCAAGGAATTTGCAAATTTGAGAGACTCGGCAGTAGGGTTTGTGCAGTCTTGGTTTTGTCTCAGACACTTGCCCTTGAGCAGGGTATTGAGCGTTTTGGGTGAAGTAGATGGTGCATGTGGCATTTGCGGCATACTGGCAATGGAGCGATCATACTGCAACGTCCAGTTTTGTTTTTCGAGTGCTAAACTAAGGGAAGAAAGCTGGGCTGCAGCCACTCAAGAGCCAAAGCTTTCACATGCGTTTCCTGGGGAATCCAGGGACTGGAAAGACCGTGGTAGCCAGGATTGTTGGAAACCTGGCAGATTCCGCAGATGCTAAAGCTGCTAAGGTCCAAGATGCAAGTCATTGTGAATTGATAAAGCATTGACAAAGCATTGACAAAACTGAAAGATGCTGGAAGATGCTTCTCAGCCTGAGGAAAACTGTTGGTTGCCCTGGGCGCCATTGAGAAACCAGCCGACACAGCCGACACCAACGCCACAGCAGGAAACTCAGATCTTGGCCACAGCCTGCCCTTAACCTTCAGCCTTTTCCGGCTGTTCAGCTACGCTCAGCTGTACGCTTAGGTCTTTCACGAAGTAAGCCGCTCCGATTTGGTTGCAAAATACGTTGGACAAACTGCTACGAAGGTCCTTGACGCGGTGAAGAAGAGTTTGGGCTGCTCAGAAGCATTCAGCAACATTTCCGTATTACTTCTGATTGTTTATGCTGAAATAGTACACGAGGTGGTACAAACACCAAGTAACTGTCAATAGCCAACAGCAAATGACTCAGGTGGTGTGCTGTTCTTGGATGAAGCTGCTCGGCTTCATGTTAGAAACATTGACAGCTTTTCAGTTTGCAAAACATATTGCTTGACCGGCTTGACCTAGTCAGCTTTGCGAATCTTTGCACCACCTTTTCTGTTCCGAATTGTCACAACTCACCGAGGCCTATGCTCTAATCCAAGGCAGCCGTGATACCTTTGGGCAAGAGGCTGTGGACACCTTGATCAAAGAAATGGAAGATAAAAGGGCACATTTCATTGTCCGTGCCTTAGATTCCAAACTGTAAAATCTCTTTTGGCTATTTAGTCTTTTGCCGCCGGAGCAAGGTGATCTGTGCAGGATACGAGAAGGAGATGGACGATTTTTTTCAAAGCAATCCAGGTTTCAAGCTGCTTGGCTGCTTTCGGATGGTTTTGACAGCAAAGATGAGCAAAGTAAGAAATAGTTGTCTTTCAAGGAGTGTTGGATGTCTTCTCTGTAGAAATACACGACACGTGAGCATTTGTATGATATATGTTGATATAACCGTATATCGGTATACTCAATTCAAAAGCCAACCAACTCCGCCGCTTCCCAAACTGCCTTCTCAAACCGCTTCCCAAACCCAAACCGCTTCCCAAAGGTCGCGTGTTCCTTTCACTTTTCACTTTGAGGACCTGATGTAGCCGGTGTCGTGTGGATTGTTGCGGGTTCACAATCGGATTCATGTGGTGCTCGAATTTTACTCCAGGACTACACCTGCCCGGAGCTGTATGACATTGGAAAACTTGGCTTGAACAAGAAGGACGCTGCTACCCTTTGACCAAGTGACCTGCTGAAGAAGACTAAGAAGAAAACTGTAGAGACTGTAGAAGAAGTGGTGTGGAGGTAGAAATCTGCTCATTTCGCAAGCAAACACGTGACTCTGCTTTGACTTACTGTCTCTCCACAAATCCAAGCCTTCTATGGTTATGTAGGAGCTGACGCTACCCAGTGATTTGTCCACATATCAAGATGCACTGAGCTTCTCAACCGGCTGCTGCTTGTTTTGAATTGTTCATAATTCTGCGCCCACCAACCCCGTTTCTTTTTTTAACACCAATTTTTCCTTGTTTCTCTTCTCAGCAACTTTTTTCTCTGTTCAGGCTGTGAGCGTCTAGAAGAATGCACCCCAGACCGAGCAAAAGGGAATGGTCGCGCCGTGCGAAATGCCATTGAGGCACCAGAGGAGAAAAGGACTGAAATGGCATTCGCAGAATGAAAAATTATTGTGACAACTCGTTGCTTTGAATCGCACCTGATAGACCTGATATTTCATCCGCCTGGACAGGCAGCTGTCAGGGCCATGGCAACACGCGTGCAAGGGAGTGAAGCGTCCGTCAAAACATACACGGAGCTAAAGGCAGAAGACTTCGCAGCAGCTCAGAGAGACCTTGGGAATCCTTTATGTAACTTATATGTGCAATACCAGCAGTACCGCACAAGGCGGTGGCGGAAGTTTAAAAAATAGGAAACCTATAGGAGAGGTTGGTTGTTGTGAATCACGGATGGCAGAGCGAATCCACTGATGGACCGAAAGGTGGTTGGAGTGGTGTTTTTTGGAGTGGTTGCAGTGGTTGCAGTGGTCGCCTCAGCACAACTGCTGGATGTAGTGTGGTGTAGTGCAGTTGTAGTTGTAGTGTAATGGAGTTGTAGTTGTAGTGTAGTGTAATTAGTGTGGTGTAGGTGTAGTTGCAGTTGCAGTTATAGCTGTAGTTGTGGTGTGGTGTAAATTGTGTAGTCTAGTGTAGTGTACCGTAGTGATGTATAAACTGTAGTGTGGTATAGTGTAGTGTAGTCTAGTGTAGTGTAGCGTAAAGCAATGTAGTTGTAGTTGTAGTGTAGTGCAATTAGGGTAGTGTAGTGTAGTCTAGTGTAATGTAGTGTAAAGTAGCGTAATGTAGTGGTAGTTGTAGTTGTAGTTGCAGTCGTAGTTGTTGTTGTAGTTGCAGTGTACTGCAGTGTAGTTAGTGTAGTTGTAGCCGTGGTAGTGGTAGCGGTGTAATTGTAGTTGTAGCTGTGGTGGTGGTAGTAGTAGATGTAGCAGCAGCAGCAGGAGTAGTAGGAGTAGTAGATGTAGATGTAGAAGTAGAAGTAGAAGTACCAGTAGTACCGCACAAGGCGGTGGCGGAAGTTTCAAAAATAGGAAACCTATAGGAGAGATTGGTTGTTGTGAATCAGGGATGGCAGAGCGAAGCCACTGATGGACCGAAAGGTGCTTGA
>Ga0126342_10012793_pt1 | contig 14929 bp, 14 predicted proteins | sample Cyp1metagenome_FD_92528 | JGI IMG/M metagenome (GOLD analysis project Ga0126342, IMG submission 92528) | Coral microbial communities from Lord Howe Island, Old Settlement Bay, Australia - Cyphastrea 1 metagenome | ecosystem: Host-associated > Invertebrates > Cnidaria > Coral ...
AATGTAAGTATTGCAGGAACATGATACCTATAGGTCATCACACGCGACTCGCAATGAAACCTTCACAATTACCGGGGAAGGGATATAAAGAAGGACATGCTTGCTATGGAAAAGCAGATGACCAACAGAAGTAAGAGTTAGTTGTTTGGTATGGAATCATTGGGTCTGCAGATGTCTTGAGTGAGAAATACCGAAAGAAGCGAGATGTGGTTGTTTGGCATTGAGCGCGCAGATGTTTTGAATGAACTATTGCTTGCTAGAGTGGAGAACTGATGTGAACATGGTGGACATGGCGGCAAGCAAGCACAGTGATTTATGTTGATCCATGTTCCTTCAGAGGTCTAGGCACGCAGGTCTGCCAGCATTGTGGCCGTTGCATTCCACAAATTGGCACCTTTATGCCAATATGTCCACTGTGCTGCGCGGATCTTGCGTTTGAGGACACAAGAACCGACGCTGCGAGTGGCATGTTTCAAGTAGGCACGCAAGTGTCCCCAAAAGCGAAGCGCGACGAAAAGTAAAGCGCACCAGGCCCATGTTGTAGTACAAAGACCAGCGAGGCAAACTTTGGGAGCTGCTAATGGCTACGGGAGAAAAAGCATTGAGAACATAAAACAATTCGATTTTGTCGCGAAGCAAAAAAACAAATTAAAACAACAAAAACATATTCTAAAGGTCTTGGGGATGGGGGGGATTGGCACAAACCAACAAAAGCATCGAGAAAAAAAAAAACAAGAAAACCAATATTCCAGAGGTCTTGGGGATGGGGGGGATTGGCACAAAGCAAAAAAAAACATCGAGAAAACCAAAAAAAACAAAAAAACAAAAACAATATTCCAGAGGTCTTGGGATGGGGGGGGTCCCACCAAGAGTTTCCAAATATTGTTTTTTTTTGTTTTTTTTTGGTTTTCTCGATGTTTTTTTGGTTTTCTGGCCAAAAATGCAAAAACCTTTGGGAAAACAAAAAAAAAACATATTCCAGAGGTCTTGGGGACGGGGGGGTAGAACCAAGAGTTTCCACATATTGTTTTTTCTTGTTTTTCTCAATGTTTTTTTGATTTCTCTCCATGGGGTCCTCCCCAAAGAGACTCAAAGTATTTTTTGTGTTATCATTACATGGAGGTTTATACTGTTTTTTTCTGTTTATGGTATTAAGTGGTGGACAGACAACTTGAAGAGCAGACAAGTTGAAAGGGCGTTAACCAAGTTTAAAGGATGTGAGCCAAGTTGCAGGAAGGTACAGAAAGTTGCTGCTTTGGTCGGTTCTGGGCAGGGTGACCATATATATATATGTGTGTGTGTGAGTTACTATATATATGTGGTATATGTATATATATGTGTGTGTGAGTTAAAAATAATATATGTATATGTTATATATAGATATGTGTATGTATGTATGTGTGTGTTAAATATATATATGTAATACATACACATTAAATATATATATAGTATATTTTAGATATAATATTATATTATATTATATACGTACAATTTACATATGATAAAGCTATATATATATATATACAGTATATATGTAAATGATCACTGCTTATTGGATCCTCTATAAGATCCAAGTTTTCTCTAAATAAATTCCCAACATGTCCAAAAATTTGATGATGAAAATAGTCGAAAAATGGACCAAGCGTCACTACCAAACGAGACCAAACGAAAAAGACCCCACCACTGCAATCCTCTGAGGCACAGGATTGCTAGGCGCAACTGTGACCCTCCAATGGTGGGTAGTCGTACTATCATCCTCGGTGCAGCAACTTAGGCCGAAGTTGCTACATCTTTTGGATGGAAATGATGGAAATCAAGTATCAAGTCATTTGGAGCTTTCCAAGAGGGGGTCATTGATCCCCGCTGATTCAATCTGTGCTGCTCCCAGTTCTGGCATTGCGAACTGCGGCTGAGAAGCTCGAAGATTGGACCAACAACTGGATTTCCCAAGTCACAGGGCATCTGGCCGGTGCTGTGCGTGTTCCAACGGGTGTTTTTTGGTGGGTAATTAATCTAAAAGACGGTAGGTCCAAGCGTTTGGCAAATCGTGGGGAAAATGGGTGATCCAGTTCCTCATCAGAAGCCTCGATCCATCGGTTTTTGATCTGACGAAACATGGTAACTTCTGGCAGCCAGGTCTTCAGGCAGTTGCACCAGGTGAGACAGTCATTATCCGCGGGAGCCAGTGGCAGTAGGGTGAAGCGTCGGAGACCATTGACCATTGACCATCATGATCTATGATGATCTATGCTGGTGTGCTAATGGTTGGCTATAACAATCCCATTTGAACCAGGCGGTCTAACAATAACCAACCAACTAGGGCATGCTGCGACCAAGGCTGGTGGATGCATGGGACATTGTTGATGTTTCATGATGTTTCATCATTCAAGCCACTGCTCCCACAGATGCATGTCTATATGCTACAGGTTCTATCTACATGAGACATTACGATTTCAATGAATTCACATGAATTTACATGAATTTACATGAATCTACACCAATCATGAGCCTCTCAGTCATCTTCCTGTCAAGATTCGTTCCACCTGAGCCTCCAGTGCAGCATGGACCACTGCACGCGACAGTCCCAGAGTACGTGCGGTGTCTGTGAGGAGGGTCTCCCACTCCTTTCCTCGAGTATCCAAAGTTCTTCTTCCTCGTGGTGTAGCTGGACTGACAAAATTACAATATGCCGTGATGGACTGAGCGATGTTCATCAAATACAGCTGAGCGCTTTGCGCCACCGATGGGGCCACATTGGGCCCCATCCCCGAGCGCTTCGACGACACGAAACGGCTGGGATCCTCTGGGGCCTCGTTGAGGATCCGAGCCAAGCTCTGCATCTCCCGGAGGGTCACTAAGGGACCTTCCGACTCTGCTGGGGTCTGCAGAAACTCATGGCACAACAAATCGGCTGCTCTCACTGGAGGATTTTGACTATGTGCCTCCAAGCAGGTAGAGACAAAGGCCAAAAAAGGGCCACTGTAACGCCGGTTGAACAACAAATCCGAGGCTGCTGGCAAATAGCCGATCTCTGCGGGTGCTTCAGGTGTCGCCCCACGGAGTTCATGAAGCAAGAGCTCCCGAGTGTCGCCCCTGGGGGACACCAAATTCTCCATTGCTTGGGACCCGTAGCTGCGAGCATATGGGATGGCATCCAACAAAACTTCCATGCCACCAAGTGCAGAAACCAAGAGCAGTAAACCAATGTCAAAAATATCCACCACTGTTTGTTCCACTCCTTCCGGTGGAAATTCATGCGACGCAGCTACCTGACAGGTCTTGATTCTTTGCTCCAAGCCAAAAGTCAGCCGTGGTCGCCCACTTGTACTGAAGAGCACCTGTGAAGGTTTCACACATCCATGAACCACAGGAGGCTCGGCTGAATGTAAAACGTCTAAGGCTTGTAGCACACTGAGGGCGATTTCACGCATGGCTTCCTCCGGCAAGCCCCCACAGGCTTGGATCAAATCATGCAACGAGCCCAAGGGCATGTACTCACAGAGTATGGCCATAGGATAGCCCTGTGGAGCATCCCAAAAGGCCTCGCGCAAGGCCACTAAGAGCCCGGGATGCTGAGATTGTAATCTGGACCATCTGGAAAGCCAGGCATGCAACCAGGATCTCAGGTGAGCACGTTGATGTTCAGAGCCTGGGATCTCCATCAAACAAAACAACTCCAAAGTTGATGGGTGCAACATCTTTTTGATGGCAAAGTGCCCATGCCGCTGCGGACAGGAAGACAAGAACACCAGCGAGTTCAATCGAATTGTGGCATCCGGCGACTCGCCATCTCCTAGCCGAGTTTCGGGAACCCTGGGGGAATGCGCCGTCACAGACGTCACTGCTCCAGCTGCGAAACTCTCGGCCGGCGAGGCATGTCGTTCGTGTCGTTGATTCGCCTTCACGGGGCCGAAGGCCGCAGGCAGATTCTTCTTGGAGCGACTGGCCCGTGGTCCACGATGCGCCTCCATCGCCCGAGCCAGCGGCCCAACCGCGTTTGAGCCCACTTAGCCATACTGCCACGACGCCATGGTGAAATCACAGGAAGATAACGAACATAATTCATTCCATGGAACATGTGTGTGGAAAATCGTGAGAACACCATCCAGCAGTTGAGGCATGAAGGATAGTATTCTTCATCATTGTGGCCTTGAAGGCGCCTTAACGGGTCTATCTTCATCGATCATCACAGTGAGTGGGTCGCCATGGTGCAACAATGGTGCAAGCCGTTCTCATGGCACAAGGCACGCATGTCCAGATTCTGCCTTAAGCTTCACCGGTCCAAACTCTCCGTTCTTGCCAGTGTAGTTCTTGAGAATTTCCAAGCCCCTCAGATGAATGGATCGGTATAATTTGTACATCTATGTAAACCTATGTCTACGGACAAATGATTCTGTCCGTGCTTATGCTTATACAGTTATAGTTATAGTTTTAATTATACATGCATGCATGCAGCGTCGTGGTATGCGATGGTATGTGTCTGTCCTTGTGCCTTCAAACAGTTACACATGCACTTGCGTGTGTAATTGTGGAATGTAAAAAAAATGCATCAAATTGTCCATCTTCGCATTGGAAAACCCTCGATGTCCAAAATAGTCTGAAGATGTCTTCTCTACCCCGTCACCTTATCCTTCTATATCTTCTATCTCCTCCAAGCTTCCCAAAGAGATCTGCGATATGCACCTGGCCCGTCTCTGGACCGATTGTGCACTCACCAAAGCCCTCAGGACAACCGTCAGTCACCCTGAGATGGAAGAATTGAGCAACGCATTTCACAACGGTTCCATGCGTTGCGCCCACATTGGGTCATGGGAACAAGGGGTGATTTGCCAGGCCGATTTTCCGTCCATGCCGTCACGGCTCTGAAATGTGGGGCAGGAACTTGTCGAAATTCTGTTTGATCGAAGGGTACTTTGCAAACTCGCGGATTTTGCTGGCAACCCTGAGCTCGAATTTATTTGGATGGCAATGGATGGCAAGAAATGGCAAAACGCAACAGTCTCAGCATGCCAACAATTGAGTCTATGACAAGCCTTCAGGCCTTGTCATCCTGCAACTCACATGAGACCCCCCACCTCTCTCCCAACATCTCGCCAGATCTTGAGAGGATCGATGCTAGGAATTGCTGTGGGAGATAGGGGTTCTCCTTCGGTTGCCACTTTTCCTGCATGCACTTCCTGCACGGCGGCTGCAAAACTTGAGGCATGTCTATTGAACACAGTTGAATCATGTTGAGTCACTCAAATATAAAATAATATAAATATTCCCCTGCACCTAAGGGAGGGGAGTGGGGTGGGGGGGTTGGATTTCTTTTAGTTGTCCCAACCATTGCATTTCGGCCACTGCTTTTCATCTGAAACCTTCATCCAAAGCCACGCCAACCCGCCTGCAGAACTATCACTTCGTGTGGTGAGTCCCGGCGACTTTTTAAAGCCACTAGTTTTAAGCGAGGCGCTGCCTGTCCATTTTTTGTGATTTTTGGAGGTTTGGGGGGGCTCAGAGGAATGGAAAGAGATCAGGAGACGAGAGGAAGGAAAAGAAGAGGTACGAGTACTGTAGTTGAAAATCAGTGAAACTCAACAGGTTGGACCCATGTAAAAATACTTCAATTGGAGACACAGTGCTAGGTCGCTAGGTAGTGCACAATTCATCCCAAGTGCACGTGATGAAGAGTGACTTGCCCAGCAACTTGCCTTAACTGCAACCACTTCTTCGACTCGTCTGAAGGCATCACCGTGATCAGACCGTCCACCGCAAAATTCGAAGCCAGGGCCGAGGGCGACGAAAGCGCCTGGACCATGTCCAAGACCTTCTGCTGCTCCGCTGGTGGCAGCATAGCCACCTGAGGAAACACCAAACAACGAATGTATCCAAACATTTCCAAACATCTCCAACCATAGCCAACTGTATGTTTTAAGTTTTGTTTTTCGGCCGCAATTGCTGGATGACCCTGAAATAGTTCAGTTTGCACCAGCCATGGTCAGAAACATGCACAACCAGCTGATCTCAGAGGGTTTGTCAACCGGTCAGTGGCGCAACGCGCCTTTGCAAAATAGGAAATTCATGTGAGATATCTACTGATGGGAATTTCATATCGTACTGAACGGACAAGCAAATACAACATATAACAACGGAGAGAAATATATAACACTAAATACTAAATATATATATATAACGGAATATATAACGATATACAACAATGTTTAACCATATAACACAGACTACAACATTGCAACACACCACTTAGCACCTACATGCACCTACGGCCCAATTTGGTTCGGTCCAAGTGGCATCCTCTTTAGTCGGTGAGTTCTCGCCCGTGAACTGCTTCACTATATCCCCCAACGGGTTTTGATCCAGAAGCGACCCGTACTGCGACACGATGCAGTTCTGCGGCTGCAAGGTTGTCCTTTGGATCGTCAGGGTCATCAGGGTCAGATAACATACCTTGTTAAAGTTGACATGAAAAGAAATCAAATGATTCCTGGGTGCATCTTGAAATACAGTATCTGAAATAGAGTATCCCAGTATCCGCTCAAAAAATTGCATTTTTTTGCTGGGAAAATGATGCTTATTGATTAACCCAATGGATCCAAATGGAATGGGATGCTCTATTTTCGGACAAACCCAAATCAGCCTGCCTCTGAAAGTACTTCGTGTAGCTGGAGCAGTCACCCTCAGGGGCCACGCGTGGATTGTCATGGCACATGAGAGCTTGCAAGCGGCAGAGATGTTGGGTTGTGTACCTTGAACAATCCTGAAATTGACAGTTCGCCCGAACAAAACTTCAATTTTCGTTTCATAATGATAATTTCTCAGATCTGATCGCAACCCACTTGGTGCGGTGAAAAAATAAGGTTATCTGAATTGTGGTTCAACTCGCGAACCCATCCTCATAGTACAAACCCTCAAATCATATCCCAATGGGCAATGGGATGTCTCCGTCAGGACAAAAATCTGATATATGACATCTGCAACGGGTTCAAACTCAGTGGGTGATGCCAGACTCCAATATTTTTCCTCGCCGGGTGAAAAGCCCGGCCTTGACTGTAGAGGCGCTGAAACATTCCTTAAACTCCTTTAATGAAAGTTCTTATAACACATGAGGATCAGACAAGAAAGCTTGCTGGAGCAGGATACTTGCAACCTTTCCCAAGGACCAGAGTCTCGAAAATGTTCACCAAGCGAATCCCTCCCCATGTTCATTGGCCACTGCCACAGCTGCCAAACAAGAATTATCTAGTGCAGAATCAGTTGCAACAAACATATTTATATATTATACAACTGGCAACGGGCCCCTTCGCCAACCTGTCAAACCACCTCCAATACCCAATAAGATTCCCAAGTCCTTCCAACAACCAAATGAAATTCCAAATGGCCCTCCCGAGCCCTGCAGCGGCCGCGCCGCACTTTATGGCACCACACGCTCCGACGTGTCTGGGTCTACCTAAGCCCTCTGCGATTGCTCCCTGAGCCACTGCTATCGGCACCAAGAATGTACCCCAGCTGAACGGTTATCCCAAACTTGACAACTCATTGTGCACACATTCAGCGACATAAGTGGCATGATGAACAACGGCTGGAATAAACACACTCCTAAAAGATTATCTTTCTAAGATCTTTTTGAAAGAGTCACTGAGATTCTTATGCATGCAAGAAAATGGATTGAAACCGGCATCGAAGATTTCTCACGGTACTGGCACACCTATGAGTTTCTTCCGCAAGTCACTGTTGCTCAGGATTGGGTAGAGCAGCAGAAAAGTTAAATCTGCAACGCCTGGAATCGGAGACACTTCGGAACTGCACAAAAATCCACTGGCATTACTAACAACTGAGGAACATGGCAAAAACATGCAAGGCGGATTCCTCTGGCTTGGCTATGGGCTGCTGGTACCACTGTTGTTTCACCTTTTTATCAGCTCTTTGCTTGAGAATTTCGTCAACATCATGCAAAAAATGCACTTTAATTCCTTGAGACAAAAAGGACCTCAGCACTGCAGTATACATTTCTTTGGTTAAGGTATCCGCCATTTGAGCTGCGCTATGCACCCATTTAATTAATACCCCTTCTTTTAGGCGTTCTTTGATCACAAGAGCTTCCAGCATAATGCGATATTCCGAACACTGGAGAATGGAAGTCTTTTGAAGGAGATCATAAAGACTCTTGCAATCAACAACGGCGAAGGCACAAGGTAGACCTTGTTTGAGAGTTGCTTCGGGGTCTTTCCAGTTTAAGTTGGGATTCAAAAACCACGCCCAGTGAGTTCGGGTCCAACTCAAAAGGTCTAATGCCCCGGACAACGCAAACGTCTCGGATGCCAGTGTGCATTCGAAGTTTGGGTCTAGTCTATTTCTTCAGTGGTGGCCATGATTAGGCATCCCTTTTGCGAGTGAGCTTTTTCTCGTGTGGCGAATGCCGCATCTGAGAACGAAAGGAACCGAATCTTTTGGATGGGTAGGGCTTGGATCTTTATTGAAGTCTCAGCAAACTTTTTGGCTTCATTCAGAATCCGATTACCCTGCATTAAATCGGAAACAGTGGCACACGTGACGCGTGCTTGGAGGAGGCTCAACCTACAGGATACGTCTGGTCTTGTGTTCGTGGCTGCATACTGAAGGCTGCCTATGAGTCCTCGAAGACTTTGGAGTTCATCTTTGGTGATGGGTAGTTCAGGATTTTTACGTCGATCTCGGTTGATATTGATAGGTGGAATGTCATTAATGTAGTAGTCTTTCTGAGAAAGGGTAATGTCACCATTGTGGGATTGTTGTGCATGAATTCCAGTGAATGTGAATGACCCAGCGCGCTGGCTACCAAAAGGGAAACGACGTTCGAGGTTCTTGATTGCCTGGTTGAAGACCTCATCACCTCCCCCTAGTCCATCACCGGCATGCACTCCTAAGATGCCATGGATGGAACTGGTCGAGCGTTCATCCTTGGACTCTTTCGGCAACACGAACACAAAAAGGGATCCATGGGCGATACTATAAATCCAAGAGATAGTAAAGCGGCTTTCAGTTCACAATGCCATAACAAAGGAGCGTTGATGAGGCCATATGCACCCTTCAACAGTTCGCACACTTCATCAGATTTTAGGTTCATCTTAATTCTGAGTTCTTCAGGGGGTTCTATGCCTAAGATACGTGAATCTTGGCGGCTCCCACGGAGAAACGCTGTGCGAATGTCAAATGAGCGCACAGTCCATCGATGACTTGCAACACACTGCAAGGCCAACATCCTGCTGTCGCGACCAAGTGTGGGTGAATCCCTGGGAAGCGAGTCAATCAGGGGGTCTTCATATCCCAAGATCATTAACCGAGCTTTGGCCTTCCTGGAAGTTCCTGTTTCGGCCTGTTCAATTTCATCAAAGGATTTCCATGTGAGTATCCATCTCGATCTCAAGAGTTGACCCTCAGGTACCTGATTACGCAAGATCTTTCGGACTGTATCGGTAGCTATCCATGAATCAATTTCTTTCTCCTTGGCTTTTGCAAAAAGTCGGGCATCCTCTGGTGAAAGGTCTTTGATCTTTACTTCAACTTTTTGTCTTTTGGCTGCTGATGCCAGTAGAATTTCTTGTTGATCGTATGTCTTCCCCACGCATTTTTGGATGTCTTCATCTGTCATCAAGATTTCGGCTTGGAACACTTGTTGTTCAACATGAGTGGACATGTGAAGTTCTTCAGGTGTGGTATGATCATTATGTCCTGGAAGAATTTCAAAGTGAGTTGTACCTGTCCATGGTTCTGGCTGGGGCAAATGGCTTTGTGGGCTATTTCTCCAAGCTTCTTTTCTTTCAAACAGACTACCGGAGACATGTCTACCAAGAATGGTACGCATGTTGCCAAGTGCATGGAAGGGAACTGGGCATGTGACGGCTTCATGAGGAAAGAACATATTCAACCTTGGTTGCCTGTGGTGTCGAATGAGTTGATTACCAGATACTTCCCAGTGGTCTTCACGCACTCCAAGGGCAACGAGCTCTTCCTCGGTGTCCGCAGGAACGGGTGTTTCAATCGCGTCTTGCAGGCTGTCACCATGGTGGGGTGTTGGTGGGATCATCGGCTCAGCATCAGGTTGCACTTCAGAATCAGGGTGATTATCATCATCATTGGTGTTATCATTGGGAGGATTACTTATGATTATTTCAGGCTCAGGATTCAGGAGTGTTATTATGGCCTTGATCTTGAGGGTTAGGGTTATTGAGTGGTAAACTGGGGTTTATGTTAGGGGGATTATTCTGGTTGGAAAGCTCTCAGAATTGGAACACCCCTGTGCCGCTACGCTCTGGCAGTTGGAACATCTGTCGGTCCAGGTCGGACAACGACTGCTCTTCATCGGCTGACAATTTTCGAACATGCTCAGGGGCGCATCTGAAAAGCTTGGCCAAACAAGATTCTTTCCTTCAACCATCAACACTTTGGTGGGCCCATGCCACGAGCCAGGTTCGGCTCCCTTGCCAGCTTTCCAAAACATGACAATTTCACCAGGTTGACAGATAACCCTATCCGGTCTGGATCTCGCATGCAAGGCTTTTCGGAGAGCACTACTATGTTCAGCACGGATGAAAGCGACACGGGCAGCTTCTCTCTTGGACATGGTTTCCTGAAATCTGGCTCCTTCAGGTGACAGTTCATCGAGTCCTGGAAAACCTGAGCTGCCTAGATACAGATCCTAAAACCGCATTTTTCCTAAACCCATAATTCTGGCGTGTAACCCTCATGTCTGGACATCGAGAGTTGTACCAGGCAGTGTTCAAAATCATGGTAATTTAGGATTGGGTGGTCTCCATGGTATTTGGAAATCATGTGCATCAAGATGGCTCCATGTCTTTCGGCTCTCCCCAACTGCCAGTGGGCATCGGTGGGTATGACGTAGCTTTCAATTGTATGCTTCTGCAAGAACTTGGAAAACATCTCACTGTTTGCTTCAGTGGCGCTGTCAAACATCATGCTCTTAGGGGGACCCGCCCATCTCAACCATGCATTGAAGAAAGCTTCAATGAGACCCTCAGTGGTTCTCTGTTGATATGGAATGGCTACATGGAAATTTGTGGCAGTGTCCACAAAGTGGTAGAAACCATACACTTTTCCTTGAGGCATGTAAGATGGTCATTAAAGTCGGCGGGCACTTTGAGCTTACTGGGACGAGCGACTTTTGGAAGCTGTTGTTCCACGCAGGCTGGACATACAAAATCCCCACTAGCTTTGACCTCTTCTTCGGACCATCCATTTCTGCGCAACGCCATCTGCAAGACGCGGATGTCTGGATGTCCAAGGTTCTGATGGATCTTTCTGATTCGTTGTTGAGTATGAGGTGGTAATGTCTTGAACCGGGGACCTTCAGATAGTGTCCTCATACAATTAATCCCTCGGCTGACATCCAGGACTCTGATCTCTTTGTCGGGATACAAGGCTTGAACAGCATTAAACATGGGACCTTCTCGGATAAGGCTCTTACCAACTCGAGGTGCACTTTTCTCGGCCATGTCAAGGATTTGTTGGATTTGGTGCTTCTGGTCTAGACTGGATGACGTGTCTGCAGGAACGGATGACCCTGCCGAACTTGGGGCACTGGCTTCCTCTGACGGTTGATCTATGTACAAGTGCTCAGGGTGGAACTTGCCGGCTAGTCTCCGTCTTTTTGGTTCTGGAGCGTCAGACTCAACTTCTGCTGCCAGGGCAAAGACGGATCGATATCCCAGAACTTGTTCTTGAATCTGGCTGCTACATTGGATGGCACGACCAATTCTTCTGCCAAACACTGCTGTGTACAGTTCTGTGCATTTGGAAAGGGGAATCCTACCAAAACCTTTGACAACACAAGATCCGGCTATTTGGTCATGGTGATGGCATCCTACGCATTGACAACGTTCCAATTTGCGCCACAAAATTTTGGATGTGGTCCAAATTTGAATACGCTTGCGGATGAAGTTCTGGCTATTCGGATGTCGCAATGCTCCGGCTGAGCACGTGTCACAGATGACTCTCATGGTGTGGCGGACAATGTTGTCCATTTCTTTCTGGCGCACAAGTTCTGAACCCTGTGGTTGCTCAATGTGAAAATGGAATCGGTTGCCACGCCAATCTTGAGTGCGGAACAATGCATCACATAGCAAGAGATGAACATTCTCATCCTGACAATCGGCTTCGATCCGTTTGGCCAGTTGCAGTGACTTTTGGGCGTTTAAACGATTCCATTTGCACCATGGGCTACACTTAGGAGCCACCCATATGTCCGGTCTGACAATCCACAGCAAATCGCAGAGTTTGCAACGACCCCCGAAGGTGGAAAGATCCCCATGCCTCAAGCCAAATCGGACTGTAGTCAGGCCAAGCTGTTCACCCTGCTTAGTGATTTCGCTCTGTTCGGAGCAGTGCGCTTCCAGCAATTGAACCCTGGACTGGGACCAGTGACGTTGGATGTCCGTGATAGACCATGATGGAAACTTCTTTCGATAGTAAGTCCACATTTCTTCATAAACCCAGTTATATCGGCCTTCTTCAGCATGAAAGATCTCAGAAAAGTAGCTGGTGTCAACAACTTCATCACGGTTCTGAGCCAACACGGTTTTACCTACTTCATCACAAATCCATGACCTAAAGTCCAGTCCATGGTTGCCCTCATTCAGGGTTTCTGTGTGCTGGCTGTCGGCATCATGGCCTGGGTCAGTACCTGAAGTTGTTGAGAGATCATGTGCAGGGAGTTCTCTTCCACAGTCTCGAGGCGATAGTGCTGGCTCTCGAGCTCGCCCTTCACCAGACTGGCATGCTCTTCCTGAATCACACTCCACGGCTTTGAGGCCTCTTCTTCGGACCAGCTCCCCTGACTTGAGACGTCCACAGTTGAGGGTCTGGTCGCTTTGGCCTTGGCTTTCAGTTCCAGTGAGGTCGGTTGCATGATCTCGGCATCTTCCTGTGTCAACTCCAGCCTCCACATACGGATTGCTGAAGTACAGGAACGCCTGATGAGCATGTTTCTGAGATCCCTTGTACTTCTTCACAAACCACGTGGTGTATTTTGGGTCTTGGGTCACCACATCGATGAATCTCTGATTCAACTTGGCCTCTCCGAAAGCGATTCTCATCTTTGACCACTGGTCGTATGACATCTTCATGAACTCGTCGTTGACCTTCTGGGATGTCACCTGCTGGAATCGTTCGGCAAGACGGCTGGAGGCCATGGTCACAGAACGATGGGTTCGAATCGGTTGAACACTTCTTGGGATCACTCGGCGGCTGTGAAGAGCATGGGTTTATGACTGACGGCTGTGGCTCATCACCTACACTCTTGGATTCTTCTTCAACATGCATGGTTTCCTGAGGCTGACCCTTTATTAGTTCTGATTTCACGGCTGGTGTCTGACTGGCAGGGCGGACAAGTTCACAAAAATCAATCAGATACAACTTCTTTGCGGCCAACGTGAGCGGCATTTTGACTTGGATTTGAGTGAAGTTCACAACGTCCGCTGCAGTGTCGATCTGGGCTCCCAATGTGCGGAAAACATTGTTTGAAACCAGGAAAAGGGTCTTTGACTGGACCACACAAATTTTGACAAACCATCGGTCTAACGGCACCATGAGGGCTTCCCGACACTCCACTGTGCTGCTGTTGCCAAATCGGAAAATCGTATTGCATGCTACCTTCTGGACACGACTCTTCACACTGGGCGGCAAATGAGACAACAGTTCAGGAACTTGGTCTGATCCAATGACAGTTTGACTGGCACCTAAATCCACTATGCCAAAAGGTCCATGACTGACGAAAAACACATCATCAAAAGGCCTCGGTTGGGCCTCAGGCTGGGTAAATCCCTGTTGGATCTCTGATGCATTCCTCTTCAGAGGACTGTGGGTCAGGCTCGGTTCAGGGGCAATCTTCGGCGGAGGGCTTAGGTGGCTCTTCAAATTGCTCAAGACCCTGGACAGGAGTGGTTCCGTGAGGTGACCTGAGTGACATGTCGGATTATAATTATTACCAACACAAACAAAACCAACCGATCCAACAGGAACTTCAGAACTAACATGCAGAGAAACATCCATGTGGTCGGAGACTAAGATCATGTCATCATCGGGGTTCTCATCATCATGGGTCATGGCCATGCCGGCAAATGCTCCATCTTTGGATCCAGTGACATTGGACGGATTCGGAGGTGACACTCGGCTTTCCGATGTCCACGCTGGCCGCATTTGCGGCACTCTGACTCAAGAATCCTTTGAACTTTGTGCCAACGGTTTTCGACTCCTGAAGCTATTCTTTCCTTTGTTCTTACCCTTACCTTTCTGGGGATATCCATGACCTTTTTTGAGCTTCCCCAGAACCCCCGATTTTTATTCCGGTCCTGCAGTCTCTTGCGGGCATCCATGTACGTGTTGAAGCAGGCTGCCAGCTCCATGTCTCCCTGAAGTGCTTCAAGGATGCTGTCCTCAAACTGCAAGCACACTATGGCGTCAGGGTCGGACTCATCATAAACCAAATCCCCATCATCCCATGATTCACCAGTGTAGGCAGTTTCTTCATCCATCACAAAGGTGGGTTGTTCCTCCTCAAAGACTGCGTTCACATCATACGTTTTTGATCTTGAGGCACTTTTCGAACCAGACTGAACTTCATTGAAGAACTTTGATCCGAGCAGCTTCAAAGCAGATACAATGGAATCATATTCTAAAGCACCCTTTGAATCTACAATCAGCTTCTTCTTGTCATCAGCATGGAGGCCTGAATTTCTCAAAAGCACTTATGCTCGAATCTCAGGAAAGCCAACACCCATTTGAAGCAACTCCTCAAACTGGAAGTCGTGGCGAGCCAAATCCGCCCACACCGCTTTGGCGGTGAAGGCGTGCTTATTGGGGGGCAACAGCAACACTAAATGCTCAATGACATTTGTTAATATAGCAGTCGCTATATCAGCTTTAGCTGGGGGGGGGG
>Ga0126342_10012794_pt1 | contig 14928 bp, 14 predicted proteins | sample Cyp1metagenome_FD_92528 | JGI IMG/M metagenome (GOLD analysis project Ga0126342, IMG submission 92528) | Coral microbial communities from Lord Howe Island, Old Settlement Bay, Australia - Cyphastrea 1 metagenome | ecosystem: Host-associated > Invertebrates > Cnidaria > Coral ...
AGCACCTTTCGGTCCATCAGTGGATTCGCTCTGCCATCCCTGATTCACAACAGCCAATGTCTCCTATAGGTTTCCTATTTTTGAAACTTCCGCCACCGCCTTGTGCGGTACTACTGGTATATAGAGTACTTTTTCATATTCACGTTTAATCATCTTAAAGAGATCAAAAAGGATGGGAAAGGTTTTAAGAATTTCTGGTCACCAACCACTTCGTTGGTTTCCATGACCATGGTGACCATTATGTCCAACATTTTACGAGTCGAGCGCACATTTTTCGGCTTTCTATACCATCAACCAGGACATTTCTTGGAACATGTCATCGCTATGAAGCCAAGCATCTTCCTGACCCCGAAAGGGTCCCTGGCACGAGAAACATCGAGAAACCACAAACCTCCACTGTGACCACTCTAGATGATGATATCCGGCAATCAAGGATGGCGATGGAAATTCCCTTACAGCATTAAGTCTTCCTTATTGAGTTTCATAATTGTCCCATGAAAACCAATTAAAACCACTATCTCGTAGATTTCCGATCCATTTTTGACACAGGAGGGTCACTTGTTCAGGCCCTTCACCATCGAAGTCGCGGCAAATTATCTAATTAAACACAGCAACCAAGACTGAGTTCCTCAGTATTCGTTGTGAAACAGGAACCCCAAAGCACCCAGCAATATCCCACTATGTCCAATGGCCAATTATTCACTTATAACTTATATCCGATCATTATTTCATATTATTTAACTATCGATATATCCCATTCTATCTCATCATTATATCAGATGATATCATCTCTATATCCCATCGCTCCTGGAGCGGTTGGAGCGGGAGCCTTGCCCTTTCCTTTGCCTCGGGGGAAAAACACCAGTTTTTTCTTGGGTGAACATGTTCGAATCTGGCTGATTTGGCAAAACATTTCATTGATTTTGATCTTGGTTGATCATGACTGATCTTTGTTCTGCTGTTTTCTGTTTTTGTTGACCCAGATTCATTGATTCAAACCATTCAGAACTGAACTATTTAAGGTCTTAATCCGGCGGGCAGTGCCTGGCAAAGCACCGGGCACAAAGCTGAATCCCCAAACGTCCCCAACTGAGCTTTTGCAATGAATTGCTACCAAATCCATGGCCCAGATATGCACAGATATGCACACCTACCTTGCATCACTGCAGCACACGTTTTTCCAAAAATGATCATTGACTCATTCATACTCCCGTTGAACGCATAGCGTTTCCTGAAATCCACATCCACCGTGCCATCAACTTTTGCTTCGCCAAGTTTCCCTTACCCTTCGGTGGCACTTTTGTTGGGGTTGCGACAATGTCGCTTCCTGTCGCCAGTGGCCGTGAAGCAATCATAGCTATGTCATAGCAGATAGGGTGCCAAATCCAGTGGTTTCTGATCATACCCAATTTCTTGATAAACTCAAATGTCTATCTATCTACACAGAATTCTTTTGTTTTTCATTCCGATTCTGGCATGGTGAAATCACGATATCATACGATATCCATCTAAACCATACGCCTTGGGGAATATCAATCTCCCATTATATCCCAGAGCAGGGACCTAATCATCGGATTTACCACTGGATGTCTGCTATTCTGGATCCTGCTTCAGACACCTTTCATGAGCTGCCAATGTGGAAGTGTCGGAAATCTTTGAGATAAACAGGATCAAACAGGCATAGAATATCAATCTTTGACCGTTCTGAACCCGGTATGCACAAATTGAGACGACTTCTAAGTAGAAGGAATTTCTCGCATGTGGTTTTTGTTTATAGTATTTTATAGTTTATGCTAAAGTATACTAAGATATACTACGGAACTAACAGAGGAAGTTTGAGGAATTGGGAGTATATTGAGATCACCCTGCGGTATTTCAGGGACTGGTGGATTCAAATCTGAATTCGCTCGACCTCACGGTTGAAACCCTTTGGGTACATGTCAAGACATCTGAAAGAAACATGCTCAAAATATCTCAAGATGACCAAAGCTGTCCGAGTGATCCCCGGGCAGTTTTTGACTACCCACTTCGGCATGAGTCAAACATAGTCAAACATTGCATTCACAATGGGTATTCAAGTGCGTTTGTAACCCAAATTTACGTCAAGGGTCTGGGTGAAAATAAGTTTCTGTAGCATGTGCTACACAAAGTTTCCTCCCCATGTTGCTGATATCCCAACCAGGACTCAGTGGTCGAATCAGCGATTCGCGACACATCAATCCCTGATCTGGTTGATCATCATGATCATCCCACAAAGGGGTTGGTTTACGCTTCAAGATGGCGTAAATCAAACCATCATTTACTGCCATGATTTATACATTTCAATATCCCAATGATTGAATTCTCAATTTTGTTCATCCAAGTGATGGGTCATTGGGGTCACCCGATCTTATCCCATGTAACGTGAAATAACGTGAACATGTCTACTCCAATGATAGTAATGATTCCACATGGTACTCCGGATTCCAAATCCCACCCCAAAATGGTGATCCAAACCACGACTTCGGTTGGCTTCGGTTCCTTCCGGCGTCGCTTCCGGCGTCGCCATTGGTGGTGCAGTGTCCACCTGGGCACAGCCGTGGCGCAAACAGAAACTCCAGCGCCACGGCCTTTCTCAAGCCATGAACCCTATGAAAACACACATTTTCTGCCAAATTTCGTTCTCAAAATCCAAATGTTCAGATTCTGTTCAGATTCTGTTCTAAGCGTTTTCCAATCCCAAATTGACCCACCATCAGAGCCCCCATCCCCTAAGCTTTCCACCATCCTCTCCGTCTCTGTGGTCCCATCGGCGAGAAGCTCTGCGTCATCGGCTGTCTCGGGGTGGCTGGCAGTCTCCGTCTCGCCGTCCTCTGGGTCTACGATGGTAGAACCGGGTAGAAACTGCAACAGTTCAACAACCATGAAAATATGCAGGAACTGTCAGGAACTCATGAATAATTACAGTAATGGGAAATGATTGTACTGTATGGTGGTTTGAAACTTTCAGAAAAAAAACATGGTCCAACATGGTCCAACCAACTAGCAGGACAAAGGTGGACGCTGGGCAAGTGGTGACAATCCGTTAGTTCCGTCGGTTGCCATAGAAGAATGTGGCCCACCCGATCCGTGGATCACTTAGAACCACCATATATTGGGATTTACGGTTATCAATTGAAAAGACAACGGCAGGTTTCCACGTTGAATCACTTAGTATGGAGGACCTAAACCATCAACAGAGTTCAGCCCCACCTGGGATGGCTGTGGATGACTGATGGCTATGGATGGCAGTACCAGGATGCCCCTCCAATTGTGGATTTGGATCTTAAAGTTTGACCCAAAACGGCATGATCCATTTGGTATCTTTGGTCACTGTCACGGGACCTTTCGTCCAAATTCCCAGCAGCCTAGCATTCCTTTCGGAACTATAGTCACACACTAGGCTTTTGGTTGGAACCATGAAGATGACGACCATTGTCATTACTATTGTCATTACTATTGTCATTACTATTGTAATGACTACCGATAATGATCATGATGACGAACTGAATAACAATCACACACATTCACGTGTGCATATAGCTATATATAATATACATAGAAGCATGTATAAACAATTATAAACATATATTGTTACATGCGTAAATGAACCTCCACCGATCCCTCTTGAGGCAACAGAAGTACGCTTCAAACCGCACGTCCTCTGTGGACGTGGAACTTGACTCCAAACAGCCTCCCGGAATTGGAATCATGCACAACCGTGGCACAACCATGCAATGGATCAGCTAATGGGAAGAGCCCCAGCTCTCAGTACTTGGCTACATGTGTACCCATGTAAGTCTCTCAAGCGAATTATATAATGTTGGATGTGATAGGCAAGGATAGGTAGATGGTAGAATTAAGGCTCAATAATGAGTGGCGAAGATTCAGTCAGATATCTGAAGACTCGCCGCATCTCAGCTGGGACCCGAGCCCGAGCCTGTCGGCAAATCTTTCAACTCCTTCACCCTGCGGTTGATCCCACGGAGAAAACCGAGCCCCTGCTATGATTCCATGGGCAGGACATTTTTTCTGATCGTAACCTTTCCGTTTTGGGAGCCCTTTTTCCCTACTATGGAGGCTTGTGCATTAACCATCGAAGAATTAGCAAGAGTCAGGAATCTGAAGCATGGTAATAGACCCCTCCGTGAATCGCTGTGATGCACCACAATTCATCGCTACAAATGGTCACTGGGTGTCATGTCCAGTAGATTGTGTGACCCTTTAAGGACCTCAATTTTTCAGTTTTATTTCACGTCATGGCCCTGTTGCCGTCAAGTCATCATGTCTGCCAGCACTCTGGGACACATCCAAGTAGCGTTGTCAGCGAATGATGGCCTTCGGCACTCCTCGGGGGTGAGGAAACGGCGCTTTCGCCACTAGCATCTGACACCCAGCTAGATGTTGCTTCTGGGGCGTTGCCCATGGGCGAACTATAGTGCCCACCCGTAGCAACCCCAAAAAACATAGACTTTGACAGTTTCCAGTCCTCAAATGCCCGCAACATCTACTTGAAAATTGGCCTCAAGCTGTCCAGTCATCCCAAAACTTCTATATAACATCCTTTAGTAAGTCTTCAATTGACTCTTCAAAAAAATATCTCAAGATCCAAAAACATCATGATTCATATTATCTGGTTTCATGATGTTTTATGATCTTCACCCGTCCAAAAACTTCAGGCAACACATGAACTCTGCCCAGCATCGACGGCGTCGCGGACGCTGGCGCTGGCGCCATGTGAATTCTCTCGGCTGCTGGGGCCCCCTGGGGCTTCTCCGAAAGAATCGCCAGGCGGGTTCGTAGCAGCTCCAACTCTCCGACCTGGTCAAAAACTGGGAGTTTGAGCTGCAAAAATCAGGGCTCAATGTTGAGCAGCAAAGGTGGGGGGGTTGAAAACCAACAAAAACCATGGGATTTTTCAATTTCCGACAAACATGAGTTTGATTTGGGATTTCGGCATTTATGATTGAAGAAAAAGGTGCAACAACTGGAATGTGATAAATCTGAATAATGAAACTTGTGCTCATCAAAAGATGTGGCCCAAATGGGGCAATAAGGAATGCATTTAAATAGTTTCAAAAGGAGGGTATTACCATGTATTACCAGTATACACCAGTATACAGATGATTTCTCTCAGTTTTATCGCAGATGATCCATAGCTACAATGGTGATCTAAACTCAAATTCCGATAAGTGATGGTCAAGTTAACCGAATGAACAAATCGGAAACTTGTTAACACCTCCCTTTTGTTGGCCAACGACGCTGACCCACCGCCCGATGCAGTGGTGCCTTCTCCCGAAGAAGGTCGTTCTCCTGGTGGAACTTCTGGGGCTTGTAAAATATTGCGAAGTCAATAGAAATACAAACAACTCCATGCTGTCAAATGTTCAATTTAAGCATAGCCAAATCCAAAAATCATGGGATGCTTTAAGTTTTGCTTATAGGGCTTATGGGTATACTACACTATCCCGTTTGAGGGCACTATTGTTGACGATTCACTTTTCCATATTCAGTTGGTTAAGCTTCCATTTTCCCAGGTAAATTCTCCTAAATCTTGTCTTTTTCTTGGTGAAACCATGTTTAAATCCACATTTGTCGTTACTTCTTATCAAACCACCATAAACTATAAACCACCCAAAACCACCCATCATCCATGCACATGTTTTATAAATTTCAGGCGTTCATGGTGAATTTCTCCCATCCACCATTCACCGTCCGTAGCCGTAGCTCCTTCATGGCCTTGGCCAGCCGTGTTCGCAACATGAACAGCGCGCCCAGCTGCGTTCGTTGTGGCGCGTCGCCTTCACCCCCTCAGAAACGGATGGAGACTTAAAAACTTTGTATCCAAAACATGGATATTTAGCAACTATTTAACCAATAAACATATGATGTAAGCAACAACATAGGGGAGTTGAACCAACAAAAACATGTGAAGGTAACCAAGCAAACTGGTGGTATATGGTGTTTGAACTGTCAACAAACAGTGGGAATTGCATCAAATCATGAGAACCATCAACACTTAAGTACTGAACTTCTAACAACAGAAATGCGTGTGTTTAAATACACGGATTAACGAAAGCACAAGTTACCAAAGAAAAAAATGCAATTCACCAATTGGTCTTGGTGGTGGCATCGTACTGTAAGACAACAACTTAACAAGCGCCTCGTGAAGAGAAACAAACAACATTCTTTGTTGGATCTTCTCTTTTCATACTTCCAATCTAGGTTGTTGCACTCACAACGATTCACACAATCTATCCTGTAGAGTAGAATGACTTCGTTTCAAAACTACTTTGCTTGGTGGTCTCTTTTGAAAAGACCCGTCTTGCGCTATCTCTCAATAATTGTGCAGTAATTGTGGTTGAAAATCCTGTGAAAATCCCATTTCGCCAATGCAGAATCCACTGGATCCACATTCGTACGCTCAGTTCTCCACACCTGGTGGATCGGCCTCGCCGTGCTCAGTTGGAGGCCTGAGATCCAGTGATGACACCGGTGGAACAAAAACTTTGGTCAGAAATGGGATGCATTGAATCAAAAGAGGGATGTAACTCATCTTGGGATATGACCCATCATATACTGGGTAAACGCTTACAATATACCCCTTCATAATGTACATACACTGTCAGATAGTTGCTGCCGCTGAGATCAGAATCTGATTGGTTGAGACACCCATTGTCCAATGCCGCTTCATCTCCACAGGCCATAGCTGCACATGGGATGCGGACTAAGATGGACTGTAATACGACTTAAGTAGTAAAACTATGTGAAACTGGAGTATGATTTATATAAATAGATCTCACAGAAATTTTAGTGGCCCACTTACCATCCAAACTTTGAGTACATAAATAGATCCGAATAAATACAAATCATCTGGATAAAATATGATAAGATACAGTGCAATATTGTGCAATATATGATTCACCAACCTGAACAATTGGGAATTGCTGACGATTCCCCGCAGTCTAACCATCAATCCAGTGACCTCGTATAACACCGCTTTCAATTTAACACCATTGATCCAACATGATCCAACTAATTACTGTAATATGAACGCAAGACACACCTCCCATCCGGTCCTGTCCCATGGCCCCGGTCCCATGGCCGATTTTGGACCCTCGCCATCTGCGCTGCCCATCAGTCTGAGGCCGCAAATCATTTGCCTTGAGGCCTGGCTTTTTTGCGCCCAAAGAGATGCCAGTTCCGTTGTGGAACCATGGCTGAACTATGGACTAGAACAATCATGATATATATATATATATAAGTTATGTATATATATATAGATATTATATGTATTATATATAATTGCATATACATGAGATATACATATTAATTACTATTCATGTAGTGTATATCTAATCATACATTCCTCCATGACGGCAGCTCAAAATCAACCCAAAAACCTACGGAACCAGGGTAAACACCTCATGCTGACCTGGTTGCTTCCTTCCCAAGGGCACCACGGTAATTCCCGCAAAGGAAATCTGGGCCGAATGACGTTGAATGTACATGAATGTACTAGATCGAATCATTTCGGGGTCCCATTTCTTGAAGAATTGTCATTGAAATGATCGGAGGAATTGTTGAAGTTGTTGAACTTATAAGTTGAACATTGAACATAGGCATTAACCATGCTAAAGCTGCAAAAACCGAGGCATATCTCCGAGGGCACGAGGCTTCAAGCTTCAAGTTTGCTGCCAAACGGCTATGCCAAACGATGGTCAAACACTTCTGGTTTGTACTGAGCTGGGGGTGCAAACTGCACACCTCCCGTCATGAAAGAACAAGCTCAGGTCATGCAGCGTACCACGTCCTGTGGCCATGAGAATCCAAGGAAAATCATCACCAGTTTTTGGGTTATTTAAATGGTTTTAAATGCATTTAATGAAATGATCAACTTGTCGTACTGAAAAAGATCACCGAAGATCAGTGAGCAAATATCACTTGGGACCATCCATAAGGACCCAGTCGTGATATCTGAACTAACCTCCAGTAATCAAACATGGTTATTATATGGTTATTATATGGTTATTATATGGTTATATTACTGTAACTGTGATATCTGAACTAACCAAAATTTCACCATTTATAATTGATGTCCCAAAAAAACAAACTTCATCGAGGATTTTCCATTGCCTCGTTTGATTTGAAATGAGATATCTAAGATATTCTAAGATATTAATTTTCGTGCTACATACCCGCACACACCAATTATTTTATCATCATTCCCAATGATTTCCGGAGCGAATATCCACCCAACTATTGATGATCTATCCCATGACTGAACCCAAACGAGCTAATTATATAAATTGTATATACTGAATATGTACATCCATCATAGCCATGTTGGTCATCCACTATATCCATAGCTGGTATCATATGACTATACTCCAAGAATTGGCTGATTTCGAAAAGAATTCAGCCACAATTTTCATGGTCTTCATGGTCAAACATGGTAAAACGTCAGGTTTGCCTGTAACTTTCCCTTAAACCAACCCGCTTTGATCAGCGGTCGCAGGAGTCGCACGGCCGCAGGACGTGGCACGGCACTTGGCGTTCGGAAACAAATCATCGGACGTTGAACACACTGCACCAAAAGGTGGGGGGGCAGCCGTGGATATCCAACCAGTGGACATGTACATACTACATATGTTTATCAACATCTGATACTATACTGGTGTAATTATGAGATATGCATAGAATTCTGTATACACCAAACAATAAGTGGAATAAGTGGGGTATATGACGGGAATGTGATGGGTACTGTATATCATGTGTATTATCAAATACGTGGATAGTTTAGGATAACCCCAAAGCTGAATTCCTTTCGTGATGGTTGCCTAATTGCCATCACAAGGATGGAGGGTGGATGATATACATATATACATACATATATAAATATATATATATATACACTACCTTGACCTTTTTTTTAATTCTCCTCCAACGATGCCAAGGTACATCATAGCAAAGCATAGTTTATTGCAAAACAATCCAAAACACATGGATTTACATGTACACCCAACAAGAATAGTGTGATAGCCAATAATAGCGACTGTTCAGTAGCGGGTGATTATTTAACATGGCGTCGCTCAAAAACAGGATTGATCCTGAGCATGATTCAAATTTTGGGATGAAATACAGTAAATGCCTCAAAACATCGCAAAAATACAAAGCAACATACACGTCTCTACATGTACCTGGGCATTTTTCAAAATTGGCATACCCCATCCAATATGATAATTTCGGCATGATTTTGGGGGCATAAGCAAAAGGTGTTATGTGGAGCCACCCTTCAATTCATCAAGCGTTTTTCAAGTGTATGAATATGGTAATGTCTTCATTGAAGACCTTGTTGAGACCTTGTTTGGGGGGGTGAACCCCGTTTACCAGCTATTTTGGTGTTCACACGGGTACCCATATAATAAGCACAGAGGGTCCCCTGGGATCAAGAGGATCTGAATGATTGGAGTCCTTAAAGTAGCCAAGGGATCCAAGGGTCAAGGAAAGGGTTGATGAATCATAACACCTCGCAACTTTCAGCTGGAGACGAGGAGATGCACAGGTCCCCCATTTTGGAAACCCCAGATTGAGAATATGCATTTAACCAAAAAGAAGCGGACCCAATATTTTTTGGGACATTCGCCAGGAAGGTAGGCAATATTCTGCAGATATTCCGGTTTAAACGGAAGTAATACATGAGTTAGTGCAAGGTACCATGTAGAAGAACCGTTGTGAAAAATAGGCGTTACCTCTCTGTTTTTCGTCATCAATTAAACACTGGAAAAATGCATCTTTCGCATTCTTTCTTATTCAACCATCCAATTCTTGGATTAATAACAATGTTGAAATATGTGTTCCATGGTCAAAACATGTCAAAACATAGTACTGCATCTGGTATGGTCCTCGATCCCATAACAAAAGATCGTTTGCAATTTTGGGCATATAATCCGACTTTTGATTCGGACTCTGGTGGTGGGGGTCAGTGCATTTGAAACTATGGTGACTGAATATCGTGAAGGTCCAGAGAAGACCGGGGCCAACAATCGGAGCGCCCCAAGAGTTGGTATACGATAAGAACATTCATCATGCACATAATTGCAGTGTTGCAAGATTTAATCCAAAGGGAAGTGGAAAACAAAACAGAACTTTTGACCATGACCAACATAATTTTCAATCATTTGGAGCTAGAGGCAAAGCCCCCTCTATAAACCCACCCCTCCATGCATTGACTCTGCCTCTCAGGCTGCAGTTGTCCATAGGGCACGTATTGTACGAAGCCCGAGACGAGACTTGGCCTTCAAGACCACCACGGCCTTCAACCAATTTGGATAATTCAGCCTGAAATAAGGCTCAACATCTCCCAACATCTCCCAACTATTGGATGGTTACCTACGGTTACCTTCACAAGCATCATTGCAGTGACGTTGCAGTAAGATGCAGTAAGGTCGTTATAGAGTTTATCCAGTGCGATACCCAAGAGTTTGACACCACAGTTGAGGGCACGAAATCAACATCAGTAGCATACTGGCCATACTGGTACATTTACATGACTAGCTGGCTGATTGAGGTAAATGGAAGCAATTCTGCTGTGGATTCTTGGCACAATTCTTGTCGGGTGTGAAAGCGCCAACTCGCATATCCATGCACTCTGACTGAAATGGCCAAAGCTTGGTGATCGTGACGGAGTTTTGTTCAGATCATCCAAGAATGGATGTGTTTACCAAGAACTGTGATAGACCTCAAACATACTCAAACATGCAATTTTGATTCGAACATGATGGTAATCGGTTGGATTTGGGGCGCCCCCATATTTTTTTGACAAAGGGGATGATATGTGGATGTGGGGTGGGATGATTGAATATGTTGAATGTGAATTTCCTCACATGATCAAACATGTTGGTTCCAAGTTTGCTGGTCGCGATCACCGATTCACAAGCTCATCTAAGAAGCTTCTCAAGTGAATCCAGGGAAATTGGCCACATTTGCAGCGGAAAATCAACCATGGATCCATAGAAGATCATAGATCTAGACTATCCCAAACCTGGGACCCCCAAATTCATCACGTCATGCGAGTCATTCCCCCTCAAAATGGATCATCCAAGGGGAAATCTCTAAGGGTCCCAGGATCAGGCCGACGAATTTTCAAAGCAATCGGTCTGGTGGTCTCTCTAGGTCTCAATTTCTTGTTGCCAAACCGAAGGTTTTGACGGGTACCGAAATCTGCTCAAATGTCTATTGGAAAAACAACATTTTTTGGCCAATTCACTATTTTGTTTCTTTTTTGGGTGGATAAAATCAGTCACTTTCAGATAACCAGCGTCCGCACATGTCAAAGGCAAGACCAGGAAACTTCTCTGCAAACATCCCCACTATTGATGATCAGATCATGATAGATAATGTAAATTATCCATTTAGATAATTTTTCATTTTGGATAATTTTGGATGGCAAAATCTGCAAGTTCCGGTGTGTATGTGTGATTTGTTTAATTCTCTCCCAAAATATCCCCAAATAATGTTTTAACATGTTTGAACCATGCCCGCTCATCTTCTCAGTGGACTGAATCAAGTTTGGGACATGGCATCGGTTTCACACTCAGTTTACTTCATTTTTGTGCCGAGAAATGACCATTGAAAGTTGCTACCATGCACAGCTTCAGGTGGTTAATTTGCTGTTCAACACAAAAGCATACAGCATGGTCTGAATTCAAGTGTATCACCAGACTCACCAGATCCACTATGCTGCTGGTGCAGTGCCGCGCTCTCCTATCTAAGTTGGATATCTAGTCGCATCCCTTGCCTCCCACCCAAGGCATACATGCAGTGGACTCCAAGTTGGTCCTCGGCGTCGATTTCAGTCAGTTCCCCATGTTCACTATGAACAAGCGATAATCTTGCCATATCTTGCCACTTCCTGTTGAAACCTTGGGCAAGCATCCCCACATCCCCAAACCATCTACCGGGTCCAAAACGAAGCATGACCTGAGGTCGGATGCAAATATCACTCCTCGAATCTCCTCGATACTCTTAAATTGTACTTGATCCTCGCAGTATGACATGTCTCAGGCCAAGGTCATATGCCCATATATGCACACACTGTGACATGGCCACATGGTCACATGGCCAGATTTTTTTCCTTGGCAACCCATTCTTAGGCTTGACCCCCTTTCCGCCATCCCCTTTTCGCCAAGGCGCAAAACAAGCAGCACCAGCGAATAGCAACAACAAATGCCGGGAACAAGCAACACTAAAACTCCATAGCCTTAGTTGACCAGCAAACAATGGAGATCCCATCGGAAAGTCGCAGCTGGGCTAAGGAAAAAAAAGGAAAAAACAAACCAATAGTCGACGTTGACAAATCATCGCAAGCAATCGTAAGCATACAATCATTTCGTATCATTTCCATCTTTGGTGTGAGATGCTTGGCCTCAAGTTAGGAAGTTGATACCAGTGATCACAACACACAGGGATGACATGTTGTCACCTCATGTTCCAAGGGAAAGGCAGACTTGCCCTAGAAATGCTTAAGACTGCTTAAGGGAAACATCAAAATCTGGAAGCTCCACCAGTTTTAGAACCTTTTTTTTTTGGGTCCTTCTGGTCTTTTTGGTCACGGTTTCCAAGATCCACCAAGCAGCTTCTTTTATGTCCCCAATTTTCCTTTCGCTGTTGTGCTTCCACTTTCTGGTCGGGAATCCTGGCCATGCCATGTTGAAGGAAGGAAACACGTCGGATGGAAAAGAAACACCTTTGGAAACCATCAGAACATGATAGAACATGTCAACTGGGTCAACTTCTGTCAACTTCTATCGGTGGCCCGAGGGCGCAACAAAGAGTAGAAATATCTGCCCTCTTTGTTCAGTAGATAGAAGATCAACTTGGACAATTCCCGATAGAAAAAATCATCTGCAAATTGAACACTGCGAAAACTTCATCTGCTTCAGAATTCAGTATTGAATTGATGTAGCAAGGGTGATTCTACCAAGGATTCTTCCGCGATCTTCCGCGTGAGCAAAGATCATGTCTATGAGTCTACGAGTGAGTGAATTCCTGATTTTCTCAAAGTGGGGAAACCATCAGAGTGTTGACTATGGAACGCATGACCGACAGCACTCCACATCTCACAAAAAACACAAGTACAAATGGGGCTCGCTGCTGTTTCGTTTAACCAATTCTCACCCTGTTTATTGTTCTTACCCACATCCTTTTTTCTAAACAACATACCACATGGTCCACATTCTGTATGGACGTGTCTGAAAATAGGCTATACCCCGAAAACGGCTCACCTTTAATGGGACTGTGATGATTAGAGTGGACTTAGGGGTATCGAACATGTTCAAACCGCCTGTCCCATCCTTTCCCTTCCAGGGGGTGAGCCCATGCCAAAACCTTGATTAAAACTAAAACCAGGTGGACTTCCCCATCTCGGGAAATGTCTTTCCCATCGAGTTTGTTTGCGTTTGGGAACTCTTTCCAGTTTTGCTTGTTACTGCAAATCTTCATGTTTGCTCCTTGAATCCACATCCTTTTCGAGCCATTTACTTTTTCGTTGATGAAATACCCTTCTTGCTGTGTTAATAAAGCCCTTCTTGTGGCCTGCAGTTCAACTGCTTGGGTGGGTTAAACAACCACTCCAAGCCCAACTTCAGAAGAGCATCAAGAAGACCAAGAAGAAGGACGCCAGGGTCGTGACATAACTCACGACATATGACCATGCCACCTGTGGGTCAGGGCGGCCGGCCCTGGGTTTTTCAAAAACATCGGATTCATCGGCGATGCATCGGATGAAGTGGCGATTTCCCCATGAGGTGAGCCATCCCAGCCATCCTAGCCATCCCACACAAAAGGCCCACCGTGCGGCGAAAGGCGTCGGAATCGGTCTCAAAGTTCCGCACCTCAGATTTGAAAACAGACCCCCTAGGAGGTACACCCACAGGGGTCAATATGGGTTCAATATGGGTTCAATCGGGGTTTAATATGGTTCAATGATGGTTTAGTAGGCGTCAAGAAACTGTTTGGCATGCCATTAGCTGGCCAACACACCGTCCCAACCGTGCGCAGTAATGATGGTTTAGTGGGGGTTGTGGGGTTTACTTATGGGTCGAGGTTGCTTCCTTCTGAGATCCAACTTATATAAGTACTGGGATCCATGGCAAAAACCACTGGCTTGATCCCGCACTTCAGTGCGGTTCCCCTGTCCTCGTTCCGTCCCAATTACTGATACGAAATTCAAAATGAAAAAACATGCTCTAACCACCACATATATATTGTTTCACACGTCTATGCTTGATGATGCCCTCATGTACGTTAGAAGAGATGTATATTGTCTATTATATATAATACACGTCCTGTACAATCTTAGAGAACCTTAAGATTGTTTTTTTCTAGTGGAAAATGATACTCTTAAATACTATAATATTCCTCTATTTAATATTTGTGACTGAAAAATAGCAATTTCCCAGCCGTTCACCGAGGCTTGCCGAGCTTTAACCCTGACAGGTCCCACATCGCTGAATTGCGGGCTGGATCTCATACGGCACTTGCATACCAAGTGACGTCGGATAAGTTCGGATGGAAAAGTGCGAAAATCTGATTACCTCAGACAAAATCCATCGCCTGACAGAGACCCGGTCCCCCACAATGCTGCCATTGGATGGCGTTCATATCTGATTCATGTTTCAACCTCTCTGCAAATTATGAAGTAAATTGAAGCAAATAGATATTCTTGCAAATAGGGAGCAACTACCATGATGGTATATTAATTTGACAAAGTATTTATATGTACCGTATATATATATATGGTCACCGACAGAATTATGGAAAAAAAAAACGTTCAACTTAGACAGGCGGCGCCTGCGTCCGATTTTTCCATAATTAGGTTTTTCCCCATAAGGGTTCAAAATATCCCGG
>Ga0126342_10012795_pt1 | contig 14928 bp, 16 predicted proteins | sample Cyp1metagenome_FD_92528 | JGI IMG/M metagenome (GOLD analysis project Ga0126342, IMG submission 92528) | Coral microbial communities from Lord Howe Island, Old Settlement Bay, Australia - Cyphastrea 1 metagenome | ecosystem: Host-associated > Invertebrates > Cnidaria > Coral ...
TGATCCATACCTTGTATTTTGACTCGTACCCATATAGTTTTCTTCTAGGTTCCGGAAGTGACGTATGTGTCAACTCCCCCTCTCTCCCAGGGGTCGGCGGCAGGGGGCGTAGCCCCTTAATAAATATATAATTGTATATTAATATTATTATTGTATATTTGGGATTGTCATTGTATATTTGGGAGAAAATAGAACAGTTGTGAAAACATGTGAAAACCAGAAGCTCAAAGGGCTCTATTTTGTCGAAACAGGGAGCCTTGGCAGTTCTTCGGAGCCACAATGAATGAGTTTTGGAAGCTCTGCCTTGTCGAAACGATTCGTAAAATCTCAGGGCCTTCCTGGACTACGAACCTCACCAGACATGACAAGATACCCTCTAGTAAATTAACATAGACCCTGGCAGATAGGGGTTGGAAGACTAGTTTCCATTAAAATTTGGTGATTTTCAGGGTCCAACTGTTTACCAGAGGGTAAAAGCTAAGCAGCTAAGGTCCAGGCCAATGCAGTCAACAATCTCGCACGTGCCGTGGCCTCGAGCGAACCAACTCACGAGGCTCACGAGGCTCACTATTCGCTGCCCTTAGATTCGGACTGCAGGCTCCGGTGCATCACCAGGCTTGCCATACACCTGGTCATCCAGATTTCCGGTGTCGAGGTTTCCCAAAACCAAAAAACAAGGGGTCACCATTAGTCACCATGGGTCAGATCCGTTGCCACGTCGTGCCTCTTCGGAAAGTGGAGTGATCGGAGTCTTCAAAGGCCCCAGCCTTAGCTTCATTGCGTCCCACGGAGCTCGCCGCGTGTTGTAGCCCTGTCTGAGGATGGAGCAGCATTTCATATGCACTTCGCAAGAAATGTGGAGGCCTTGGAGCATGGCAAGAGCATGGCAAGAGCATGACATAATGATGCGCTATGATGCGTTTGTTTCAAACTGTTTCAAATCCGCATCTCACATCTCCCAGCCCTTGTTCAAGCTGAGGCGTGAACTGGACCAACAGCAAATCAGAGCAAGTGTCTGGCAGAGCATTCAGCGGAGACAGCGGCGGAACACCACCTCAGCACGTTTCTTTTGTTGTTGCACTTCCAATTTCATTCCTTGACGCACAACGGGTCTTGGTGTCTGTGTCAAAGCCCTTAAACTTTTAGACAGTTGTTTTCATGTGTTTTCAAACTGTGAGCTTCTTTGAATCCCCTCCAACCAAGCAAGGTACTCAGTGGATGATCTTCATCTTCGTCATCACTATCAGCTGGCCAAACGGTTTCAACTTGAGGTGTGTCCTTCAGATCCCGACAACCACTGGCTCCAAGGAGGATTCTATGGCTGCTACTCTTGCAGTTGTTCTCAGACAAAGCCTTTGGCAATAGGCCATTGTGTAAATCCAGCAATGTGAACCCCGGATCAGTAGACTTTGGTTGATACCAGGTACACCCCCCCAACAATGATAGTCTACTCCTCAAATGGTAATCCCCGCGATCAAACAGACCCGGGGCCCAGCGCGTTATCAAAGTAATCCAGGTTGACATTAAATATATAAATCTAATGGCACCTGGCTGCTGCAAGTACGTTCTGGATGCAACTCTGTGCTGCATCAGTCCTTCTCTGGCTCCACAGACTCTACGATGAAAGCATCCAAGTGCTTTTCAGGCTGCCCTGCACTTCCTGAAACAAACGACACGTCATTCCCGGAGCACAGCTGGCTCAGCTGGACATGGAATTCACTGGTCCAACCTTCTCTGGCTGCCAACATCTCACCTTGGCACGGCAAAAACCCCAGCAGTTTTCTCCCAAGATCAACCAGCAGTGGCGGCTTTTTCCGGCGAGGCGCCCAACATGGCCGCAGCACTGGGCGAGACTTTTGGTGCTGGTACCGCTGGTGGATGGTCCCCAGCTGCCTGGAAGTCTGACTTCACCAAACGAAAGGCAATGACCTGCAAGGACTCGAACACACAAGACTGGCTTCAAGAGGGACCTGGTTTTGTCTGGTGCATTGTCTAGAAAATAGGCTAGCCTGGAAAATCTACTTTTTAATCTCGGTTCATCATTTTCCCTATCCAATTATATTGGAGTAGATGCCCCGTTTTCATCACGGACCAAACAGCGTCCGTAGCATCTGCTGCCGCCAAGGGACTGAAGCATCGTCCCTCGGTGACACTGACATCGACTGCAAGATGTCTCTTCTAAACTGAGAAAACGGCACGACATTCGAACATATGGCAGTGTGTCAAAACCAATAGTACCCCTGTAGTTCACATCAAAATAGCTGGGATTTATGGATGTTCATCCCCCTAAAAATGGTATTTATAGGTATTGATCCATAGCCATATTCAAACCAAGAAACCGATCAAAGTTGTCAAATTGAAGTTTTTCCTCATTCTCTTCACTCTTGTCACTCTCAGATCTCCAGGAGCTGGCCATAGTCTCCGCTACTGCCATACCATACAAGCGAGTCTCTTTGGCTTGCGCAGAAAGTCGATTGTGCACACCCTGCAGCAGCAAATGCAGATGCTCCGGCGAAGGAGTCTTCCATCGCAAGGTGCGGGCAACCCGCAAAGCCAGGTTCTGCTCAGCCTCAGCGGCCTCTCGATGCGAAGGGTTGGCCCAAGTTCTGAACCAATGCGAAACATCAGATGACTCACTCATCAACTCATCAACCAAGGCGAAGACTACAGGGGCGGAGAGCTGACTCCCCAGCGGGACGTGCCAAATGTGCACTGCAAGAAGTTGTTGAATGGGGCCACATCCCAAAGCGGGGCGCAAAATCTTCAGAAGGTTGCCAGCACCGCTATATGCGAAGAGTTCAGAGGAAGTGCTTTGCAAGACAGCACCAGTTGCTTCCAGAATTGCACAAACCAAACTTCGGCCAGCAGAAGGATGTTCTTCAGAGAGTTTTGCTATGATATGACCCACCACGCCAACCGACCAATTGCACGTCAGTGCCTTTGCACAAAGATGTGCGGCCAACACAGCTGCATTGCCTCTTAGCGCAACACGTGCCAAGAGGTCAATGGTTGTTGGTGTGAAATCAGTGTCTTTGTTCATTTCCAGGTCACAAACGGAAGACAGCATAGCAGCCACCAAGCGTTGCGAATATGTTTTCTGCAACCAGTCTGAAAATGCTATCACTGTGGCGGAACAGGATCCTCCAAAGGCTTGGTTCACCCTGTCTGGAAGGCTGCATAACCATCCATTGCACGCCTGGGCCACTTCGTCCTTAAAATCACCACGAATCAAAGCATTGACCACAGCTTCAAGAGCAGCGCCTGCAAACCAAATTTGAAGCATGTGTATTGGGATGACTTGAGGCCTTGTATTAGACTTCTCAGATTCATCACTCCGCAAAGCTGATAAGGTCCCTCCAAGGACCAGAGCTGCCATCAACGGATTGTCATGGCTCATCTTCACGACTGTTCTGAAAAAATCTGCCAGTGTTTCTTCAGCCTCTGGCTGGAAAACCGTTCCATGCGATGCGAGAATGGCGTTTTGAGCGATTGATCCAGCATCTTCTGCTCTGCCAGAGCGAAGCAACTCGTTCCACGTATTCTGGGAATTCCGCAGATCTGCCAAAATGTCTGCAAAGTGTTGCCATCCTTGTGCATCAGCTAGTACTTGATGCAACTGTTCCAAACTGTCGTAGTTCCCTGCAAAATTGCAATTCCATGCCTTGTCTGGCTGAACCACAGCTGCCATTGAAGGACTTGAGCCGAAACCTGGCCGTTTTCACCTTTACCCACAAAAATCATTCAAGAGGTTTGCATGCTCAAAGGCTGATGGCTGAAGCCCAGCAAGACTGGTCAATCACCCATTCCCTGTTTTTTTGTCAACCTGTCCCACCCATCACAAACAATTAATTTATGTCAATACCAATGTTTTTCGAAAAAAAAAAAAACAACCATTTTTTGAAAAAAAAAATCAACCACTCCACCAATGCCATTTGTTCCACCCTGAATGATCAAATACGCATGCCGCATGCTCAGTTTTTTGTTCTGCCCGACCCCGCAACTAGAAACAACGGTTTACAAGTTTACAAGAAGGGCCAACCTCCACCCATACCCAGCGTCTCTTTCGTCCCGCCCCTTCAAAAAGAAGTAGGTTTGTAAGTCAACCACTGATGCCCCTGCATTTTTGTTCCGCCCTGCCCCCCCCCCAGTCTCGCTAACAAATGGGGTTTACAAAAATGATCCATCCTTTTCACACCATGTTTTTTCCACTCTGCTCCCACCTCCCCTGCAACAGCGATGGTCAATCACACATCTTCCTTGCCGCTCTGCATCAAGAGCAATTGTTTACAGCAAGTGTCAAAGATGTCAAAGTGTCAATCTCAAATCTCAAGATCAATTGGTTTTGAAGAATGATGCATGAATTAAAATGATTCCCATCTTTGTTCCACCATGTTCCTCGTTCTGAAAATGCAAAACAACCTGGACAAAGAAAATCAAAATTTGCGCACAGCATGCTTCCATTCCTCACAGTTTCATTCCCCCAAGGTTTCAACGTAAATTCGTTGCAACAAACGCTGCACAGGCCTTTCATTTTCCCCTTAAAGCCGTGGTGATATCTTGTCTCAGCAACTTCGCAACTTGATCAACTTGTGACAAGCTGCGTCAATCTGCTCCAAACAGCAGCGAGGCATATGCGACGTCAGGGGACGCATGGTTGGCACACAGCGACTCTGAGTTGGGTTCCGCGCCTGCCATTGAAATGCAAGCCAGCACTTGCATCCCGGGAGGGGGGGCCTCTTGCGGTACACCAAGGCGGCTCAAGGCTTGCAGTACTGGTTGGATGTCACTGTCAATGCCAACGATGGCCATCAAAATCACGGCTCCATCGGGAACGGTGTCCACCCAAAGGTGGAGTGGATCAAGACCATCTGGTGACAAATGATCTAGAGAAAAAGATCTGGCACCCGACTGACCGCAGATCTTGATGAAAAGCCCTGTTACATCAAAGCCTCTCTCTTGAAAGACTGTCTGGGAGTCTCTCAGGGACACAAAATTTGCGTCCGAATCACCGGAGATGCCACATGTCACGGTCACCTTGGCCAAGTTCAATGCGTGGTCACTTGGTTTTGTTTGGCTCTTGGTTTCTTTCGCCCTGTCAGATTCCGCCCACCAGCCCTCAGCCGATGAGCGACTCCAAGCAGTGTCTCTCAAAGGTGGGCTCCTTCGAATCTCGCTTTGGACGGCTTCTGGCGAGGCTTCTGACGAGGCTTCTGGCGTTCCCTCGGGCATACCATTCATGCTGGAGAGGCTAGGGAGTGCACCAGTTAGTTGGCCAACTTCAGCTTCCAGGGACTGGAAAAGATCAAACCACTCGGTGAGAACAGACGAAAGTAGCGTCATTGCACCATGCGTGCAGCTTTCTGGGATAGGCAGGGGATCGACCCGGTCCTCAAATCGTCTACAGAACTCTCCATGTTCATCCATCTCCATGCCTTCAAGATCCCAGCTATTGCCACTGACCTGGGCCTCAAACATCTGCCGGTCCCGCTTGATCCACAACCAGTATCCCATGAATTCTTCTGCGAAAAGCTTGACGTATTCCTCATCGCGGCTTCTGCTTGGCCAAAATTCCTTCCACTGTTCATCAAGCACGCGATGCCATGGCTTTGCAGTAGGCTTGCCCGAGAAGTGGACCACTCTTACTTCCTGAGGATTCTGTAGGAGGTTGGCCCTTTCTGCATATTGCGCTCGGTCAGGATGCAAGGCAAAGAACATCTGGTGCAGCTGAAAGTTGTACTGCGGCCCAATGTATGTCCATGGCGCATCGGCCCAATAGCGGCTGAGGTAGTCCTGCTCGGGCCCATTCCCTTTCACATGCTCAGGATGGTTTGGCTCACTAACCTCAGCCAGCATTTGGTTCAACACTGCCTGATTCGGCTGCCATAACATGACGCCCGCGTTGATTCCCGTGCCCTGACCCCATGACCAACGAGGCATGCTCTTGTCCTCGCCCAGGAAAAAAGAACGGCCATCCACGGGCTGGCCATGACGGCACTGGCCCCATTCATTCATTCCTCTGCGCAAAGCTGCAGGAGCTGGGAGCTCAAAGAGGTCATCAATGTTTGACCTCACCAGCAGGTCGATGTCCATCATCAACACTTTCTCGTACTGCGTCAAGCCCAAGCCACGCAATTTGCTGAAGACCTTTGCAAAGCGTTCCTCGTTGTCTGGGAAACTCAGCTTCTCCATGGCCACATCCACATGGGTCATCAGCCGACAGTTCCAAAGCTTCGAGAGACACTGAAGGTGTTCCTCCGGCACATCCTCCGTGTATAAGCACACCCGGTCGTGCTTGGAGCCTGTCTTGCGAAGTGAAGCACCTAAAACCATGGCCCCCACCATGTATTGAGCAGATGCCCCCCAAAGGCAAATCAAATAGGCGTAGCGACCCACGGCTTCAGGAGCCACTTCTGGCCTCTTCACAGCTTCACAGAGTTCGATCTCCAGTGGCCGCTTGCAGCATGGGCATAAGCCGCTCCAACAGCATCCAGGCCAACCGGGCCAACGCCAGCTGAGCCAATGCCTCCAACCACTTTGAGATAGTGATGCGTACCTCACCCCAGCGCCTTGTAAGGGAGCTGTCAGTCGCAAACAGCTCAGAGACCATGCCAAGAGCTTTCTCCACAAAGCTCGGGCGGACCCTACTGAAAGCAGTGTCAAGACTGCTATCAGCAGCCGCTTTTGGTTGCGAGCAATCCAATGCCTCAACCATGGCTGCGGCATCTGTCTTTGATTCAAGTTGTGTTACTTATGTGCGCTGTGGCGTGTTTCGGCTGGAGTAGGAAGAAAAGTGAGAAAGGCACACCAAAAAAGAAAGATGGGTTCAGTAGTGGCCAAGATATGCATCTTCTTTCTCAGAATCTTGACAACTTTCGGGTGGTTCTGCTGGGGTGGGGATGGCCCTTCTGCCTAGTCTCCCCCCAAATGCTAGAAAAATTGAAAGCTCAAAAGCTCACCATGCTCAACAAGGGTGCAAAGCTACCGAGCCAAAAGCAACAAAGCTTCGGCACTGACAGTGCTTCCGAACCAATTGCTAACCTCATGTGGCAGAAATCTTTGAAGAATCTGCTCCATCCAACTGCGCTTCTTCAACCAACGCACCAATGTGCCTTGGGGTCTGTGTCTCAGCGGTCTTGGAGTACTTCCAATGGACTCGCAGAGTTCCCCAGCCAGGTCAGGCCAGGGTACCACATATCTACGACGCCAACGGCCAGCGGCTCAGGAGTTCAGGACTAGGTGGACTTGCTCTTGGTTTCGCCACAATCCTCAACCACCACCTGCCAAATCAGCACTGGAGTCCACTGGAGTCCACTGGAGTCACTGAAGATCCAACTGAACTCGGGCACGCCTTCTTCTTGGGATCGCCACCACTGGTACCTGACATCAAAAAGGTCGATGGTAGAGAAAAATGGGGAAAAATTGGCTAAGAAAGGGGAAAGTCTCATCAGGCAGTCTTTGCTTTCATCACGGGCCTACATCACCCATCTTCTTCACAACATCCTGAGTCTTTGGAGGCTTGGCACGCTGACTTCGCACAGTCAGCCAGACACTGAAAAGGCTGTGAAGCTGACCATCCCCTCGATCACATGACCAAAAATGACGTGCTTCCCATCAAGGTGAGAGCCTCAGAACGGCCAGTACTGCTGCATCACTGGTGAATCACTAGTGAATCACTGCTGTTCGAGGCAGCTACAGGCCGCCAATGTGATGAAGAATTGTGATCCGTTGGTGTCCTCCCAGGGTGACGTGGCTCATGTTGCAACCCATGGAACCAGAGATTGCGTTGCTTCAAGCAGTTTTGTGTTCAGTTAATTGACGATCCATTTTCGGGATTTTTTGGGGGTCAATCATTTTCAGCCAATCATTATAATATGTATATGTATATAATATGTATGTATATTATATTGTATTATGTTCTAGTATTTTGTTTTATTTATATTGTATTCTGTTAATTATATTGTATTATATCATACTGGATTATATTTTACCATATCATACCATATTATGTTATATGATATTGTATCATGCACATGCACATCAGTACAATTATATATTTATTGTATATAATTTGTATATCTATTCACATCTGGTGTCAGCCTTGCCAGCATTGGCCATAGAGAGCAGCCCAGCTTTGTCGTGCCTGGACCAGTACAGTTTGGTAGTGTGACTGTCAAGCGAAGTGCAGCTGGGCGACGTGATGTAACCATTGGTCCATTCATCCTCAAACTTTTCGCCATAGATTGACCTTGGCACTTTCTTTTGTTAAAAAGAAAAACCGTTGTCTGGAATGCAGCATGATTCACCATTCACCCGTTGCGAGGAGCAAGCTCGCCGCCAGTGCCATTGCCACGGGTGAAGTCCTGAAAGATGTGAGTCAGACATTGTCAGACTGATTCTCGTGGTGCTTTGATGTGTTTTCTGCAGTTTGCTTCACTGCTTTTGTAGCCAAGGCACCCCTCCCTGGCACATAAATCCGGGGATGATCCGGTGGAAGGTGCTGCCTGGCCCAAATTGTGCACACTGGCAACCCATATGCCGCTGTCTCTGTGGCGAGACACGTGATTCACTCATGTTCCACGCATGTTCCACTCATGTTCCACTTGCCTTTGAAGGTCAAAGCCTTTCCGGACTTGCCAGTGCCCTTCTCTCCAGTGCAAAGTGCACGAAAATTCCTAGGGGATGGCAATGCAACAACACGAGCAGAGATATAACAGGCTTGCTGGCAAGAAGCTCTGCAGTCTTGGGATAGCTTTTCGCGAAAAGTTCGATTCCGACCTTCCATGATGCCCGACCCACCCGAGAACAAAAAGTCTGCATTTCTTGTTTATATGTTTCCACCTTCTCAGCTTCATCGTCTCCAATCTTGATGTTCATAAACACCTGACAAGAAGGACAAAGGATGACAAAGGCACCTCAAAAAAAATCTTTGCGTTGCTGACATTGCTCAAGGACTTTCTGAGCAAGGCTTGGATCCCACTTTGAAAGATGAGTCTTGGAGCTAAGTCTGAAAAGATACGGTCCCCACAAGGCTTGAAGCCAGCTAGGTTCAGGTCCCGTCCCAGCTCGTTCCAAGGACAGCAGCCACACGGGTACCTTTGGGTTTTCCTCCGACTTGAGGTCATCTATCTTCAGCTCCTGGGTTTCAAGAGGGCCCAACTATTTCCAAAGAACTTGATTGGAAATTTTGCACGAAGGGTCACCGCACTTCGAAGCATTTGGGGATGCACTTCTGGATATTACGATGATTGGTCATTTCCATTGTTATATCATGGATTCACTTTCTATCACTTTCTGCATCGAGGCACTTTCATGTCGGCAGTGCTGCCCTTGGAGAACCACTGCTGCACCATCTGGAAAGCAAAGAGGCCCAACAAAGCCAGCCTGGCTGCTGCAGTGTGGCTGAGAAAAATGGCTTGGTTTAAGGGAGGAATTGCAAGAAACCCTTGCGTTTTTCCATCCGAGTGTAGGGTTTCCCGTCTGTTTTCCCCCAGAGCTCAGGGAAATGAAGGCTGCTAGAAGCAAATAGCATCACGTTTGCAGCAAGGCGAACAACGAGATGAAGCTTACTAAGTCGCTGACGGCATGGGGTTTGCCATGGCTTGCTCCCACAGCCACGCAAGACCTTCGGCTGGAGGACTCACCTCCAACAGTTCCAACTCGAAGAACAGACCGGAATCTGGAGGGATCGCACCTGAGCAGTGCAATTCGAAGGCTGTTTCAGGAGCAGAACTGGCAGCACAGCTAGGAACGAGGCCGCCAGCGCCTTTGGATCCATATCCAATCCTGAGATTGGGCGGTTTGAATTTGGAACACCTCTATGAACAATTTGGCTTCACAGTATTTCGAAATTTGGCTTCTCAGTTCGACTTCAATGCACAGCCGGACACTGGAACATCAGGAAGAAATGCTGCACGACACTCGTTACGACTTTGAGGCTTCCGACTTGCTGGGGATCCAGATCTTCCAAGTGTCGCCTGGCCTCATCCTGCGTCAAGACATTCGGTTGCAAACATTCAAGCACCTTCTGTCAACAACAAAACGGCTGAGTCCCGAACATCAGCAAGGCCTGACCCAAATAGCTTGAGGGTCAACAAATGTCCAACGTGCTCTAGAGCTGCCAACGTGCACTTCTGGCACAGTGTTTTCCGATGGAATCACATCTGGGGCCTCTTGGAACCCTGGCATCAAAGAGGCTGGTTTGAAAGTTGCCGGTGAGCCACGCTTGTAGGAGCTGTCGAACCTGTGGGTTGCTTGAAACAAGACCTGCCAGTATCCAATGCTCATCATTGCACAAACCTAACCCAACTGAGGTGCTAACTCAGTTCCGTTCAGCAAGGTGCCACGATAGTGTAGCACCTGGATCACTAAACTACCCATGACGCAGTTGTGTGGGATGGCTTGCACTTTGTTGAACGGACTATGATTTAGTGACACCTAAGAGTCTCCAGATTCCCCAGAATTGAATAAGCTAAGGTAAAGTACAGACTTGCACCATAATCAGATGATTAGAGGTGTGCTAGGTGTACCGCCGGACATCAGCAAGAGCTTCGGTTGGCAGCATCCAGTCACGTCTGTTGGCAACGGCTTCAGACGGACTTTTTGGACATTCCTTCGGGCTTCGGGCTTGGGGTTGTTGGCTGCATTACAGTCATCTCGACACACGAGTTCCACCTCTAGATCGTCTAGATCGTCGAGGTCTTTCCAGACGCTGCGACCTTCTGCGACCTTCTCAACTAAATATGAATTAGCCAAGCATTTGCTTGAACTTGCTCTATTTTACTTATTACTTGGACAGCTTCAACTTCAACCCTTGCTGGAATGGCAGCCGGCTATGGCTGGCTCAGGCACTTTCATGCTGCCTGACAGATCTGCAAAACGCTTCATCTTTGCCCAGTGAAATTGCAGACATTGACCCAGCACCTTCTTTTTGAGCTTCTTCTTCTTCGAACCAGCGCTGTCTTTCTCATCTGCCTTTCGCTTGCCTCTGTAGAGCTACGAGTCTGAACAGCGTGGAAAGTGCCTACAGGTGTTCGATTCAGTAAAGATCATGGACAGTTTTGAGCCGCCTTTCTTGGTTGTGTTCGGCATACTCGGCTCCGCCGCAAATGAAAGGCCGGGCGACTTTGGCGTCAGAATTGGCGACCTCGATCAGAAATTCGACAGAACCCAACAAATAACCATGATTCAGGAGCAAAGCACCATGGTTTCAGGATCCTCCAGGTTGATTTTCCAGTCCAAGCAGCTGAGGTGGTACTTTGGCACTTTTTGCCGTGGCCAGCGCGGTCTTTGGCAGCACGGAAAGGAAGCCATGACGAAAATCACGGCCTTCTCTGGGGACAACCTTGCAATATTGCATCCAGGCTTTTAGCAAGTGCTTCTCCCAGACCTGCCAGCGTCATCGCTGATAGAACTTGGGGATTGCTCGATTGGTGTAAGCCCATGCAGTGCCAGCACCTTCTTGTCTGGGATAGAAGGTGGGTCCAGCTGATCTGGCAGCCTGAAATGGGGCACACCTCCAAATTCCAATGGATTATCATCATGTTCCTAATTGTATAAATGCCATTTTTTGGGGTATACCCCGCTGTTAGACAAACCCAAATGATGCAAAGCAAGTTGCTCCGGCCTTATGATAAAGTCACCGCTCTTCTCCGTGACCAGCCTGGTATGATCTGAATATGCTCGGAAAATGTGGGAAAGCTTGCAAGATCCATTACTATCTCTGAAATTGCAAGAAAGAAGCACAAACTCATCAGAATGATCTTTCAGAAACCTTAGTTGCAAGAGGTGAGGCTCTTCATGGAGAGCATCTTAGACCCTGAGGATTTTTGGAACAGCAACTGAAACCAGAACAAAATGAACAAAGACCCAATCGGCATCCTGCAAAGGGTCCTTATCCATGCCGAGAGACTGCTTGTACGGACCCAAGATTGGCTTGTACTTCTCGGACCAGTCCGGAGGCACAAATGGCGCACCAGCCTTTTGCACACCAATCTTGGAAACGCCTTGCCTGTGGCAGGTCGATTCCAATTGCCAGGTCCAATTGCGGCAAAACTAACAAACCCTCCGAAAAAGACAGTCCGACCTTATTTCAGCTATGGCTTGTTCTGTCAGCTTTTTCTTTTCTTTCGGCGACACCTGCTTCACCTCCTTCAAGGGCGAGATGATCACCATGATTGAACCAGGCTCGGAGCAAAAAACGACATGCCATGCCCTCTTGGGTGCTCAATGGAAAATCTACCATTTAGTTTGCATGATTTTCCCATTTAAATGCCCATTGGTTTTTTCCCAGTCATGATGGAAGGGTAATTAACAGGTTCATCTCCGCCTCTTTTTCGTTCGATTCTTTCAAGCCCTTGCCCTCTGCATCCTTCTTTTTCGTCCTCAGAAGCGAGAAAGAAAGGCGTTGAGGTCATGGAAAGATATGACTCTACAATATGAGTCAGGTGTCTCAGGCTCTCTTCCTTCCTTTTTCTTCAGAGCCTGGCACTTTCGAATCTTGCTTCTCAATGCTGTTTTGGTGACCAAATTTGCAAGCATCCAACAAGCCGCCAAAGAAGTGGAAGTTTAGAAGCACCAGAAAAGAGGAGAAAAAAAGTGGCAGCTTGTCCGCAGCCTTCTTCATCCTCAATAGCTTTCTTTGATCATAGCGCTTCAAGTCTCACAAGTTCATCTTGAGCCAAAATCGGCTGCAAGCAGAAAAGCCATCTCTTATCATGCACTGCAGACAAACCTTCCAGAAACTAGGGTTCCTCTTCACAAATCATCACCACAAAGAAAAACACAGTCAAACAAAACACTGAGACGCCAACGCACTTTGACTGAGGTTCAGGGTTGGGACCATCTGCTGCACCACTCTTGACAACCTACAGTGAGCTTGACTCCGTTTCTTCTGAAGTGTTCGGGCCATGTTCATCCTGTTCCACGGCGTGCCTCATACTGCAATCCAGAAGCTGTTTCCGTCACATCATCACGCCTCAAAGTGGCTCATCAGCAACTCAGTGGAAGCCATATGCTACCATATGCTACCAGCTGCTACCAAGCTCCGGGCAATCTGTTCTCCTGGAAGGGTGAAACTAAGGTAGGTCAAACCCCGCACAACCCACACAGCAGGCTCCTCTAAGATCTGTTCATCTCCGACACCCTCATCTTCTGCCACTGCATGTGTTGCCTGCCACAAGACCTCACAATTGGAAGAGGGACATGGGTTTGACAGAAAATCAGACCACCCCCAAATGGATATTATTGGCATTATCCCGATAAAAAAAAATGCCATTTGGGGGCATACCGCATACCCCATTTCCAGACAAACCCAGATTACATAGCAAACAATGCAACGTAACTAGACCATGTTGAAACAGATCCTTGGGTGATGAGCTGCCGCGAATGACAGCGCCACGCAAGCTCTTTGCATGGCCGCCACCTCAGCAATGCGTGAGGCGTGGAGGATGCGCTGTCTTGAGGAGTCTGAGGTCCCTGCCATGTGACAAAATTGCAAGACCCAGGCTCCTGGATCTAATCTATCTGAATGTATCTAGCTAGACATGGAAAAACTAGCATTCTTAATCTGCTCAACGCGTTCTCAGTGCTAGGTCATGAAGAGAATGTTGCCATGTTGTACTTGGAAACCATTCGGCTCAAGACTATCGGCAATGTTGCTAGACTTACAACTTGAGCAAACATGGGCGAAGATCGCCAAGATGCAGATGGCAAAACAGCGGTGCTCTCATGCGTGGTGTTCCAAGGCAAGACCATCTTCCAACCAGCTTCAGCACTTGCAAGTTTTGACCTGCGCATTGAAGCCTCTGCGTTGCAAAACGGATCTTCTTGTTGACGAATTGGGGCCGCTTTTGCGGTGGACATAGCGAGTAGCGAATGCATGCTTTTCACGCACAAGCCGGTGCCTTTAGCCAGGAAAATGCAACTTTTTACACCTGTGGTAGGTCAAACTCGTGGCAAAAGCGCAAAGCAATTCTGGCTAAAGGCATTCTGTAGATTCGGGCGCATCTTGCGTTAACAATTAGCACAATTTCCCCAAATATTCCCAAATGTGCTGGCCCAAGTGGACCTCAAGTAACTACCCCTACGAGCCACTTAGGACGTCAAGCACCTGAGCCATTCTGCAAAACTTCCTCCAGAAATCTCACTTTTCTGGTTCGCTTTTAACCTCAAAATCCTGGGTGACGCTCCAACAATTTACATCAAAAACCTGCAGTGGCACAAGGAATACCACTGACCCACCTCTGAAGCCACGTCCCGTTGTTGCAACACGCGCTGAAGGTCTGGAGTGTTCAGGCCATTGATGCCACGAATCCTGGGATCAAAAACAGCAAAACCTTGCACAAAAAACAACAAATCGTAAGCGCAGATTGAGAGCCTGTTGGATTTAGATCGGTTCTTATACAGATTTCAATGATTTCATGACTGTCACACGCAACTTGATATCAAAGACCTGGATATCAAGCACCATGATCAGCCCTTTTTCAGTGTGGTGAGTGCCAGACATTGAGGCCAGCAAAGAGGCAACGGCAGGAGTAAAATCCTCGCTTTGGATCTCTGTAAGGGTCTCCCAAAAGTCATCAGCAGTGAACCTCAGCTTCGCTGGAGGTCAGGGGAAAAATATTAAAAAACTACATTCACAGAAGTTTTCTAAACTCAAATTATAGCAGTATAACTGTATAACATGTCAAAAATTATTCGCAAACAAAAACATAAAAGACTACCATATATTACCTCATTCATTCCACAAAATCACAAGCACCTACCATTTCCACTACCTCATTCATTTCTCAAAATCATCAGTACCTGCAATATCTCTACCTCATTCATTTTCTCAAAATCATCACAGTCAATTCATCACACCCTCATTCATTTTCACAAAATCATCACAACTAATCATGTCATCATCTCGTTCATTCCACTAAATCATAA
>Ga0126342_10012796_pt1 | contig 14928 bp, 8 predicted proteins | sample Cyp1metagenome_FD_92528 | JGI IMG/M metagenome (GOLD analysis project Ga0126342, IMG submission 92528) | Coral microbial communities from Lord Howe Island, Old Settlement Bay, Australia - Cyphastrea 1 metagenome | ecosystem: Host-associated > Invertebrates > Cnidaria > Coral ...
CTGTTAGTTTTTTTATCGGGTATATTGGAAAATCATCATTTTTAATAGGTAAATCAACTATTTATCTATGGTAATGATGGATAATAATGGTCAAAAGGTCATAATAACTGGTTGGTAGTATACTTACGCCTCTGAAAAATATGAAAGTCAATTGGGATGATGACATTCCCAAGATATGGAAAAATAAAACATGTTCCAAACCACCAACCAGAACATAGCTATGGAAAATCATCATCTGGTTGGTGGTGCAATAACCATCCCGAAAAATATGAGTTCGTCAATTTTGCCAGGATTATCCCATGTATGAAATGGAAAATAACACATGAATTTGAAACCACCAACCAGTCATTTTTAAGTTCGGTAAATCAACTATTTCTATGGGCCATGGCTTCAATAGCCATTTTGACATAACCAGAGGGTAATTTTCCTGGTCAAAGATCGACATTTATCCAATTCTACTGGAATACTGGAACTCGATGTATTTCGATGGGCCAATGGATATGGTTTTATATGTTATCCAATGTTTATCCAACGTTTTGATACGTTTTGGTAGTAACATTTTCTTTTGCCTTGACATTGTGACTTGGACTACCATATTTGACATTGCGGTTTTGACCGTCAGGAAATCCTAAAAGAATCCTGATGAAATCAGGTTAAATCCAAAATTGCGGATGCTAAAAAAACAATTATTGATCTTTACTTGGTGGCTCATCCCACTTAGCAAGTGGGTTATAACCCCAGTTATAAATGGGATAAGTAGGGTTAATCCACTTATAATTGGGGTTATAACCCACTTACGAGCAGTGGGATGAGCCACCAAGTAAATGTAGTAAATATACACATTTTTTTTGAGTGGCACCTTAAAGCTCCAATTTTGTGTTAGCTCTTGGTGAAATATGGTGAACCTTCAGATCGTCTCTATACATTTCCAGGGGGAAAAATGTCAGGCACTACTTGCGGGTAAATTGATGAAGTCGGCCCAGCATGGCAGTCTTTCCGTAGTTTAGACACATTGTGAAACATGAAAAACAAAAACTGGGGAAAACAACAATCCGGTAGCGAAATTGGCGGTAATGTGGTTAAAACAATGTCATAAACCAGCCATCTGGGAATGGTAAACATAGCACCTATAAAAATGGTGATGACTGGGGGATGGTTTATGACATTGTTTTAACCACATTATACCTATCATCCATTTTAGATGGGGATTTTCCATTATAAACATTTTTTTTTGGGGGTACTTCCATTTATTTACAATTTATTGGGGATGGTAAACACGGCTGTTTTAACCATACTACTGACGTCAAAAGTCGTTGATTTGACCACGGCGTACCCTTTTCTTTGACTTCATCGATCCCCGCCATCGAAGATGGCTGGAGAAAACATAGCCACATATTATTTAGGTTTGATAGCCAATACCTACAAGGTCCAAGGTGGTGCCCCAGTTTGTTAGCCAATTTGGTTTATTTTTGTTACGTGACTCACACGATTTATGGTAGGTGTATCGAGCTAGTTAATGACCACCTGCGAGGAATTCTGGAGATACATCTGCAGTTGGCTGACCAGAAACACACAAACTTGAACATGTATCCATCTGAAGATGCACATGAATGGAGACAAACCTAAACACTACTTATATTATTACCCAATACTATCATGCAATCATGCATGATTGGTAAATCCAATATGAAAATGGTTGGTTCAATCATATTAAACCCACATTTTTTGGTGGGTTGAATGCGCACTTATGCTTGATTATGGGTTATAAGCGCTGCTTGTCATGCCAATCTGAAATGCTCTCAAGAAAAAATGATAAAGTGTCCGATTGATTTGAGCTGCTTAGGTGATTAAATCCAAATCTAGTTAAATCATCATTTTTGTTTGGCTAAATCACCTATGTTCCGGTTAAATGCCAACGCTTAGCTTGTTAAGTTCCCTGCATAGAACATTATGCTAGGCAAAATCACGTGTTGTTCAAGTCCATCTCTGGTGTTTAGCCACTTCATGTTATCTCAAAGGTTCTCAACATATGTGAAACATTGGTGAAACAGACATTATAATTATATGTTTTTCCATTGTTTTTCCTTTAATCCATGTTTTTACCATATTTTGGCTCAGGAAGCCCATCCTTCACTGTCCTTGGCGGGCCAAGGGCCACCAAGGTACGCATCGGTCTCCGGTTCTGCTGACACATTCTGCATCTTCTGCATCTTGGCGTTCTCCAATTCCAGGCGCTGACGCTCCTGGCGTGATGTTTCCGAAACATCGATGAGATCCTGAAAAAGAAACGATGAATGAAATGAAAATTGGTTTTTAACATGTTTTAACTATCCCAACATTACATCAAATGTTCATTATATACCACATATGAGGATATATATATATATACACTGTAAATTATATATACAGTATACAGTAACTATGTATTAGTATATTTCTGTATTGCTTGTTGGCCTCTGAATGTTTAATTCTGTTTTTCCAATTACGCAATGTTCATCTATTTTCGCCGTTGGATATCACAAGGTTCCCATAGGTTCCCTGTTGCTCACCTGATAGCACACGTTTGACCATGTCCCTTGGGAAGACAACTTTTTTTTACCCACAAACCAGTCTGGTTGGTGGTTTTAAATGGTTTTAACCATCTTGAAAAACATGAAAGTCAATGGGAAGGATTATCCCATATATTCCCATATATTATGGAACATAAAATTCATGTTTGAAACCACCAACCAACAGTCATCTTCCGCAATGTTCAAACAGCACAAACAGCACCTCTTCTTCCTGCTGCGCCTGTGCCGGCGGAATGGGGCAATCCTAAAGTCACAATCTGTTTTCAGTACAGTTATGGCCATTTACCAGTTGTAACTGGTTATAAATGGGCTTATACATTCTATAAATGGGGTTATAAATACTTATAACTGATAAATGGCCATAACTATACTAAATTGGTCTAATCACTTGCATGATTTAGGGGTACCCCCATCTCAGGAAACGCTCATCTGATAACGACTATGACTATGACTATGGCTGCAGTATGTTTTTAGTACCTACAATCCCCAAATGGGAACCATGCCTGTTTGCCAACAAACATCATCTTACATGACATTAAATGATATCATCAGCTCTTCGCAATTCAGTACTTGCCCAGATTAAAAAAAAACAAACGCTACTTACTGTAGTATGAACTCAACCATTACATACTTCAAGATTGCTCTTTGTCCCAGGATTCCATTTCTGCTCCATGGGAACAGAGAATCTACAACACATCGCTGCCAGCAAGGCTGAAATGATCCAAGATGATCCAAGTAATGCTGGCACCAATTGTGCGTAAGTGGATATGAACCGATTCCATCTGTGCCATGGTCAAGACATGGTGTATATAGAATTATATACATTCTTTATGGTCCATGGGTCCATGGCAGTCTATGGTCATCCCATGTCATCCCTCCCATATTGGGAATCCTGGGGGATACAGTAAATCATCCCCTGAGTAGCCGGTGAATCCCAGCTTACCCAAGTGGAAAACATCAATCATACAAGTCGTGAGGCCCCCAAACGATAGCGTTGAGTTGGTGCACATAACTCCAATTTCACTATGGTTTATGGTACGCAAATAACATCTTATAACGAACTAGTTACTGGGGCGAATCTAAACCAACAAACAAAACTATGGGGGCCCCACATTGTACGGCCGGCTCGGCCTTGCTCCACCTATATATATATATATAAATGGCAAAAACGGAGAGGAAAAGAACTGAAATACCAAAACATTATCCCTGAGAAACAGAGCCTGAAACCATCCACAAAAAATCCTGGCTGATGCTTCCGGAATAACTCCACTCCGATTACCATCTGGGAATTTGTTACACTTTGCTATTGAACATATGGATTTCATATGGCCATTTAGTTCCGTTGATTTACCGAACTTAAACATGGTGGTTGAAACCAGTTCGCAAACAAACTTTGTTAGTTTACCAGAGGGTAAAAACCCACCAAAAACAACCAGTGAACACACCAGCGAGATCATCGGATCAACATTTTGCGGATGGAAAACATTGGAAAACCCCGTGTTTTACAGTTTGGAAACGACCAATTAGATTGGCAGATTTAAGCGTCGTTTAGCCCCGCTGAAGTGCATTTTTCACCAATAGAGTCAAGAGATCTAAGCCTTATCTAAGCTTAGTGATTGAGAGTAGAGTCCCCAGTAGATTCTTCAGTCATGGTGGATGAAGCAATATCAGATTACTCAGGGCCCCACTTAGCTGATTATCATATGATGTCCCAAAGCAAAACCATAGCACCCCAAAAAAAAACAAAAAAGAAAAACATAATCCCACTCAAATAGCGGTAAGTCATCTTGTTGTCCAGGTTTCGTGGTTTACTGTGGATTACATGTGATATGCCCATGTTTACCCAATAGTAAACCTTCAATGTGGGGATACAACTCATTTGTGGATCTTATGCTAAAAAATGGTGATAGTCTAGCATTTAATATGGTTTACCCTCTGGTAATATTTAACATATAAGTTATGGAATTTCGTCATTTTTAATGGGTAAATCATCTGTAAATGGGGTGTTTTCCATCGTGAATTGCCAAATGCTACAGCGACACAACGTTTCGCACCTCGGAAACCTTCCGCAATTCCTCTTCTTCCAAGCGCCTCTGGGGACGGATTTATTCAGCAAGCCAAATGGACGGTTTGAAAAATCCGCGTAAAAAACATATAGCTGGAAATATCTGTTCTATTTTGATACTACAATTTTGGGGAAGACGCATTATTTTAGTCACTTGTTTTGACGTCGGAATGTGTGAAGATTGTCCAATCATGTCACATGAACGAAATCAGCTTGGACGTAAAGTGAGAGATATCTACCATTCCTAGTTTATAAAGATAATAATATTTATAATCTTTAATCTATAGATATCTATAGATAATCTATAGATAATCTATAAATAATCATCTACACTGATATTAAAGTGAGAGATGCTGAGATGGTGCCAAACTTGCACCATCGAGACCTCGATTTCTCCCACGAAAAAATATCGAAAAATCACATCTGCAAGGCGATGCCTCCCAGTTGAAGATGTGGCGAAACCTCTGGGTTATAGTGGATTTACCCATTGAAAATGGCGATTTTCCATAGTTATGTTAGTTTAGATGGTACCAAAACCCTTCGAACTATAGATATCTACCATTAATCCTAGTTTACCCACATAGAAAACTCAATAAACCCAGATATAGCAGCGATATCGCACATGTTTCGGATCAACGTCTGATTTTCTCCGGGGCGGATCTGAAATACAAAGTAAGACAACCAAAAGGCAACGCTAAAAAAAATCACAGCCAAACCATCAAATACATCAGAAACCGATTATCTGTGTTGTATGGATAGAATTAAATTAGCCATGGTCAAAACATGTCAAAACTATGTGTTTGCCATGCTAAAAAATATTTCGAGTGATCTGCGCCAACTGACAATGTTGACACATATTCACTGTTTTTAATCTTGTCTTCTATTTGACCTACATTTTGGCATTAAGTTTCCTTTATGTGGCATTCTGTCTGACATTGATTTGGCGCTTCATCTGGCATTCTAAATGACATGTTATCCAGCATTATTTCTGACATGCATTCTGAAAGTTTATTCGACATTGTATCTGACATATGTTGTGACACCTTCTTGACATATATATATATATATATATGTGTATATATATATATATATATCATCATCCGTCCTATCTGACATGTAATATATTATAATTCACTATATCATGTTATCTGTCATTCTATCTGGCATATAATATCAACACATATTCTGACGATTTATTTGACATGTTCTCTGAATTATGGCATTCTAGCTGCCATATATATATATATATCGCTTATATATATATACATATATATGTAGAGTCTGATAATTTATCCGGTGTTTTATCTAGCATTCTATCTGACCGTTTGCTCCGGCCCAGAGCGCAAATCTGCATAAGGAAAGAAAGTGGAAAGGAAGAGGAAAGAAAAAGGAAAGAAATTGTCTATCTGTGGTCTGGGGCCACTTTTTGAACAATGGGTATCGCTAGGGTATTTGAAGGGTTTCGCTCATTTCACCTCTTGCTTATCATCAGTTTGAGATGTGGACATCACGCACCATGAATCACAATGACAGATATCGCATTTGGGGGGTTCCAGACACCAAGTGAGCTCTCCCTACTAAATTGGCCTGCCAGAGTTTTGACCATACCTCATATGCTGAGTCTCTAGGGTAATTGTATGTTGCTCAAATCTTTTCAAGCAAATACGTAACATGGAAGAATAATCATAAAACATGCAAACATAAAACATAGTTTACCATTTCCAACATTAAAAAAAAACATAAATACAGAATGTAGCACACCCAAGAATGTCAAAACAACCCTGCCCAAGTCTGCTGACCTATCTTATCCAGAAGTTATCCCTTAACATGCACAAGTGAAACATCAGCATCAGTGATCTTTCAATACACCATACTTTGGAAGTTGCAGCTTCCAGCCGTCCCTTGTGTGAATCAAATACTCAATTTCTGTTGGTAAATCTGCATGTTGTCATGCTATTGATTCAATCCAATCACCATGTTGGTCGCGAAACGCAAAAAATAAGCGTGTCATGTGCCTGAAAATTGGGAATACCCATTGTGTAAATTGGGAATTTAAAAGTTAACCACTGGATTTTTGTAGGTGCACCCTGAAAAAAAATCTCAGAGGGCTAGTCATGCAGTGTCCAACCTTTTTCCAGCCGTTGCTACTGCACCGATGAACCTGCGCTTCTCCTCTTGTTCCCGCATCTGGTCCATCAAGATGCTTTCCTGGCAAAAGAAAAAACAAATCAGTGGGTCTACAGCTCAAGTAATGGACGTTTCAAATATATGCAGTTGCGTGCAGGATGGGGCCCCAGTTCGCTAGCTAAGTTGTTGCAAATAACTATGTTATAACTTAAAACAATAGTGTATGATACGCAAATAATTATATTTAGATGGGGTTATCAACCAACTTATCACTCGGGGGCACCATCCTGTTGGTCTATGCAAGAATATACTAGTAGCAAGAATATCTATTGCGGATGGTGTAGCAGCCACATTGCAATATGGAGACATTTTCATTGGACATTTTCATTGGACATTAGGGAATGAAAAATCCGTTGAATGCAAGTATCATCAGGTATCCGTACCCATTGGGCTTTACCTTTGGTAAACTAACATGACTCTGGAAAATCACCATGTTTCATGGGTAAATCAACTATTTCTATGGGCCATTTTCCAGTTCGCAAAGTGTTAGCTTACCGGAGGGCCATTTCTATCCATCAATATCCAGGAAAATTATCCCATCATTATCCCATGATCATCCCGAACAAAAAAACATGTTTTCAACCTGCGTTCCCATGTTTTCCCTGGAAGGTCTTTTAAGAGAAACATATCCTGATCACCACGAGGTTTCAAAAGCACAGAGTTTTTTGTTGGAGGTTTCAAAATTGGAACAAAAAACATCTGGTTACGTTGGTGGTTTCAAATAAATATAATATATCTGGTTAGTAAACAAATGATTGGTGGTTTCCAGATATATGTATACATTAGTTAAACAACAAATGATTCAGTATATATCTGGTTGGTGGTTTCAACATAAACTATTATGGTTATAATGGTTGATAAGCTGTTATAAGCCTGTTATTATGGTTATAAAATGTTATAAATAACCTGTTGTAAAATTATCTGGTTGGTGGTGCAAGTACCATCTTGAAAAATATGAGTTCGTCAATGGGAAGGATTATCCCATATATGAAATGGAAAATAAAATTCATGTTCCAAACCCCCACCAGACATCATGGAACAATAGTGGGCAATAACATCTTTGTTCAGGTCCTTCACGTATGACACATGCATGGTACTTTACATTGAATTGAAATCTTACAGTAAAAAAATGAATTCATCTCAAATATTCTGGCAATCAAAGCTGTGTTTTCAATGGGATTGAACAAAAAAAAATCAGGACGCCAGCGGACTTTCATTGGTGACATTCAGGTCGCCAGCGGCGTGATGTTCTCCGGAGATGTTGATCATTCTAAGTCAGTGCATGCCATGGCTGAGGATGAGTGTGACGCCAAACAGGTAATAACAGGTTTTTTCTATCTGCGGATGATTCACTTCTGCATTTCGAAAAAAAAGGGGCAATCGCTTGTTCAAAATGTTCAAGTCCTGGACTAGAAAAAGAGGTGAAAGGACATCGTGTTTGAAGACTTCAGGGCGCACGTCCGTTGTCACTTCACAGTTGTTACCTACACTGCGGGTGACAAAGGGGGTTGGATTGATCGTATGTTTATAATGGGATATTGATGGGAAAACTAATGGGATTTAATGGAGGTTTAATGGGTTTACTATGGTTTACTATGGTTTACTATGGTTTAATATGGTTTACTATGGTTTACTATATGGTTTAATGATGGGATGATAATGGGATAATAATGGGATAATACTAGGATATTGATGGATATACCCTCTAGTGATGTCAAAATAGCTATTGTTTCAATGGCCCAGTCGAAATAGTTGATTTACCCAGCTATAAAATGGTGATGTTCCATAGTTTTTTTTGTATGTTTACCAGAGAGTAATGGAGCTTTCCTAAGTCGGACGTGGGAGTAGTTAATCGTACTTGGTGGCTCATCCCACTTAGCAAGTGGGTTGTAACCCCAGTTATAAATGGGATAAGTAGGGTTAATCCACTTATAATTGGGGTTATAACCCACTTACTAAGTGGGATGAGCCACCAAGTAGCTATCATCCATTTATAAAAAGGATTTCCATGAACAAACACATCCAGCTATTGGGGATCCCCCATGGACCCCCCATCCATGTGATTTGAACGACATGGCCATGGCGAAGTGGTCAATCGCGTTACATTTATGATTCGTACAAAAGCAAGCAAGTTAGAATCAATCGAAACAAAATATATCTTATGGAGAAACCATGTCAAAACCATGTTTTCCAACGAAACGATCCCATCATCATCATCATCATCATCATCATCATCATGATCATCATCATCAATGCGTGCACTGATTGTGGCCCGAGCTTTCAAAATGCCAAGCTCAGCCCACCTGAAGTTCGGCTTCCTGTTGTTCACGCAGGGCTTGATTTTGCCGTCGCCTGGGCTTGTTTCGGCAAGAAAATCCCAAAGCAACAGCATGCTGGGTGGTTTCCTCAAAGAAAACAAGGGTGTTGACCAACCAAAAAACTCTAAGGGGAACAATGGAAGATTCATCCAACAGAACTAGGGGTTCAACCGCCAAAAATCATTTTGGCTAACACCCCAACGCATCCCAACGCCTGTTTTGTGGCAGGGCAACATGGAGATTGGTCATTGTCTGACTGACCCAACTAATTACAGATTGATTGCCGCCTGCCTTCCACATCCATTGTGAATAGCAAACACTCCATAAGCTACTCTAATGAGCGGTTGGCTCTATATATATAGTAGTTTAGGCATGTTCCATGTCTATTTAAACTTAATAGACGAGCTACCGCAATTTGTAAATCACGATTCTGGACGTTTGTCAAAATCTGGACGTCTCGTTTCTGCACGTTTCCAAAATGGATGTTACAGGGGCACGACTGCTGTAGCAGAAATCAAATTGACGACAGCTGGTCAGAAGCAGGCCTGTCAGCGAAACAGCCATCAACCAAGCATCTGACCCGTCAGAGTCTGTTCTTTCCCATGCGCTTCTCCGAGTGGCTCTGGTTTGGGGCGGCATCCCATGCGCTTTTTGTTACAGTTGAAGTCAGCATCCACTGCAAACCAAATCAGCTGGGTAGCAGTTTATTCACTCCGAAGACAAACACGGCAGGATACGCTCCGGTAGCAGCCGGCAGCATCACGGCTGCCAGTAAAGAGGAAAATCACTAAGGGCGACTGGAAGGAAACCAAAGGTTGCAGGGTGTCACCCAGCCTTCCAATCGACAAACCAGCTGGAAAAACTGGTCACCACATGGCATGCAACAAGTATGATGACGTTGTCATGAGAAACATGTCTGACCGAGTATGATGAACCAGCATGAATATGATATAAAGTCCCAAAACTTTCAAGAAGAATAACAAAACCAACAAATCCAACAAACAGTTCAGAAATAAGTCCTATACGAGTCCAATATGTAAATCCGACAAACGAACAAATACAACAACAAGCCCTGCATCGGCATACTTCCTTACATTGTATTTATTGATATTTGTTCAATACACAACCAGCAAAACACGATGTGATCTCATCATATGATCTATGTGATTACACAACTCAAAAGCTCGATGTATGTTCATGATTTTTCCCTGAGTAGTGACATCTTACCTGGGGAATTGTGATTCGACTGGGGAGTCATCTTGCCAACTGGACATGGGAAGTAATTACAAAACCCATTTCTTGGTTTTCCAGAATACCCAAAATCCTCGAAATCCTTGAATTCATCATCCAGATTAATCCCTTTGTAATAGTACGCCATCTGGCTAAGCGCCCGACATTTTAGAACGATACAATTTTGAAAAAAACGTCCCCCCAGCGGTAAGTTGATTTGCAATGTCTGCAATGTCGCTTCTACTATGGAATCTGAAGAATACCTTAAGTGTGAACTGTTGTCTAAAAAAGGGGCAACTAACTCAACAAAATCCTAAACCCTCAGGTGCCCTCAGGTCAGTTGGCCACAGGATGAGCAGAAACTGCCGGTTGGATTCAATCACCGGATGTGGTCAAATCCCCACAGCTAAATTGCCTTTTTTCCTCCCATTAACCGTCATTTTTACCGAAAGTCATTGAGAGTAAACCCAATAATTTTTGAAGAAACCAATTCTGAACAAGTTTACATAGTGATCCGCATTAATACAATCAAGGACAATGGGAATGTCCACAGACATGGCCATGGCCATTAGTTATAACTTGTTACTTCAATGGGATTATACATTCTATAAATGGAATTATAAATTATAAATGGATCTACTGGTTGTCTGGGATTATACATTATAGATATCTTAGATATTTAAAAATTGATATAAAATATGAATTATAATTGAATTATATAAATGGCCAGTTTATGAATTAAAAAATGACCCTCTGGTATATTAACAGTTCGACCCTGGCAGTTGATTTACCAGGTTGGAAGACTAGTTTCCATTCAACATTGGTGATTTTCAGGGTCGAACTGTTAATTTACCAGGGGGTATATCCCATTTCATCCCCATTGCTAGGTAAATCCCAATGAAACCCTATTAAATCCCATTAAATTTAGCACTTTTAACTGGAATAAACTGGGCCCACTATCACCTCATGTCATCATCACCCATGGCTCTTGGGATGCCCAGCTCTTCTTCTTGCCGGGAAATTTCCATCGCCTGCGATGTTTTTTTTTAAGGGAAAGAAACAAATGTCAACTAAACTACAAGTCAGAACAGTTTCAACTCAACATGTTATTTTTTGCTGGGCTGAAGATGTTTCTATTTTTTTGGGGGGATGTTGTTATAGCAAATACAAGGTGCTCCATCAGTTGTTTTATCAAAACCCTTACCTATAGTGAAACTATGTGAAACTATATCCCACATAAACCAAGTTATGTTTACCAATTTAGCTATCGTTTGGGGGCCCACCCTGTAACTATGGGACCAGTTAATTCGGGGAGATCATGATTTGTCACGCAGGGGCTCACCGTACCGGTATTCTGGGCTGTAGCCATACACAGTACACATTATCGACGTCTCACTGATTCGGCTGATGACCGTTTATATCAATGCCAAACAACACATCAATGCGTCATGTACATATAAATGTATATGGAAACTACATGGTGCATCATGGTGCTAATCCCTAGACGGCCGTGTGGCTAGAACCAAGGTTTCAAATATCTCTGAAATCTAACACCCCTTTATGGTGAACACAAGGCCTGCCATTGTGTGGCTGAAATTTGAACGCGGGAATTGGTATGGAAGAGAACCAAAATGGATTTTTTCACGTGTCCGAGCATATATAAGCACAATGTCATAGTGTGTATATTTCCATATATTTAAAAAACATATACATATGCCTAATGAAAACAAATGAATATAATGCAGAATAATGCATATGTATAAATACATATTTTGTAATGTTGACGATATAGAAACACCTACTACAAGTATAATCTATGTTTGTGAAATATAAAGTTGTACAAGTAAATAAACATACATTTATATATATTATATATATTATATATATTATATATATTATATATATTATATATATTATATATATTATATATTATATATATATATATTTATATATATATATATATATGTAAAACATACATATACATGGAAATACATTGATAAATATGTATAAACTGTTTAGTAATTTAAATGTATAAATAAAAATAAATATAAAAAAATGTATGGTTTCCAAACACATCTCCAAACTTCAGCCCACACGCCGGGCGCGGCCTGTCGCAACATGTCCTCCTCTTCATGAGCGCGGGCAGTCTGCACGTCAAAGAAACGGGTAAGATTTGCATGAATTCAAAGCATTAAGTCACAATTTAAAACAGGAGAACTTCACCCAACTACGAGGATGCAATTTTCCCAATCGAAAGCCAAAGAACACTATCTGATTCTTGGCTGGAGAACGCGTGCCTCTGTCTGTGCGGCGTAACTGGCTTCAATGACTGCTGCCTCGAGTGGGCCGCCGTGCATTTCGGTGGTTGGATACCTCCAATTCCATACGCATGAAATTTCCCTGCAATGCTGTATTACTTTGGAACAGGTTTTGCGGAACAAAAAATGGTGAACGTATTTAGCAAGAATGAACACAAGCCGGGGCCATCACACATGAGATCTGCATCGCTGAATTGCCAGCCTTCTATTTAGAAATTCCGTTCTCTAGTTCGTTTGGTATTGACGTTCCTCGTTCGGGCAGCTGCTATCAGTACTACCTTGTCCGAATATAATTTCACTGGATGAGTGGTGGTTGGATAACGTTTTCTTTGTTGAATCATGTTGCTCAAGGGCTGGGGCATGGACGCAAAAAAAACTATAATGAACTGCAACAACGAAGGGCCAAGTTCAGATCAAGAACGTGCCACTCCAAACTGCCAACGCAACACACGGGAATGAACTTGCTTCATCCCTGCAAATTTGTTTCCAACCACATGGTGCATCTACAAAAAGAGTGTGATGTCTTGAAGGTCTTGCAACCCAGTTTTGCGCCAACACAATTTTTTTACAAAACAGATCTGCACATTAGTGCGCGTCGGCTAGGCTCTGTACAAGGATTTGTTTTTGCCACTCATTCTTTTCTGTCGTTCTTTAAGCTTAGATTCAACTCTCTCAGCCCTGCAAAATTGTGCGCCCGACCACATTTTTGAGAACGCAAGACCCATTCGAATATGACTATGGCAAATTGAGGTGATGGATTTCTTGAGATGAACTCTGAATGAATGTCAAATTTTCATATACCCCCAAAAACACCTCAAACTATGGTGTTGTAAAACGCTCTTCCGATTTTAAACAAGCCCCTTTGAACACTGCAATAAAGGAACAGCAACATGCCTAAACAGGCTAGCCTCTGCCAAAAAAAACAATGCCGACATCGTCCTTTTTCCGATCAAATAAGCCTGGTTTGTCGGCGCTTGCAGGAACTTTTGCGCTTCAAGAACGAACAAGGATACAACTGAGAGCCCTTGCGGATTGAAGGAAATGAGAAAGTATATAAATTAAAAGAAAGGAATTAGTTTGAGCGCACAGTTTTACCAGAAAAAGGGCATTTCTGAGTTTTATTGCAGAATCCCCTGGTTTGCGCCTGCGCCCACCAGGGATCATACTTTTCAGTACTCGGATTACTCCCCACTATACCTCCCATCTCAAGGCAACTCGTGTGGTTTGCTGAACGGCACGTGGCATTGATCGAAACGCATCGTAGATTTTCAGATCCAATTGCCAATGTAACCCTCGCAATGTCTGGTCAAGTGTTGACATTCAACTGCTTCTTGGGCTGGTGGATTGGGATAGGGAGGCCATTTTCTATATTGATTATTTTGATCCATTTCGCACGAGTTATTTGGGGTTCCACATCATCAACTAAAATCATACCAGTTCCTCGCTGGCCAGGGAATCTCACAGAAAATCGAAAGATCGGCATTTGGTGCCCCCAATTAAGTCGTGGGGGTAAGCCTGAAACTCTGTCAGAAGCTGCCTTCCTTTAGAAGCTTCCTTGGATTCACAGCCTAGCTAAAAAGTGGTTTAAAACCCATATCCATATTCATGTATATTCAAACATCATTGAACACACTATTCCAAATAACATTAACCACATTGGGTGAAATGTATAAACACGTAAAAGTATTTAAACATAATATGATGCACATACACTATATGCTTATTGCAATATGGAAGCACTGTGCACACCGCATGTATGCATGCACAATTTCACTAAGGCACTTAAATAATCTTAAACATAGATACATACATATACATATTAAATATTCTTATGTAATGTATATCCCATGTCAAACATGAATTACAACATCTACAACCAAAATTTATAATTAGGCCTATAGTCGTCCAAGTATTCCTTCTAATATGTCACCTGGCGGAAAAACTGGCATGTTGTCATTCGAAATATAGGATAAAGTTATCAACCACAATGACAAACCTGAAATGTTAAGTTGCTAAGTTGGGGTTGTCCAGACCGAGACGGTATATCAAAACCAAAGAAGTGTTTTGGGAGCGCTCCAAGAGTCGTAAAATACATATAAGTGTTTTGGCCCAAAATTAGCTGAACAAAAACACTTGTTGATGCTGCAGCCTCTGCAGTGGGTTTAAGATGGTTTAAGATATCCCTCAGCTGCATGTTTAGTTCAATGCTGGATACATGCCACTGAAGGCAGCTGACTTTA
>Ga0126342_10012797_pt1 | contig 14927 bp, 16 predicted proteins | sample Cyp1metagenome_FD_92528 | JGI IMG/M metagenome (GOLD analysis project Ga0126342, IMG submission 92528) | Coral microbial communities from Lord Howe Island, Old Settlement Bay, Australia - Cyphastrea 1 metagenome | ecosystem: Host-associated > Invertebrates > Cnidaria > Coral ...
GTAGATAGTCAGAGAAAGAGAGAGAAAGAGAGGAGACCTCAAGCACCTTTCGGTCCATCAGTGGCTTCGCTCTGCCATCCCTGATTCACAACAACCAACCTCTCCTATAGGTTTCCTATTTTTTGAAACTTCCGCCACCGCCTTGTGCGGTACTACTGGAATCATATACATATAATCATATATATACATATAATCATATATATATATATATAATTGTATATATATATACTATCATATACTATGGTTTACTATAGTTCTTGTTTCATGTCAAACAAACTAGTGACCGTATTACATTGCTTCTGAGGGGGAACAAACGCAGGACAATAAGCGTTTGGCTGCTCAAACGCACATTTTCTGTACATCAGTTTTTACGAAGGGATGCACATTTTCGGTTACGACCAGTGGACACTGGCAAAATGATGGACCGAGTAAGTGCCAGCAGGATACTTGAAGTAACCAGTGCCCAAGCAATGGTGCTGTCGCAAATCCCATTTGTCGATGTGTCCATTGAATCCTGGCAGAGCCCTGTCCAAATGTGACGAAGTCTTCAAGAAGTTCAGTATGTGTTTCAAGGTCAAGTTCATTTCTCGGCCTTGCCATGACCTATTTTGCTCTTATTTCAGGACAATTTAGCCTTATCTTAATGTATTTTTTGCATTTTTTTGCCTTATACGGAAATATATCAAGTTTAGGTGTTCTTGCTACGCGTAATGTGGATGAGAACTGTTCCGACATATAACCGATTAACCCTACTGAGACAAGTCTAGATCATCGGCTGTGTATGGATATACAACTATACCCTACATGCAGTACACATATCAAGATGTAAAACGGCCGTGCATCTCAACCCTGTTCGTTGTGTTCCATCAGACAGTTGGAACCATCTTCCCCTTTCACGGGTCACTTGAAAGGCTCAACTCATATTTGCCCGGCTCAAAACGGCTTCATGGTTCTGCTATCTTGAGCGAAACAAGTTTGATACACATGGAGGCAATCCTGAGCATATCCTGAGCCGCTGTGTTGTCTTTCAACCGCATGCAAGGTATATTCAGGCCAAATACACCTATAAGTCGGCTGAGTACAACGATATAGCTAGGGTTGTAAATCCTTTTCTTGAAGATTGTGATGATCATCCCCCCGATCAGATATAACATGATACAACTTATTTCTCACTGGGATAGCCGCGGATAGCCCATGATAGCCCCACTTATTACTAGGGTCGGTATACTCATGTTGTAATCTGGTTTCCCGTCAACTCCGGCAGATTTCCCTTCACAGACTCCTGCTCCACGGCGCGCTCCAATCGATCCTCAGCGATCTGAAGGATTGGGTGCTTGGAATGGCTGGGAGAGCCTTTAGTTTTGGTATGTTTTGGTGGGGTTTCCAAACTTGGTGGCGTTTTGATTTCGGACTGTGGTGGCACTTAAAATATCTAAAATGTAAGGGGCTAGTGGAACAGAGGTAGCTTTTCATCCGTTGATGCAACCTGCTGCTCCTACAAAGCAAAACATCTCCCCTCTTGGTCATGGCAAATCCAAGATGATGGGTTGTTCAAACTACACAAATCACCAGGATACAAAGGAAAGCAACGCATATCGTCTTGCAAACAATGCGGCATTTAAACACCCCTTTCAACAGTTGGACATCGAAGGGTATGTGCCCATACTGTAGGAACAAACTCACAAATTGATCGAATTTATCTCGGAATTTGTCCAAATTGACATTGGAGCGCTTCAGTATTGACCATTCTTTTGATGAACAATTTCACCAAAGGGATTTTGAGAGTTGAAAAACCATTGCTTTGTGCGGCTTTTTGTACGGCTTCTTGACCTTTGCTGTAGCCTCTTGGGATCTAATTGTGTGGCAAGGGGCGAGTAGCGCTGGATTTAGCCTCGGTCCTCAGTGGTTGACTCCGCCAAAACATGGATTCCCGTTTTTGCAGAAGAAAGCTAAGGAAAACTCACTAAGGATTGTTTATCATTGTTTATCCATGTCTTCTCCCTCTCTCTTTATCAGTATTTTACAAGGACTGAATTTCAAGGAGGACACCTGGTGTCAGGCTGACATAGCAAGGGCCAAGTGTCCACTGAGAGTTGCTGGTCCTTTCTCATCTTGCCGTAGTTTGGGCACATCCCAGGCTCTGTAGAAGGCCAAAACAGCCTCTAGGGCACCCATTTCGGAGAGGGAAATGTGATGAACCACTCAATTTATGGGGTAGCCTAAAGACCCTTTCCGCATTGGGACCCTGACTCTTTCTCTGACTCATCCCTACTGGGTGGAAGTCATTGGCGAATCATCTCAGGAAGGATCGAAACAATGGCCCATTGATTGGGTCTGCGAGTTCCAAGCTTTGCGATGTAAACCCTGCCCAATTGCAATCTGGACTCCGGACAGCTCGACTGTTTGACACACTGTTGGCACAGTGCCAGATTCTTTTTCGTACCAAGTGGCAAGTTCTGGCACAAGAGCAGCTGAAGGGTTGCACTGCAACGTCTCCTTTACGAGCTTCTAAACGACACAGTCCACTGGTTCTTCAGTCTTTCCACATCTTCAATTCAATGGCATCCAGAAGAATAGAATCTAAACTCTTGTGGCAGAAGTCCAAAAAGTCCGTATCCAAAGTTCCACAAGATCAAGGATTATCCGATCCAGAATGTGGCTGCTAAATCATACATAATATCAGACTATACATATATATATATAATGTTAATATAAATGTATTGTATTATATTATATTATATTATGTTATATTATATCATATTATAATATATCATATTATATGTTATCCCATTCATACATGGATCATATAAAAAACAGCTTGTCGAAGTGGGTGGCAATCCAGAGGTATCTGATTCATACGCATGGTAGCCACATACTACCTTCAATGCACATCCAAATAGATGATCATTCATACCGTGCCCAGCTTTTTTTCACATGGATGTGGAAAAACCAGCCATTTCTATAGAAATTTTCCAGGTTAAAATGCCAGGGGGATTTCCCATACCATTCCATAGCTATCTTAGTTTACCTCAGGGTAATCACTGCAGCTGGGGACAAAAACCTCAGCCTCAAACAACTCGACCCCGTTTCTGCAGTCCGCCAGCAGGGCGAGCAATGGACTGTGCTGCAGCGCATCACCGGGTGTAGCAGCCAACTGTTGCAGCCTCACCAGAACAGAAACATATGGTTTTGCCTCGAAATTTGGGTCTAATGAGTCTAATGCTAATGGTGGCTGAAAATGCATTCCATTTCTGAATTTCTGGTGAAATCGGGGATGGTTTATTTTTCAGTTTACCACATTACCCTGATTTATGAGGCCTTAACTTGTGGCTACTTCACTAGGGAAAATCATGACCAACCACCGATTTTTGGACAAAACCCAAATCTGTAGACATTTCTTGATGGACTTTTTTTCCATGTCGTTTTATGTGGGGCCAGATGTGTCCTTGTCTCTTCCAGGGTTTGAAAGCTAGGCGAAATTGATGTGCTGGAAATGGTGGAAAATTGGCTTAAACACCATGCGTTGCCGTGTGTTGTGCTTCCGTACCCGTCCGATCATTTATACAGCAGTTTAGTCATCAACAAATATCATATATCATTTGGCTTAGCTTTGCATGTAAATGCATTTATCATATATATGTATATATAATTATATATATGATTATATGTATATATATATACATATATATATATATATATCAATGTATGTGTATATATTATATATATATGTATATATACACATGTATATATATATATATACATACATATGTATTTACATATCATGTAAGCAATTATATACAACCGTTGTCATCAACATTGCATCATGTTATCCGCTTCAGCATCTGCGGCCACGCAACATGAAGAGCCCGATGCATTTCACCAACTCTGAAGTACCTGGCAGTTCTATGCCAGTGTTCATCCCCATGGTATCCGCACGACCGGTAATCCATTAGAATTTCCCATTGTATCCCTATGATTAACCTCCATTATATTCCAAACGAATCCCACACTTTTCCCAGTATGCCAATGAAATACACATGATCTGCCTACTATCTCGCCATGAAATTGATGCAAATACACAGCCCCAAAACTATCCACACTTATATATATCTATAGAACAATCTGCCCCCTGAGCTCCCTAAATCTCTACGTCTGAGTGGCCATGATGTTCAGCTGACCGCTGCCATCGCATGGCCAGCCCCGCAATGGCATGGTTACTGGCCATGAGCGCCTCAGCCGACGGCTTGGATGGATGGATTGATACCCAGCCATCTTACGGATTGACTAGATCTGATATCATGGATCCATGAATTGATTTAAGGGGAAATCTACATGAAGACAAGATTTTAAACCAGCCAAATATATGGTTTTTCCATGTTTTTCCTTGGATTTTCCATTAAACACACTTGTGGAGATTGAAGACAGGCATCGGCTGAGGTCCACATGTCCAATCCGCGGTCAGGGCATCAGACTTTGAGCAAACCCTGTCCTTTCACCTATGAAAGACAATGTCAACCCTGGATTGATCAACCCCTATAGATCCCTATAGTCTGTTTCATTGTCCGATGATCACTATTTGGATGTATTTGGAGGCTCCCCCCATAATTAGTCATCATTTACCCTCTGGTAATTTAACATAGCTATTGAACATGGCCATTTATAGTGAGTTTTCCCATTGAAAATGGCGGATCTTTCCATAGTTACGTTAGTTCACCAGAGGGTATAAAGCATAGTTTCTTCATGGATATCACCAAACCATCTGAATGCTGCTTCGGCACGGCCGCCTTGGAGTCCGTCAGACAGGAGGACATCAGCGTGAGCATCCCACAGGCGACATCCTCCTGAGCCGAAAATGATGGAAGGAACTCACCGGAAATGGATGGAAGAAATGGAGAAACTGGACATAACCAACTTGAAGCAACAACATTCTGATTTGGGTGTGTCAAAAAATGATAACAACTGGGATATATCTGGGATATATCATACGGATATACCCCAATTCATGGGTAATTTTCACTCAGAAAAAATGATAAACCCTTGGTTTTTGGGGGTACCCTGGTACCCTCTTCTTGGACGCGGCAGTGGATGGGTCGGATCTACACCATCCCTGATGACCCTGACCAGCCTGTAAAGCATGCCCCAACAAAACCTGCCATCTGGGGCAAAGTAGCAAGATGATTGGCAGCCCATGTTCCAGTTTCCAGGAATCTTTGGTGGAAAAATTGAATAGTCTTGAATATTCAGATTCATATGTTTGAATGATCTTTATATAATGTCTTTGTCATTCTCTAGTTCTCTACAAATTCAGCCAAATACTTAATACGGTTCTCGCCATGAATGCAGCACCTGCAACTTTGCCTCGGTTAGAGCTTTGACATTACAATATAATGGTATATCTTGTGGGGTCGTCTCAAAATTTTGAAGCTCAAAAGTCCATGGTCTATCATGGTTTATCCATCTCTTTTCCGCTTTGAAACTATTGCCATTTCGGGGACGAGTATCCCAGGTATCCCCATGGTGAGACAAACTGCACCTGTGGTGCCCAGTACTGCTGGCCGCACCTCGACATTTTGTGCCATCCATCTGGGTGAAGGGAGACAATCTGCCAGCCACTGCCAGTCTCCACGAGAACCATCCGCCTGGAACGATAGGGACCATTGGCACTTCGACCAAGCAACGCTGCAGCTTCTGACCCAGAAGATCAGCGACTACTACCTATGCCAGCCGCTGTGATCTCAGCAGACCAAATTTGGGTTTCAGAAAATCGCAGACAAAAACAAAACCTTTTGCTGGTGCCAAAAACATCCGGAGTTCAAGACCACTCTGCCACTGATACATCCTACGGCCGCCTGAATCATCCCAGTGGCATCCTCCAACACCACTGCCCCAAGGAGAATGTCCCGTGCCTCCTGGCGTCGCAGAAGGTAGCCCAGGGTGGCTCATTTGTCACCAGAAGTCAGTGGGTTGAAGCGAAAATCTCTGGGAAAACCTGGTGCACCTAGGTTTCCTCCAAGATTTTTTCAGTGCAAGTGTGTGGGTGGGCCCAAGGACACATGGATCAAAGTCCGCAGGAAAAACATGGAAAAACTATCCCACCAGCTGGCAAAATCTCCTCCATGTCCTCTGCCGACGCCAATAGAAACCCCAAGGCGGTCGTCAGATTCGCCGGCCCCTGATGAATGGCATCTCGCTGGTCCCCAGGCACTTTCAGCTGCCGCCATTCCTGCAGAAAAAGGACCGAAATCAGGGTGATTGCTTCCAAGAAAGGATCTTGAAACTATTCATGCTGATTTTTCGATACAAATGGAGGGGGTCGTGGAATCTCAACGAATAATTATCGGTATCCATATGCAGGCAGTAGAATCAGTGGGAACATGAAGATGCATGAATTCCAAGCATAGTTGGGGGATTCGGGTACAGTATTCCATAATAATATTCCATATCATATTTTCCCCGCTCCACCATATTCATGGTATGCGGTATGCCCCATCATTTTTGCAAGCCCATTTCTGAAATTTTTACATACAGTGGATGGAAGAAATCCTGCACCAGTTGGCACATAGTTCATCTCATCAAATCCCATTCTTTGCAGTGTTTCATGGTTACCTAATAGTTACCAACTAGTGCAGGACTTCTTCCATCCGATCCACCATGTCATCATAATCCAATCCAAACTATTGTCTGAGCGGAATTGTACCCTTAATCCACAGTATATCCCCAGTTTATATCCCATCTCCCCAAAAGAACAAACACCCCCATCCCAGGGTCTCAACATGTCTCAAATAATTATGTGGCGTTCATCCCATGGATTTTTAGTGTTGAAGATCCCAAAAAAAAACTCCAAATACCACCCCATAATTACCCCCATCCCGTAGCCACCTCTTGGGCCCTCGCTCCCTGCATGCTCCGCGCCGCGCCGCGCCGCAGCGTTGCCGCGGCCGTGGCAATTTGGGATGACCGCAGCCGTGCCGTATGGGGGGAGGTGCTGGCCGCGGTGACGCGGCACACCTGGGCCGGGGAACGATGAAATCTTCCACGTGTGGATATAATATATATAATATTATATAATATATAATATATATATATATACTGTATGTATATCTTGTTCATTTATTGAATGTTCTATGTTTGTGTTGCTCATGATTTTTGATGATTGTTTTGGGATGTCAATGTGAATATGAAACCAGTATTTTGGAGACGTGACCCAACAAATGATGTCTACCTGTACGGCTGTCAGTTGACCCCCATCATCCCTGACCGTGGTGGACATATGCGGGCAATCTGAGTGATTCTCCAAGGTAGATGCGCTGAATGAGTAGATGACTGCTCTTGGAAGCTACTCAGTTTTCCATAGTTTTCCTGTCAAAGCTCTGCAGCACTCATCGGTGACTTCTCAACTTCCAGCCATGTCAATGGCTAGATATGGACCACGACATCTGCACATCGATTTGAGGGGCTGCCTTAGCCTCAATGATGGACCCCTACCACTTACAACCAGCTCATTTCACACCAGTTCAACTGGCAAACCGCATGATGCAAACCACTCTATCTGAATTGGTCTTTGTTGATATTTTGAGCCCCATTTCTAAGTGCTCGTTATAGTCCATCACCGGTCGGAAGCCCGAGTTTTCTGCGGCCGAAGCACTGCACAAGTCAAAGAAACCACAGATCTCAAGGGCAGCAATGGAAGGTCACCTGGGGCAGTGCTGGACATCCCAACTGATGCTAAGAGAAGCCAATGATGTTGGAATACTTTGGGTTATTTGGGAATATCCCAAGTATGCTAGACAATCAACACTCCTAAAGCTCATTTCAGGATATTTAAGGATGATTCATGATGAATCCCTGATATATAAACCATCATTTAGTCATAGAACACTGGAGATTCTCCAGAGGTGCAGAAATTCCTCATCCAAGCTTCCAAACCATTTGATAGCCTCCCCGTTTTGGTTATAATGTACATATATATATAATGTAATTATATATAGTTATATAATGTTATTATATATATATACACATCATACACATCAAGAAGATCATCCCCAAGACGCCCCCCCAGCCTGCCGCCAACCTCTCCAGGGCCATCTCTCCAAGCGAGGCGGAACTCTCAGCGGCCGCCAGCAGAGCGCCCAGCACAACGGCTTCGTTGCCGTCGTTCGGCGGAGGAAATGGGAGCCCATCCAGCAGCAACTGGCAGCTGCTGAAGAGCTCATGGCTTGGCACCTCACCATGGTCACCATGGTCACCATGGGAAAAAATGGCCATGAAAAAATGGCTGTGGACATGACTGGAAATACAGAGATTAACAACTAATCAAATTGTATAGATACACTGACCACCAAAACTATCATCTCTTTAGTAGGGGTCTCCTGTTAATCTTCACTAACCACTGTTGGGGGATAGAGGCTATGTCTAAGTATACCCACGTTTTTGTTTTGTTTTTAAATGGAAAATTCAATGAGCTACAGTATATCAGTATAGCATCAAGTTTTTGGGGTAGTCCTTTTTCATACAAAGCCATACCAGCGTTTAGGAGCATTTCACCCAGTTTCACCACACTGAAACAGCGGTGCTGCCCAGCTTCCAGCAAGGATAGTGACGTGCCATCGACCATCAAATAGGGGACCAGCAACACTGAGAGTAGCTGGCCTGGAACCGATTGATGGGGAGATTCACCAGCAACTAGGTCGTGGATTACATAAAATCACTGGTAAATCCCCAGAATTGCTGGTGAATCCCCATAATTCACTACATACACCGACCATTTCAGGATGGTTTCAATCCCTTCCCGTTTCGGTTGCGCCTGCCGATTGATTGTCGTTCAAAACAACCTCGGCTCCTGGTGCAGCTGATGCTACCAATCTATTTGTCTATCTGCTTATCTAGCCGATCTATCTAGCCAATCTATAAATATACATATATTCTATATACAATTAACGATAGATAGATAGATAGATAGATAGATAGGTAGGTAGATAGATAGGTAGGTAGATAGATAGGTAGGTAGGTAGATAGATAGATAGGTAGATAGATAGGTAGGTAGGTAGATAGATAGATAATAGGATAGGATAAGATTAGATTAGACTAGATAGGATAGGATAGGATAGGACAAGATTAGATATGATAGGATAGGATAGATAGGATGGACAGGGTGGATAGGAAAGGATAGATAGGATCGATAGGATAGATAGATTAGATAAGATACGACACGATTAGATTAGGTTGGATTTGATTAGATTAAACAGATAGATAGATAGATAGGATAAGATAAGAAAAGACCAGATCAAATAAGATAAAACAAGACAAGACCAGATTAGATTAGATTAGATAGATAGACAGATAGAGAGACAGACAAATAGACAGATAGATAGATAGACAGACAGATAGACAGACAGATAGGTCTACAGATAGACAAATAGATAGACAGATGGACAGATAGACAAATAGGTATGTAGATAGAACAAAGACAGACATATATTTATAGATCATTCATGATAATTAGATTATTAGATTATTAGATAAACAAAAATACATGTGCACATTTCTGTCCTTGCAGCTCCTCGAACAGTGGCACATCCTGGGTCCAAGGGGAGGTTCCACAAATGGGCTACCCTAAAATCGATGGTTTATGAACGGAAAACCCTATGACAAATGGATGATTTATAGGGAAAACCCAATGAACATGCATGATTTATAGGGCTACCAGCCATTTTAGGAAAGATGGAAACCCTCCATATTGAGGAACATGGGGTTGCAAAGTTTGACCCATCCCATAAGCCATTTGATTTCGCCAAGACTCGAAAAGCTGCGGCACTAAAAAACTCAGCTGCAAGCAGCAGTTCTTCAAGGAAATGACCTGACACAGTCTGACACAGTTCGGCTTCCACGAAAGGATTGGATGGGTCATAGCCAGTCATAGATGAAATCTGCCATGGAGATATCAGATCCACGGGCCATAGATTCATGACGATTCATGAATGGGATTCTCTGAGGACTATGGAAATCTATGGAAATCTTGTAGATGGATAGCATGTCAATAGACTTTGAGCTTGCTACAGCTGCAATCTGTGGATTTGTGAACCGCCGCCTGCTCCGCGTTGAAGTTTGCTGAGTTGTCCAACCTCGGCACACGAGCAACCCGACACATCCCGACAGTCTGGTGCATCCTCTGCATCCTTTTGACCAATGGCCTCATGCCCAGCAACACAGGCCACAAAGCCGCAGCCAGGGAGACCACCAAATCCGGCAAGGGCCAGTTCTTTGCAATACCTTCATGCTGTGAAAAGGCAGAACGGTCAAGGGAACCAAATGACGCTTCTCAACAGGATGACTCAAATTTCTGAACGTGATAATTATGATTTTAAAATTAAAATCTTTCTGAATCGATCTAAATCTTTACTGCTGAGAATGAACAAAGTAAAAGAACTATAAAGAACTTCTGCGCGGTTTTCATCAGTCAGATTACTAATCAAGTATGTGAACTGTCAGTCGGCGCTAAATTAGTTCATGAGTCGAGAGTAGATGGCAACATGATCTATAGATTTGGCTGAAGGCAGGGTACCCCAAAATTGCATGTGTTGCCATCCTTTTCCCATTTTTGAATGGTCATGAACTGTGGTATCACTTTGAGAGCCATGTCAGTTGCAACAACATCAGCTATCCACCCATAGTCATGGCATGTCACAGTCATCACTGGTTTTCCACCAGAAACGGCCCAGTACTTCCGGTACCTCCCAGCTTCTGCGCAAAGTGGATGAGCAGCGCAATGTCTCCCAGGTGCCCTTCCCTGGGATCAGGCGTCCGAAATTTGGGCACATTGTTGTCCCCGCCGGATTCGTTGAAGGTAAGTTACCAACGTTTGCGACGTGTCTCAAATTTCCATTGCGACAGGTGCAGGTGCCACTTGAAACTATGACGACCACTGCAGCTCTGACCCAAAGCCTCTCCGTCAAATGTGTGAAGTTGCTTGAAGCCTCTGCGGCCAGCCATGGGTCAAATTAAGCCGACTGGTTTAAAGTACGAGTACCCCAAATCGTATGGTTAATGCTGGAAAGTGATCAAAACATATCAAAACCTTCAGTTTTTTCAATTCATATTCAACTGCCAAACCCCCCCACAACAACTGCAGTTTTTTTTTCCATAACGTTTCTCAGCTCCCGACCGAAACATGCATCCACGAGGCGTTGCAAAGCATGACCTTCACGGGAATCATGAAATTCGGATGTCGATCTTAAAAAAAGATTGGATGCTTGGTGGGTCAATGCCTTCCTCGGTGTGATAAATGAATCATAATGAATTCATAATGAATCTAAAGTAAAGTGTCGTTTTCTTTTTTGCAACCCTACTGCCGTCATCTGCCGTCCCATGTCCAAAATTGGTACATCAAGAACTGAACAAGGAAACCGTTGCCCACTGCCCAATCGGGCCCTCAGTTGCCGACCATCAGCTGGCTGAGCATCTCTGAAACGAAACTGTGACCCTTCAAGTCCTGTCACTTCGAAGAGTTTTGCACTGCCAAAATCGCTGCCAGTATATATATATATATGCATATGTATATATATACATATTATATACATGTACATGTATACACACAATTGAATACACATTGACACATTGGATGGAAAATGCTGGAAACATTGCCACCTTTTATCATAATACGATTAGGTGTAAAATTGCGTATGTACATATGCAAACATGATATAAACATAAGCATATATATATATACAACATAACATAGCATAACGTAATGTAATGTAACGCAACATATGTAACATAACATAATATACAGTACCAGTAGTGCCCGGCACACGCCGGGGCGGGAGTTTCGAAACAGGGAGGTGACTATAGTGACTATAGGAAAAGGTTTGCTTACAGGAACTGTTTGTGATTTGGAAAACGATGAGATGAAGCTTGCGACGAAGGAAATGAATACGCGATAAAATAAAATGACCTGGCATGAATGAAGGAATGAGGGAATGAGGGAATGAAGGAAGGAAAGGAAGGAAAGGAAGGAAAGGAAAGAAAGGAAGGAAAGGAAGGAAAGGAAGGAAAGGAAGGAAAGGAAGGAAAGGAAGGAAAGGAAGGGAAGGAAGGGAAGGAAGGGAAGGAAGGGAAGGAAGGGAAGGAAGGGAAGGAAGGGAAGGAAGGGAAGAAGGAAGGGAGGGAGGGAGGGAACGAATGGAACGAAGGGAACGAATGGAACGAAGGGAACGAAGGGAATGAAGGGAACGAAGGGAACGAAGGGAACGAATGGAACGAAGGGAATGAATGCAATGAATGCAATGAATGGAACGAATGGAACGAATGGAACGAATGGAACGAAGGGAATGAATGCAATGAAAGAAATGAAAGAAATGAAAGAAATGAGTAGAATTAATGGCAAGACTGGCATGAATGGAATGATGTTGACACGATGATGACATGATGATGACAAGACTGCCCCTGGACATTCGCTATTCCGCATGCCACAAGAGTAGCGCTATCGTCTACAACTACCTTTCGCGCAGCTGCTACATTGCGTTTAGCGGCCCGCAACCCCGGAAACAGCGACCATACTTTGGCGACCACGGCGCCCGAGAGTGTTTTCACCGGTGAATTCGCACGCTTCCGAACTGTTACGCTTCCCAACTACTTGAGGATGGATGGTTGACGTGATGATGTGGTTGTCATGATGAGAATATGAGACATGAACATGATGACAACACTGCCCCTGGACGTTCGTCTGTATTTCGGAAGTTTTCCAACTAAACTTCCTTTGAACAAAACACAACACAAAACACAAAGCACAACACAAATCACACAGCACAACACAAATCACAACACAAGAACACAACATAAAACACAACACACAAAGCACAAAACACAAAGCACAATACAAATCACAGCACAAGAACACAACACAAAACAAAACACAACACAAAACACAACACAAAACACAAAGCACAACACACAACACAAAGCACAACACAAAGTACACAACACAAAATACACAAAATACACCAAACACAACACCACACCACACCATACAAAGCTAAGATACGCTAAGTCTGATAAGAATTCAAGCACCTAAAATAGGGTGATTCTTGGGCCATCTTGGGCCATTAAGTTTACCCGCATCACCCTGGCCGGTCACCAAAGCCTTCCTCCCCAAATCCTGCTGCGCGGCCAACTCAATGGCCACCTCGAAGAGTTCGTAGAAATGCTGCGGCAGCTGGTGCACGTCCATGGGCCGCTGCATGCAGAAACAGACCTGGCTGCATCCAAGCTACGGCTCGAGAGGCTGAGGTCCAAAGATAAGCTGGTTCCGGTGGAAGGGAAGAAACCAAAACTGACGATCCGCCGTATGAGACTGGTACACTTTGGGTGAACAAACTTTCAGCCGCCCACACACGAACACAGGCTACATGTCTTTGGCTCACAATTCCACACCAAGAATCCCCAGTCGTGCCCAAGAATCCCCAGTCGCAAGGTATTTAGCAAAGGCCCCTATTTATTTCTGACACTTACCAAAGCCCGACCAGGTTGGGGTGGCATCAACTCCGAGCAGCTGGTGCGAGGCAATCGTCTAAAGACAGGCTGCCTGAACACCAGCAATGGTCGCTGACTCACTAATGAATGGTCCCGTTATTCACAAGATGAGGCTGGCAAAACATGTTTAGGATTGGAACAGTTGGTCACACATCTATCACACATGCCCAAAACAACACATCCGCGTAAATTGGTCCCTCTACCTCCGAATTTCTTTATCGCAAGGACCGACATCTTCCTACTGTACAGTTGTGAAACTAAGTACTTGTTCTATACTTTTCTTTCAAGTTCGTTTCCACTGAGGCAACCGTGATCGTGCATCCCCTGCCTTCCTGCGATAGATCCTTTGCCGCTCGCAGCAAAGGAATCAGTTTCTGTGGTGCGAAGAGACCTGCGAACAACCCCAAATCAACTGGCTCAGGGGATGTCCATGGGGCAATGTGGTCGGTCTTTTGGGCATGTTCATCTAGGTAATTAGTGCATGTAAACAAACTGCTGAGGATTCAATTTGCTCTAAGCCAATCTTGTTAGTTATAGCCACTGGCTACAATAGCCACTGGGTCAAAGTGTTAGTTTGGTGGAGGGTATAGTTGGTTACATCTCCATTAATCATCATTAAATACCCATCAACCCTCCATCTTTGGTTGGTTTACCAAGAAACCGCATTTCCCAGCAATGGCTTTCACCAAGCCACCACCAATTCTTGAGTAAAATCACCAAGCCACCATCCAAAATCACCAATCAATCAGTAAATCACCAAGATCATCTCTTTCAGAGACTTTTTTTCCACCTCTAAATCACCAATAAATCACCGGCTCCAAGTCGCCACAGGTCTCTTCCCGATTGAGCCGCTCCAGCGCTTCCGCGGCTGCTTGGAGCAGCTGCTGCCGCTCCGCGCCCGAGGAGGCCAGGGACAAGGCGTCGCCACAGGCGTCCTGGATGGGCATGAAACACGGTGATTTGGGATATCATTGGGGAGATACAGTAGATGGATAGTGGGAAAAACTACATAAATACAATATAATATAATATACTATACTATGCTATAGTACAATATACTATAATATAATCTAATATAGCATAATATGCTATAATATAATCTAATCTAATGTAATATAATATAATGTAACATAATCGAAGGAAGTTTAGAAGTGAAACTTCCGACAATATGGACAGTTGAAAAGCAGATGTGAGAAGAGTCAGAAGAGACAAGATCAGAAGAAAGAAGATGCAGATGCGCGAAAAGGTAGGAAAGTCGCGATTCACTGTGTTTTTCGAATGATTTGTGGCTCCGGAGGGTCGAAAAGTAGGCTCGCTAAAGCGGCGGGTGCGGAGCCAGCTGGCCAGATGAGACATGAAAAAGTGCACGCCGTTGTGGCGCGAAGCACATTTCCAAGTCA
>Ga0126342_10012798_pt1:0-5000 | contig 14927 bp, 16 predicted proteins | sample Cyp1metagenome_FD_92528 | JGI IMG/M metagenome (GOLD analysis project Ga0126342, IMG submission 92528) | Coral microbial communities from Lord Howe Island, Old Settlement Bay, Australia - Cyphastrea 1 metagenome | ecosystem: Host-associated > Invertebrates > Cnidaria > Coral ...
AAGATATGCCAGATAGAATGCCAGATAGAATGCCGGAAGATATGCCAGAACATATGCCAGAAGATATGCCAGGTAGAATGCCAGAAGATATGCCAGATAGAATGCCAGAAGATATGCCAGATAAAATGCCAGAAGGTATGCCAGATAGAATGCCAGATAAAATGTCAGATAGAATGCCAGAAGATTTGCCAGTAGTAACATGTATAAATGTCATGGTGGGGATCACACGAAGTAAAGTTTTTTTTTCTGGAAATCTGATGTAGCAATGGAACATTACATAACATTAGTATGTTTTGACATTTTGTTTACCAGAGCGTACCTCTCAGCTCTTTGCGGCTGTTCCATCCTGTCCATATCTTCCATCGAATATGTATCCACAATGTTGATCCATTTTTTGGGTATACGATAATCAACATCTATCAACTATACTATCAATTCCAGGTAGGTGCTTTCAAAAGGTCCACATAATGCTGATCCATAAAAATTGGGCACATGGTATAACTCCAATAACTATGGTTTATGGTAAATATAACTATACTAATACTTAATGGGGTTTATAAACTGGGGGGCACCACATTGTATCAACTCTACGATTTTGGGCACAAAATTTAAGCGCCAGTTGTTTCGTCCTGATCTGGCGCCTTAGGCCACCCGGCTCCGCAGCATGCAGAAAGGTGCGGCTGGATGAACCTGGTGACCTGCCTAGTACGTCCTACATTGAAGGTAAATCGCTCCAACCAGAAAGAACCCCCACATATGTGTATATATATATATGTTTACAAAAATATAAATAAATTATATATATATATATATTTATATGTACACCCCCCGAAAGAAACGCGCCCGGCCAGCCTTGTCGTCGGGGCCGCCGCCGTCCATAGCCAAGCAGGGAACCTAGCAATGGTGGAAATGATGGGTGTGACTTGAGGGTCGATGCGTGTATGGTTTACTGTGGTTTACTATGCTTTGTAAAGAACTAACTGTTTATGAGTTGGTCAACTTTTAGTGATATGTGTTGGATGGCTTACTTAATGTGCTTTACTATTTTAGATTTCTATGGTTTACCTGTGTATTCTTATCTATAATCTATGATTTTTGGTCCATTGAAGGCGCTGAAAATTTCCGGCGCCGATGCAGCTGGGAAGCTAGCTTGTGATTTGTTGCATATCCTATTCCAATGGGTCTAACACGGCAACCCCTACAACTTCTACAACTATGATGTTCTACCATGTTATACCGCACTTATTAGTCGAACTGCACCACCAAAATATCCATTAATTATGAGCAAAACCAGATAAACTATGGTAATATCAGTTTCAAGGGTTGATAGATTTCTAGGTGTAAGCCTTGACAAAGCTTCAAACAACCCAGCTTGCACTGAATCCATGATTTGTCTTTCTGGAAACATCATTTTTGAATGATGGTATATAATAGTAGTATATAATGATGGCAAATACTGTAAATACTAGTAATTATTTGCAATAGAATTTAGAATATATGAGATATTTGATCCGCTTTGAAGAAGGGGACTACCCTGAAATCATCCAAATTATAACGTGTTGCTATTGAAAGCCATGCCCGATATATGATACCACTGTGGTTCTTGTTGCTGGTGATCCCCTGATGAATCCGGTGTATCATTGTTTATCAACGTTTAGTGATACTACGTCTCATTTACCCCAGAAAACGGTTGGTCTATGTTGGTCTTATGCTTGGGGGTTGCAGTTTCACTCATATGAGACTCATATGCGGCTATAGAACCATGGTTATGGTGACATCTCAACTCATGGGGGTTATTACCATGCAGAGAACCCCTCATCTATAACCAGAACCGCACCCCCAAGCTATCCACAATGTCTTTCCACATTTGGGTTGCACACTGTGGGAGCAAGGCTGGAAGATGCGATGAACGCAGGGAAGAGAGGAGAAAGCTGCAACTGGGCGATTTTGAAGCAACTTTCGGATCATCGCATGAACGGGCAGCTGGTTCAAACATGTCCCAGGGAATTGACCATGATTACGCATCCTGAGATGGTCAATCAATGATAATAGTCCCAAAAAACCTGGTCAGTATTAGGGAATTATGATTACAATGATTACCATCTGGTTATTTAACATAGCCATGGAAAATCACCATTTTTCATAGGTAAACCGTCTATAAATGGGCCATCTATACCATGGCTATGTTAGTCATAACCAGATGGTCCCTTGGGATTTGTTGACTCAATGAGCTTCCAACACTCGGGGAACCAGACTCGTAGCTGGAGTGGTATTTGATCAGACTCGTAGCTGGAGTGGTGTTTGATATATATATATATATAAAGAAAACATTGGCCTCCTGTAGTTGAAGAAAGTCCATTTGTTAAGAGATGTTTTTTCATGCTCTAGCTATAGAACATATGGTGATTTTCCGCAGCTATGTTCAATTACTAGAGTCACTAGAGAGCGTTTGCTCTGCGAATTTGCAAACAACCTTGACAAGTGTTTGATGCTTTGGACCCATCGGCCGAACTTCCATTGGGAGCTGACTGTCACCCCACAATCAGGGCTGATAGGGATAATAGATGTTAACAACCCTCAATATAGCCTTATAATGCCTTATAGTTGTCTCATACGTTTCAGCGACATCAATGTGCTTGCTGTGGACAAAGGATCGCTGAAAGACATCTAGGACATGAAGGGCACGGTCTGTGCCCGCTGTGTCGTGTGTCACAAAACAAGGCTGGGAAGAAGCAAAGCAAACCATTCTCCAAGGCCAAATTTGCTTAGATGATGCGAGCCCCAGGGTTCAATTACAAGGCAGATGGCCACTGGGCCGCGGGTTGCAATGCCCAGTTTTTTTTGTTCCAGTCACGTACCTGAGTGACATCATGCCTCCGTTTGGATCTCTGGATTTGTGCGAGTTTCAACATGAAAATTACAACATGGCAACACAGATTGGCAGCCAAGTGTGAAATGTTGCAGCTCTTTATCCAAAAAGCTCTGGTACATCTCGCAAAGCACTTGCAAAAGGTATGCATCCAGTTGTGCATCAGAGTGCTCATTGCATTCAGCTTCAGAACTGATAAGACATAGAAGGTAAAATTCAGGATCCTGTGTGCACAAATGATAGAGCAACGCAAGGGGGTGTGAAAAACGAAGCTTCACTTTCTTCACCTTGGCTGCATATGTTTTTTTTGGTGACCTTGACCGTCTGTGGAGGAAGTACAAGCCTCCATGGTCAATCATGGTCGTACACTATACTGACTTAAAGAAAATATGTCGACTCCCGTAGTCGAACATGGTAATTGGAGAAAGCAACACACATACAGCAAAATCCATTTTCTTTAAATGGTCCAAATGTGTTGTTTCCAAAAAACACATACCCTCTGGTTATTGAACATAGCCATGGAAAATTGCCAATTTATAGATGGTTTACCTATTAAAAATGGTGATTTTCCATGGCTATGTTAAATAACCAGATGGTGTGTGTTTCCACCTGATGTTTGGCAACAGAACCCCCCAAAACCACCCGACGGGCCCGATGATTTCTCGTCGCCCAAGGCACGTTGATATTGACAGAGGGCGATTCTGCCAAGGTGGCTGTGAGATGTTCTGCCCAGCGGGGAAAAACTGGTAAACTACTCTCTATAGGTCAATCTTAGATGGGTAGAAACTAATCCTTTAGGTGTTTATTTTCTTTTGGTATCAATGGAATTATATGTTTACGCTCACCAGCTATATAAGTTGTTTTTTTTTGCAGGGTATCCCGGTGACTTTCAGAAACTGACAACGTACCATTGAAATTATTGAAATTGCTACTCCCCCTAGTAGTAACCTGGCGGTTGAATATGAATCTTGAGTCAATGTTGACATGGTCCGGGTCCACTTGAACCCAGGAGTGATAGTCTGGAGTTTACCGACCAAGCTCTGGGTCACCTTTTTTTCCAGCAGTTGTAGAGGTGAAGCAATATAGGATAGGGGCGGCAGGCCCTCATGAACATCATTTTGGGAAAAGCCATGGAAAAGCCCTGGGCCTGTCATTCTGAGAATTTGTGGAGTGGTAAAAAAATCACAGTTTGCCAATCAACGGCGTGACTTGAAGAAGAACGAGAGAACATGAGAGAACATGAGAGAACTAAAGAAACCATAAGAAGCAGAGTGATCTCTCACCACATAAAGAGCAGGTCGGGTGGTTTCATGGCTTTTTTTTGAGTCCCAACACATGAACGTCTACTCATCTTGTTAGATGCTAGGATCATCGATGATGATATGTATCCATAGGATGATCATATGTTGTTCACCATACAAAGTAGCCATTTGGGTGTCTACCCCATTTTTTTGACATGTACACAACGTGGGTCCCCCAAGATAGCGTTCAGTTGGTTTATAACTGCAATAACTAGTATTTATGAGAGTTATACCTATACTTAGATGGGGTTATAAATATTATAAACCAACTTATGACTAGGAGGGCCCACATTGTAAGATTCGATGTAAAAGATGACCCATTTCGGAACGGTCCCAAAGGGAACGGTTTGATGTGTTGAGGCCCTTGCGGTGGCCGGGCTCGCCAAAGTGGGTGGGGAGGCCTGTCCGAGGTCGAGGTGTCGCCAGTCAGCTGGTGGATTGTGGTCCTTGAAAAAGTCATTTTATAGTTGTTGGTTATTTTTTAAATGTTGTATTGACATATATTAATATTGATTTAATATATTTATATATATATATATATATATATCCGTAGTTATTATTGTATGTATATTCTTGCGTGTTTGTGTGTTATGTGTGAACCATGCACATGGAATGATACTCAACATTCACAGATGGTGTTCAAGGTTGAAACCATCAGGCTCAGTCTTGGTTTCCGGACTGGGAAAAGATGCATAGACATACTGTAAATATATGTAAATAGTGGTTGTTAAGAATTCTGGTAAGCTTTGGTGATTAAAGTTCGGTAAACATTGCGTGGAAAGGTTAATGTCTTGGTGATTATGTCTATGATTGAATGCATGGAATATGTT
>Ga0126342_10012798_pt1:7500-14927 | contig 14927 bp, 16 predicted proteins | sample Cyp1metagenome_FD_92528 | JGI IMG/M metagenome (GOLD analysis project Ga0126342, IMG submission 92528) | Coral microbial communities from Lord Howe Island, Old Settlement Bay, Australia - Cyphastrea 1 metagenome | ecosystem: Host-associated > Invertebrates > Cnidaria > Coral ...
CAATTGTTGTCAGTCATAGTTGATGTTTGTAAGAAAGTGGTTGGCTACCCCAGGGGCGACTTCAAATCATCAGAGTTCCCGCAGCATGAGCGATTCCAATTGGATGTTTATCGTTGAGGGATTTGACTGGGAGGATCACTGCATGTCCAAGCATCCAAGCATCATAAGCCACGAACCCAACTATCGGCATGAACGACCCACCTTTTGTATGCTTCTGGCTCAAGAGATGTTTTCAGTGAAAATTGTCTGCCAAGAATGTTTCGAGTAAATGTCTCGTTCCCAAGTGGTTGCGGTGAATTTTTTTCGCTTCCGCAAGACTCGTCAGTTGGGGACTTGAAAGTTGTGGCGCGGAAATCCTTTGTAAAGGGTTTCTTGAAATTTGTTACAGCAAAAGGCGATGTCTTGACCAAGCCCACGGAGTCTTTGCAAGCTGCAGGGATTTGACAAGGAGAGCACTTGACTGCTGTTGCGCAAAAAGCGCAGCAGCAACGCAAAGCGCTTTCGCACTCTGGAGCTATGGAGGTGACCAAGTCGTGACATGGGGCAACCCATGCCATGGTGGTGACAGCTCTGCAGTTCAAGATCATCTCAGGAACGTGCAGCACATTCAGTCCGGTATAAGGCTTTCGCAGCCATATCGGGCAATGGTTCAGTAATTACTTGGGTCCATCCAAGGTATGGTGGTGACTGCTCCGCAATTCAAGATCAGCTCCAGAATGTGCGGCAAATTCAGGGAACACGTGGTGGTTGCGGAGCCTTTGCCGCCATCTTGGGTGACGGATTAGTCGTCACCTGGGGTGATCCAAAGTACGGTGATGACAGCTCTGCAGTTCAACATCAGCTCAGGAACGTGCGACACATACAGGCCACGCCTGATGCATTTGCCGCCATCTTGGCTGATGGATCAGTCGTCACCTAGGGCGATCCAGTCTCTGGTGGTGATAGCTCTGCAGTTCGCCATCAGTTAAACAATATGCAGCACATTCAGGCCACTCATGCTTCTTTTGCAGCCATTTTGGCCGATGGGTCAGTGGTTACTTGTGGCCATCCAAAGTATGGTGGTGACAGCTCTGCAGTTCAAGATCAGCGCAGGGACGTGCAGCACATTCAGGGTACTGTTGGCGCATTTGTCGCCGTTTTGGCCACGGGATCAATCGCCAAGTGGGGCAGTCCAAGAGCGGCCGTGACAGTTCCGCAGTTCAGTAGTGTAGTGCTAGCGACCCTGCCCTTCAGATCAATGCTTGACCAGCGGGAAGAAACGCTGAGCCGCTGAGTGTGATAATCATAAAGCAGGCGCACGAGATGTGACTCAAACAACTGTCAGAGCGATTGTTGATGATTGCAACTGATTATACAAATTATACATTATATATAATAAATATATGATATATATCATGTTGGTTTCTCGTTTCACGATAAGGTCTCAAGGGGTTGGTCCATGGTCACACTCCGACCTTAGGAGAATCTAATGATCAACCAAACTGGTCTCTGTTTCACTAGGGAAGCCATAGTTTTGGGGCGGTATCCCCCTATCCCAAGACAAATCCAATTGTACTTGTAATTATATTTATATATAGACATCACACGAGTAAATATATCACATATATATATATATACGGGTATTTAATTGTAATTGTATGTAATTGTAATTATATATGTATATACGAATCACCTTATATATAAATATATCCCAAATGATATTCACATAATATAATGCATATATATATATATATATGGTTCCTATATAGGTTCTTTTCATGATTCTATCCCTTGCCAAAAAACCTCGAAAATCCAGTTGTGTTTTGCTGAGGTGCGTGGCGCCAACGATAAGCAGATCCAGTCCAACACGGAGATCAAGTGGGGGAACTGAGCGGCTCACTGATCCACGGAATTTCTGGTGACCCTGGGGGAAACAACTCTGTAAAGCCACAAACGTTGGGATATAACATGATATATTACATGATATCCATTTAAAACACTAACAGCATATTATAAATAGTATATTATATTAAAACACTAATAGTATTGTTCAACACATACATACACATATATATATATATATATTAACGACAGTATATATTATATATAACTATGATATCCATGATATCTATCAACTATGGTATATTATATATCCACTTCTTACTGGAACTGCACTTTCACAACTAGTAAGTCCTGAGTGGGTTCTCCCAAAAAAAAACCTTTGCCTTCCAGTTACTGTACCTGTCAGATCAGTAAGCAACATTAACCAACCCCAATTCGACATGGTAAAATAACCCTGATTACATATCTCAGTAACTGCAAGGTTAGGGAGACCATATGTTCGGGAATATGGCTATATAAATTATCTCATTTACAATCAAGGTTAGGGAATATGAGGGATTCCAACAAAATGGGCTACAGAACCTATGCTTGTTGAGAAACAGGCTGACGACCCGACCCCCAAGTCGTAGGAGCAACGGCCGCAACAACCATGGGGGAATCAAACAATCCATGGGGGGTAGAATGGGATATAGTAGAAACATTATACAGAATTCATTCTACAACTGGAGGAGACCTCTAGAGTTGTTCATTTGAAAGCATAAACCCCACGGAAAAAAAAAAAAAAACAAGGATTTCAAAGTTCAAAGGTTCAATGGTTTTTTGTCGATCAAATGAATCCATTGGTATCCATTGATTATCCATTGATCTGATATCCGTCCTGGGTGGTGTCTGCCACGAAGGCATCCATGGGCATGTTTTAAAGCAAATCAGGACTCAACCATAATTAGATTCGACACGGTGTCTTGCCATGCAGGAACCAGTTCAACTTGCTTTTGGGTTCATACGGACCAACGCTACACATGCGCAGATTAAAACAGACTACTCAGCTGGTGCCCCAGGATCATAACCAGACCCAAAATGCTAACCAGTTTGGCATAAGTCAATTGTGCGATAGGACAAAGCATTTGAGTACTGATGTAGACCATCCATCAATCAATTGATATTGTATTTGAATTTGAAAGTTATTTATCCATGAGAAAATAAACATCTTGTGATCCAAGTGTTCAACAGGACCAGTTGACAAGTTGACCCATCCGAACCTTGATGAAGCGTACGAGGCATCTGATGCACATCTTGGGTTTGCGTTGGGGTTTGGGCAGCCCAGTGAGGATTCGGACTGGGCAGCCCAGCTGGATGAATTCCATCATAACCTCAGGTAGTGACGTCACTGGAATGATGGTTAGTATATAATATACTAACATATGATGACAGCTATTTTCATATGTTTTCAGGTTAGTGAATTAGTATACTGATAGTTATACTCTAATTCAGCCAGATGGATTGTTTTAGGATCTGTCCAATAGTGGGGATTCGGGATTTTGATGAATGCAATGAGAATAGGGACGTACCAAAACAAAGTGATTCCTCTGATTTGAGCTATTTGCAGAACCCTGTGGTAATCACACATGGTTTGCCGGAAAACCCACTATTTACTTCGATGAGTTTCCCATAATGTCATCCTAGGATAGAATATGGAATGTTCAAAGATGTTCCCATCTTCGTGATGACCTGAATGTTAAGCATTCTATATATTTCATATTCTTTCATAATATTCGATCATATTCTATCTACTCCAGGATGACCTTATCTATTCTCTATATCCATGGCCGCCAGCCGGCACTGCCTGCTTTCTACCTCGGCTCCGAGGTCAAGAATTTGAAAATGCCGAAGAGGTGGATCCTGATTTGGGCGTTGAAAGCTGGGGATGAAAAACTATCAATCAACCATCATGTTGGATCCTGAGTGTCCAAGGCCCCCAAAAAGGGTCGGAAAATGGCCCGGATTTTGGGGGAACTAGATCCCATATGCGAACCATGGTGCTGGTTTATTTACCTACAATATCCTACAATCCTATACGTAAGTGGGTGATTTTGTTCGGGCAAATGTTGGTAAATATTCCAGCACCATGGAGCATATGGGTATGGGAATATCATAGGAATTTATGGGAGTATCATGGGAATATCCCACATCAATGATATTACCAGCTGGGGATTTCATAAATGTGAACTGCATGGGAATATCATTTGGGATATATGAATATGGCATCTTAACTTCTAGGCATTGAATCAAATGGAACTTCATGGGAATATCATGTGGGATCTGTTAAACCAACCTTTGTCAAGCGATGTTAATAATTTTCAAACTATTTGTTTGTTGATTCCAAAAGCTGTGAAGTCAACAGCAGGCTTCAATGAAAAGGAGAACTCCCTAGCTGCCTCGCCCTGGTGCTTCAGGCCCAGGCGCAGCAAGTGGCAAGTACCGTGGAGATTCCTCGGTGTGTTCTTTGCTTCTGGTTTCCTTCTCCTTGCAACGAAGGACCCATACCTGCCATTGGGGTTTGGAGGGCCATCTGCAAGGTCCCCTGCAAGGTCCAAGGGGATCAAAATGGACGGCAGTCGCTGGCTATTCAGCATCCGACTGCGAGTGCTTTCTTGCAGCCCCAAGCAAAATGAACACATAGGCCTTGCAGGCCTGCACCCACCGGGAAAGATTCGGATAAAATTTTGACTGCCATTGTTTTCTGTTTGAAATTAATTTGCAACTCAGGGATATGGGTTGGTCTGACATGGTTTATCAGGCATTTTCCCAATCAATATGACCATATCTGAGCATTTTGATGGATCCCCAGCTGGTACGAGTATTTTATCTTCTTCCATTTGTTTTAATCTTGTTAATCTTGTGCAGTTATGGCCCGAAATACCAATTATAAATGGTGAAATAACTTGTTATTTCCATAGGATTATACATTCCATAAATGGGGTTTTGTTAGTTTTCCATTGTAACTGGTATTTCGGACCATAACTGTGGTCACGTTTTTTTTTTCCAACGTTGAGACGTTTTTTTTTTCCAGGCTTCACAGCTTCTCCATGAGGGAAGCTGGACGTGGTGGTTGTGCTGCCGTGCCAGTGTTGGCTGCTGACCACTTCAATGACTCTGTCTTAAACTAGGTCAATCTTAGATGGGTAGAAACTAATCCTTTAGTCTTTTGGTATGTCATTATCTACGCTCACCAGCTACAGTACTTTTTTTTGCAGGGTATCTAAGATTGGCACTGTAAACCAGCAAACGATTAGTTATATCAATATCCAAATGCATCCATTTGGGCAAATTATAACGACCTCACTGCGACCTCACTGGTTAATAAGAGGAATCATCCCAAAACTCGTTGCATAAGGCGAAAGAAAGGCCATATTTCAGGTTAGTGATTTGCTATAATTTACCCAGATCCATGTTCTAATCAGTTACAAAGTTATGGAAACTGTTGGTGAGTGACAACTGCGTATTGCGAAAGTCGCTGAGTCCACTTGCAAACGAAATATAGCGCACCAAGTTTAATCAGGTACCGTGCTGTTTTATATCATATTATATTAGATTATATTATATTAAACTATGTTATGTTATAGTTTATTATATTGATTTATGTTATTTTATTTTAGTTTAGTTTATTTATATATATATATATATATATATATCCATCACATTAATCGTGTGGAATGTTCTGCCTTTCCCTTCCGCAATCAAACATGGCTGGCTCGGAAATCTCCAAACTAAATGAAGATGCTTAATGGGGTAAAACATCTATCGATCGGGTATTTTCCAGCAAGCCCTGCTTGTACCCCGGAGGGTAACCGTCATCTATTCTGTTTGAAGCCCATTAAGTCTTTATTGGATCGTTTATGGGGTTGAACTATCATACATTATAATTAATAACGATTCCCATTGTGTAATCATCATTAAATCCCATGAAATTATATTATTCCATGGTTACATCCCTCTTAAATCCCATTCAAATGCCATTAAATCACAGTTTCATCCCAGCTAAATCACAGTTAAATCCCACTAAATCACCTTAGATCCCAGTTAAAAACCCATTAAATCCCATTAAGCAGCTATTAAATCCCGTTAAATCCCTATTGTTGATGCTCAGTTTCAAAAAATCGTGCGACTTCGTTGGGTTTCCAGCAGGTGGCCGACCTTCGGTATCAGTCGGGACATCCAGGGGCCAGATTGACATGGATTGACGTGGGGGATGGAAATCCTCAATGCATCCCAATGCCAGGTATGTATGATGGTTAATGATGGTTAATTTATATATAATGGTTAATGATGGTTAATGATGGTTAATGATGGCTTAGATGATGTAACCCATAGAAATAGATGATATACAAGGTGGTGCCCCAGTTCGCTAGCTAAGTTGGTGAGCATAAGTCCAATTTCACTAGGGTTGATGAATGGGGGTTATATCGAACTAGTATTCATGGGGATTGTAAACCAACAAGCATAACTATGGGGGCACCACCTTGTTTATATATATATATATATATAAATGGGATATGATGATGTACCTATTGATACATAGATGATGTAACCCATAGAAATATCCGGCTATCCCACTTTTACCCTCTGGTTTCCTGACTCACAGAAATTGCGAACTGGAAAATGATGTGAAAAATGGCTATCCCCATAAAAAACAGATGGGTAATCACTTAAAATGGGATATGATGATGTACCTATTGACAGATAGATGATGTAACCCATGGAAATAGATGATATACCTATTAAAAGGGTGATTTTCCATAGTTTTTTCCCAATGATTTCGTGGATTTCCCCATGATTTAATGTGATTACCTATGGGATTATATGGGATTATACGGATAAGCTAGCTATAATATGATAGAATGTGGGTAAAACAATGTCATGTTTACCATCCCCCAGTCATCACCATTTTTATAGGTGGTCTGGTTACCATTCCCAAATGGGTGGTTTATGGCCTTGTTTTACCCACATTATATATATATATATATTGGAAGAGACTCAATTATATAGATCTGGAAGACTTAGCTACTTGGGTTTGAAGATGGGTATGATATAATCCCTTCCCCCTACTAAACCGTCCCCCACTCCCCCAAAGTAATCAACACCTGGAGGAGTTTTTAGAATTAGGGGGGATTTAGTATTAGAGTGCGAAGCTTCCCCCTTAATACTAAATAAAAAATCCATAATATAAAAAACGTTTTTTCCCGATCCTAAAAGACGGGTCCTAATTAAAAAAAACTTCCCGTTGACTGGTTTTGATCATTAGGGGGTGAAACCCTCAAATGGGACCTTCATTTTTTTTTCTGAAAGGGAGGTCAATGAAAAAAACAAATTGGCCAGTCTGAAATTTCCCAAAATTTAACGCGGACCCTAGTATTTAGTATTTGGGGTACGCTTAGTAAAAAGGGTGTAGGGGTTTATTAACCAACAATCTACAGGATTGCTCCAATCCATTATAGGTAAATTAGAGCCAGAAGGAGGGGGGAAGTAGTCATGTTATTTCTTTATCTACCCAGTTTCCCCCCCAAACGTATCTTGGGTGTTGGGAGCAACCTTGAATAATTCATGGA
>Ga0126342_10012799_pt1 | contig 14926 bp, 9 predicted proteins | sample Cyp1metagenome_FD_92528 | JGI IMG/M metagenome (GOLD analysis project Ga0126342, IMG submission 92528) | Coral microbial communities from Lord Howe Island, Old Settlement Bay, Australia - Cyphastrea 1 metagenome | ecosystem: Host-associated > Invertebrates > Cnidaria > Coral ...
ATATATATATACATAGATAGTATCATGGTAGTTATATATTATTATACATAAGTAAATCAATGAATAAATCACCAAATATATATTTATAATAGTTGAATGAATAATCTATTTATATATATACAGGTTTATTTAATTATATATGTAATGTATTTACATATCTATGTTCTTTCTGCCCAATTGAAACCATTCAGGAGACATTTGGGTCAAGTCCCTAGTCCAAAAAGTGGACGTAAAGTGGTCGTTTTTTCGACGCCGAAAAAGAAGGGCGACCGAAGCCACAGGGACCACAGGGATATAGGTCCGATGTCAAAAGTCCCAGTTAACTGTCGACTGTATATTTTGGACAATGGGCCCACGTGGGCGTAAATTTTAGCCCGTATGGAGGGGATTGGGGTGGAGGCTGTGTTTTTGAAGTGACTCGGGTTGTGATTTTTCATGGCGAAGGGTGGACCGTGGACCCTCCAAACAACAAACTCGGGCCGTGTTCGTGCCGTTCGTGCAATGAAAATCCTGGCCGCCTTGGCCTCCTCAGATTCTTACTCAAAACTGCTCCTGGCAATGCCACGAGCCGGTTTCCGACCACTGCTCCGGATGGCTGCTGGGCTGGGAAGTGCAGTATTTTTATTAAAAATCAATGATGTAAAATCCACTTACCTGTTTGGATAAACACTGATAAATTTGATGCACTCCACTCACACATGGATTGTTAACTCTTAAACTCTAATCCTTTTGCAAAATCATCCTGGTGAGGGAACTGGAAGGCTATCAAGATTTGGCTGACATTGTCCAGTCACATTGCCTGGCAAAGCGAACACAGAAACCACCAATTCCGTTTGTTAAACTTACTCACAATTTTTCGGACAGTTTCAATCCCATGTCTGCCCTCACCCTCCCACTCCCAGTTCAATTGAGGAGCGCATCTATGCCCGTTCTTGACTTTCAAGCTGATGATGCTCTAAGGCAAGTCCGTTACCGATCGGTACCGTCGGTTACCGTGAAGGGCATCTCTAATCAATTCCACAAAAAAGATGGAGAAGTAGAATCTGACCAAAATCCGGTGATAAAGAAACATCAAGAAACTAAGTATGACAAATTCCTCTTCTATCTTTTTGAGGCTTACTACCCCAGTGACTTAAGTCGCCAAATCTGTTGGGCTCAGGGTTGCGGAGCAGAGCGTTCCCCTTCCCGGAGCGCAAAGCAGCAAATCGGAATGGTCGGGGGGCACAGATTACCCCTGGTCTTGATGGATGTTGATGGAGTCCCAAGGCAAGGGGTCCCGGTGTTATGCCACTCACTTGGGAATGGTTTATGCATGTTTATGCCACTGATTTACGGTGATTTGGGGGATGGTTTATGGCATTGTTTTTTCCACATTAAAGAAGTACAAGAGGTGGATTTGTGGCTGCATATGTACATGTAGGAGAGAAAGAGAGAGGGAGAGTGGGAGAGAGAATAATTGAATGGGTGGTGAATGGGTGGTGAAACTAAACCAAACTGAGCCAACATATAAATATAAACTACCAGAGAGGCGCATCAACGCAGACGGCTCTGTCTCAAAGGATGGGTCGACCACTGCCACTTCTGGCATTCAACATTTTAGCCCAAAAATCCTGTTCCTTAAACCGTGTCAAAAATATACATGATAATTTTATAAGATTTTATATAAATTTATTATAGTAGATATCCCAATTTTATAAATGATAGTTTTTAGCAATATTTCCCCTCAAAAAAATCATTTGAAATGAAAATTTCTGGGGTAAGACACCACACCCAGTTGGCTTAGAACAAAGTTGTGGCTGTTACAAGTTGTTACGCTTGTCACATTCTACCCTCATTCGACTGGGTCAGGACTGGGTCAACCTGAGCCAAGAGACTATTCTTAACCAGGAATATAAACCAAAGTAATAACAGGAACCTATGGGAAACCTATGGGAGACCATTTTTCCTCTCCAGTATATAATATTATATAATTATATATAGGTAGGGGTTTCCTGCAAAATTGTCCATCATCCAATCCAATTCTGTGATTTTTGGGTACGATCTTGAATACCACCCAAATGGCAAATTTGGGCAAATGCGGTTTATTCGATGCTGTGTGTCTGACGTTTATTCATAGTCAGGTTACCAGGTTATGTCAGGTTTATCATCTTAGATGTTATGACATCAATGAGAATTTCAGGATCCAATACATGGAGGTACGTAAACGTACCATATGTTTGGCCATATTTTGGGGGTATATCCTCTTACATAGGCCTCAAAAATAGGCCTAAAATATATGGTAGGTACCTCCAATCAATCGGTTCCTGAGTCATGGCCATTGATGACATGTTATTGCAAGATTACAGCTAAACACACAGAGCTGAGACTCGTGGCATTGAGTCTGGGTTACAAGCGTGAAACCACACATGGACGACTGTCGTCCGAAAATCATTTTGTTGAAGCCCTCAAGGACTTGACCTCTTGGTCTACCCTCTGGTAAACCTACAAAAAGCTACTGAACATGGCCCAGTCGAAATAGTGGATTTACTTATTGAAAATGGTGGATCTTTCCATAGTTTTTTGTATGTTTACCAGAGGTATCAATCCCTAGTGACCCTAGTGAAATGGTGTAGACATCCCCATTGAGCAGCGCTGGAGCCTAGGGACAAATTGCAGACGTCGATTGCATCGCTGCAAGCGTTGGGCGTTTTGAAGGCGGGCCTGCTACCGGCCTCCGGCTCCGGTAGCAGCAGCAAAAATGTGGGGATCCAACTCACATCCAACCAGGAAGATTATAGAAAAGGTTTCTTTCTGCTGTGGTTGCATGCTACATCTCATGGGTGATAGCAAGGCAGAGCCAACAGCTTTGCTTCTGTCGTGTTTCTTGGTCCAATGTGAAGTTCTCTAGCTTCCCATCCATTCACCATGCGTACAACACTTGTTGGCCTTAGGTAACAGAGAAGCAAACGGTTTCGAGGACTTAAATTTGAGAGACAAAACATCTAACATTCACCAGCATAAACATAGGTATGACATCGTATGACGACATGTGTAGCTTTACTTAGTTCAGACACGTTCAGACAACTTCCAGGAGGTTGACAAAAATTGACAAAAGGCTGCGGGACCATCCGTGAATTGACTAGTTTGACTTAGGAATTCAGAAAAGCCAACCAGGTGAGGTTGGCCTTCTCCGCTTTTATTTTGACACTTTTTTTTTGGCAGCAGTTTGTTGAGTGTTTCCTCTCAGTTTCAAATGACTGGTCTATGTTGAGATGTTCGTCTACCCAACATAGTATGATGAGTATGGTTTAGTATGGTTTCATGTTGGAAATGCATCTTCAACACCATGACAAGAAATACTATGGATTGCTCGGTTATTAGTTCTTGATCCCAATTGGGGGAGCTGAACAGCGACATTTCCATTTGATTTTCACATGGATAGGACGACAAACATCCCCAACATCCAACCAACCTGCCAACGCATATATAATATTTATATAATATACATCATCTATTATGATGATGTTATGTTTTGTTGTGTTATATTATTGCAACCCCCGCAACAAGATAGAACAGAAAATCAAATCCTACTACAAAAACAGTAGGGAAATACTGTTCTATTTTTTGGCTTACTATGCATAATATACACTAAGTCACTATTGTATATGTATATTTATATATATGTTTATACACATATCCTGATATTTGCTAGGGACATCACCTGTCTTCATTGCTTGCATCTCCAAGTGTTCCCCATCAACATTCCGCCAAGGAGAAGCCGCCAGAGAAGAGACAGCGGAGAGCATCTCTGCCACAGCCTCATCTCTGCCAGTTGTTTGGGTCGATTATTTGGGGACGGTAGTAATCAATCCACATGACAACAGCAATGGCTTGGCAATGCCATAAACGAACATGTCAATTCATGCCTGTCAGAATATGGATCTAGCCAACAACTATACGGATAAATAAAGAAAATGTTCGCATGAACCAAAGCAAACTTACATTTACCTCCAAAACTCTGACACAAATCCGCCCATATCATTGCGTCACCTTGCAGAAACTTGACAGTGGGTTTCAACATGTTTCAACCCCAGGTTGGTGCCTACTTCACAGTGAACACTATTCGCCTTAGCCCGAGGCCTCCAGTGAACACCTTCCAAACTGCCTCCTCGGGCCTAGAGGTTGGCCGGTGCTCAGGGCGAAGCAGGTTGTGTAGCGTTCAGGGAACTAGTGTTCAGGTGGTGACACCCAGGTTGCAACTGGAGTCTTTTTTGGAGCTCGTGAACTGGGATGGAGGATCGTTTGATTGTACAACTCCAATGGGAGCCTATTCAACAGGCTATCTAGTGTTAAATGGGAGGAAGAGTGGTAAAATGTTGGACATGTAACTGTGTGGCTTGGGTTGCACTGGCCAAACTCAAAGTTTACCATCGGTATTGCCAGAAGTTTCCGCCCCAACAAGAATTTGCACTTTGTGCAAGTTAAAGCCTCTCCGTCACACAAACGCCGGATAGTATATCATTATATAGTATATATACATACATATTATTCTGGATATGGTATATATATAATGCAGGTAGCGCCACTTGAGTTTCTATGCTGGGATATGCCCGGCGTTTGTTTCCTTCAAGATTCGGAACCCTTACAGCAAACACAGGAGAATCACCACTTTGTAGTAAGGCACGGCAGTAAAGCGGTGCTAGGAAATGCACACGGCGAATCAACCCTGGGACAACTGCTTTTGATCCACTAATCTGCAAACATCACTGGTCATGAGTACCTGGGACAAACTGGGTACGAGTGACATTTGCATCCCCCCAAATCGGTTGAACATGGTTTAAGGACTCTCGTCCTCCAGTGCCAGTTGTAGGAGCTCCTCCATCAAAAATATCTAAGCCTTCACTCTTCCGGTTTCTAGCAGATCGCATGAGCGGGTCATCCACGATTTTCCATACTTGTCCAAGATTGTAGAATCTTTGGAGTTGTTGTTGTTCCGAACCTTTTGTGAGTGAGTTCGCCAACTGTGCGTCACTGTGCACCCATCGTATTGGTGTCTGTGTGTTTGTAATGGCCTCCTTTAGGCCCATCAGTTCCAGAGCCGTCCTGTGTTCTGGTCCCTTAGGGACATACACCTCGGAAAGCATCCTGTCATGGACATTCGTAGAGTCAGTTACCAAAACCCCTGGGATACTTGCCACCTGTCTCTCTGTCCTTCGTACTTGTACCTTGTTTCCCAACATCTCAAATACCTGAAGCCTCACAGCGTACATGGCATCTTCACAGTCTATAGCGGCAATTGATTCTGCCGCTCCTGGTGACCTACACTGTCTTTCTATCTTTGCCGATCTCCAATAGACTGGGCTAATTGTACACATTTCTCCCTTCAGAAGCTTTTGTGAAGTCAACCCAACAAACACCCCTTCCGTGCTCTTTCCGTCCGGTCTGTTCTGTGCAGCGGCATCCGCCCAACCAGCTACCAACAAGTCATGTATCTTCAAGTCACCATGAATCTTCAAAACATGTTTTCGATTACACTTCGTTTTGTAGATTAACTGATTAATCTCAACCATTGTTTGAACAGTGCTGTCTCGAACCAGTGACAAAAACAATCCAACTGCTGCAGACAAATGAGGGCAGGACTGCTGAGCACACCAACTGAGGGCACCTAGTGCTGCCCGAATCTTTGTTTTCTCGTGTTCGGTTGTTGCTGATTTAGGCCCCCGGCGACGCTCAGCTGGAATGCTGATTTCCCGGATGTCGTCAATGTACATTGACTGTGACAGTTCAAAACCACCATTGGCTGTCTTTTCCACTTTCACCCCACACTGCGTGAAGTTGTCGTACTCCCAGGTTCCCCACTTGAACTTACTTTGAATTTGCTGACACAAACTTGTCCAAATGGGGCATGAAGCGGGACCGCGAAACAAAAAGTCATCGACATGTCCACTAATAAGTCCAATAAGTCCTTTGTCCTTATCCACATATTTGAAACAACAAGGGTCACAAACACAACGTTCAAATCCCAAAGATTGAAGAAATTCCGAAACCGTAAGGAACTACTCAAGAGGAGCATCAACAAGACCATAACAAGCCTTCTTCAGTTTGGTAATTGAACCATGGGGCAAAGACATGGCATCACAAATTTCATCGGTGGGGATCACATACGCATCATGTTGGTAAGACCTACCCTGGAGAAAAACTCCGGACACGTCTCCCTTGGCAACTCGCATCTTCAAAGCTGCAGCCAGTGACAGAAGTATCTGTCGCGTCGTCCGCGACATTGTTGGAGCCATAGTTTGTCTATGTTCATAGTGTGGATCCTGATATCCAAGCACTACACATCGGGCTTTTGCAGCCCTGTTGCCACTGTCATCACGCTTCCACGTGAGTACCCATCTCATTCTCATGGCCACGTCTCGAGTTGGACGCAAATGAGGTGGTAAAGCCATCAGAGCATCAGCACCGATGAACTTTTTGACTTCCTCATGTTTCGCCTGTCTCATGAGTTCCAGTTCTTCATCAGTCATGTGCCTTTCAGAAACCTCCACTGCCCTTCGCTTTAGGTTTGACACTAGAAAGGACTCAAAGTTCTCAGACATGTGTTTCATCCCTCGACGAGATGATGGAATGGCGACCTCGATCTCCACTGCGGACTGCAAGTCCCCCCAGAAACTCTCAGCATAGTGGTCTTGAAAAACTTCGCTATGTTCAGCTACTATTAGGTGTCCAAACTGGTCTCGTTCTTCACTATCTTCTACCTCAGCACTCGGCCTTGGACACTCTAGTACCTGACGTTTTCGTCGCACTCTCCTGAAAGGAGCCGATCTCTCTTCATCTCTTGCCTGTTCCCACTCCATCTCATCAGGAATCTCTTCAGTGACATCATCATACTGTCGTTCACCTAGGTCCTCAGTCAGTTTTGTGATGGTCCATGGAAGTTCCACGGGGTTGGCTAGCTCTTCTACCAATTCTTCTCTAACTGACGCCTTCCTCAGCTGTTTTGGGTGGGCCTTGATAAGTCTTGAGCCACGAATCACCCAAACGCAAGAGCCAGGCCGAAATTGACCATCCTCAGTTCGGCGGGTTTCAGTTGCTAAAACCCTACATGGACCAGTGAAACCGCCTGTCCTTGCACTCACTGCGGGACCTCGCGGGACCTCTTGTTTGGACGCGCCACACGAACACTAAGTCCCCTGGCTGAAAGTCTTGGACCTTGTAACTGCGAGTATTCTGAGCCCTCTTCAGTCGTTCGTTGTACACATGCTCAGTCATTGCCTGTTCAGCCTGTTTCATGCGTTCTACATTACGTCGAAACTCTCCATCCGGGTTTTCACATAACACTTGAGGAACATCATGAAGCTCACTGCCTATAGAAAACGCCCAAACTCATCGGGGGCTCTACCTAAGGCATGTTGTGCAGGTGAGAACCCTCGGACGACTTCTCTTTCGTTTTCTGTTCGAATCGCCTCAGCTAAGGCCTCTTCCACACACAAGTTTTCCTCAGACATGGTGAGTTTGTTCATGATGTGTTTTGTGCACCTAATGGCTCGTTCCACATGTGAAATTCCCCAGTGCGCCTCAGCTGGTATGGTGTCCAACTCTACGCTCTCTCTCTCAAAGTATGCAGACAGTTCCTGTGACCGCCAAGCACCGGCGGGGTCCAAACGCATCTTTCCTGGTTTTCCAAAAATTGGCTTCCAGTGTTCTCTATAAAAGTTGATGAGTTGTTCGGCAGAAACACCACCTGGACCCTTGACCATCACTTTTCCTACTCGAAATCTGCTACCCTCATCAATGAGAATCGCAAACTGAACCCTTTCTCCAGTTCGTGGGTGAACCCAAAAGGCATTATCCCCTTGAAGAACTTTCCATTTTGGTGGGATAGGTTCAAGTGACACCTGAGGTCTAGGCACCTGGCGACTGAGCTCTTGACAAACAGGACATACATAGTCCTTTGCTAAGGCTATCACTCTAGGCTCAGTATGCCTAGCTTCTAAGGCCTTGACAAGATGTTCCACGGGACCGTGGCCCGTGTTTCTGTGCAGCTGAGCGATCTTTTGGAGACACACAGTCTTTTCTCTTTCGGACAGCTGCTCACAAACTTCCATTTCATCCCCTTCTCCCACGAGACTGAGTGGTTCCTCTTTTTCCAAACCCATTTCACAAACGTTACACTGCAGACCACTCTGAGGGTGATTTACCATGTTACAATTACACTCCCGGGAACAACCAACCAAAAACTTTGGGGGGGCTTGCTCTCCTCTCACCTCATGAAAAAGGCTGCGGACATCAAACTGGTGCAAAAGGGCTCTCGTGACACGACGTGCAAAGTCCTCCGTGTAATAAGCTGACTGTCTCGTCAGCTTACCCTGACATGGGACATGTTTTTGTGTGCACTTGCATGGAAGGTCCATGGCCTTTGCCACTCCCGCATGAGTAGTGGCTAACTTCCAACCCTTTCCTAACAGCCCTCCATGTGCATGGTCTTTCAACTGAACCCTGCAACCCTTGACGACACACATCCATGGTTGATACTTGGCAAAAACATTTTGTACCATGGGCAGCCTCCAAGCATCACATGTTTCCGCCCATTCCCAAGTCACCGTGATTCCATTTTGAATGCAGTGCATGTATATGAGCAAACCCCCAACATACATTCGAATGCAAGCCGCACGTTTCTGTTTCAACTCCTCAACCTGCCTTTCGTTTCTTTGGTTTACGTTTTGCATCTTGCTGAAAGGTCCACACTCTAAACTCAGCCAGACATGCTCTGGCCGATGCTTGTCGATTTTTGACATGATAGCTCTGACCCCCATGCTAGTGCTAACATCGTAACCATTCCAGAAGGCAAAACGTTGAGCTGAATCTTCTCTCCCAGTTGCTGCTCGCACTTTTTCCGTCAGAACCGAGTTTGGTCCGCAAGCAATTTCATACAGGACAGGTCTACCATGCTGTACCAAAGTTTCCATACATTCAGGCAGTATGCGCTCAGCCCTCCACGCTAGCGCCTTTGCCTCTGATACACCCAACACTTTTGGTTCAGTTGCTGGCTCATCTGTCCACTCCTGGGCCATGGAAGCCACCATGTCAGGCACGATCAGGCCTGGCTGACTCCGTCCCATTCGCTGTTCGAAGTAGTCACGTCCTCTGAGTGATGGACTCGCCTCTTTGACTCCTTGTTCTCCTGGCGCACTGACTCCAGCTCGGTTGCCAAGCTCTTCACTGCACCCATCAACTGTTGGATCGATTGCTGCATCTCGGCATTGCTGCTGCTCGCCCCCTGAGAGACGATCTCCTCGTTGGTTTTGATCTCCATCTTGCTCCCCTGAGCTGTGCCGACCTTCTTCTGCTTGTTGCTGGTCTTTGCCGCTGGGATCATTGGAGCATCGTTGTTCTTGTGTTCCTGCAACCAAAATGCCAACCTCTGGAGACGGGCACATGATTCCCCCTCCTTTGCTGTGACGAGCACCCACTGGCAGTACTGAGAGTCCATGGCCATGACTTCGCCGTATGTCTTGTCGGAGTACTTCCCAAAGCCCACCGGATCCAGAAAATGACCTGGTGTCAGCCGAGAGGCTTGATCCATTGAGCGCGCCTTGAGGACGGCAATTGTCTCGTTGCCGGTGATCTCCAAACCAATCTCCTGGGCCAGCTGTTGTAAGTCGCTCTTCCTGCGGCTTGCTTGGTTGATGCGAATCTCCAGCTGACGTAGTGGGCTTTTTTCTTTGACAGGCCCCTGCAGGTTGGTCCCCTCGATCTCGGCAAGGCGCAGCGTGATGTGACTCTTCCCCCAGGAGCGAGGGGCTGTCTCTCCATGTGAGAGCAGCCGCTGGCGAAGCTCGCCAAGGCTCAACTGGGTCAACGACATGTTTGCCAGAGGTTGAAACTGACGGCCCTGGGACACGAGCTTGAAAAAAAAAACAACTCTCGGTTCATTCGCATCTGGCTTTGATTGCCAGGATTGTGTCCTGGTCTCCCACACTTTCCAATCGCTGGTTCGACCAGCCCGTTGATCATCCACTTCACTGGATGACCCTTTTCTTAGCTTGCCATCCCCTTTCTGAACTGCTGTCCACTGTGTGACCTCACCTGTGACTGCTTGGTTACATGTAACCCCTCCTATGCATGACTCTTCACGATCTAAAACTGCAGTTTGTTCTGAGGTCCTGACAAGGTCCGAACTGGCTAAGGCTGTGGCAACAGAATCTAAAGGTCAAGGCTAAGCTCCTGACGGGTTCCTGACTCACACTGTCCGGAACCATGGTATTTTGAGGAGAAGACTGGGCCAAGCTATCTCTGTATGTGGTGTGCGCGCTACACTGTATGTGACATGTATGTGCTTCAAGCGTTTTCACAACGTCATCATTACTCCCGGGCTGACCTGTTTGTGGTTGAAACCCTGGTTCAAACTCTCCTCTCGTCAGTCCTTGTTGTTCACACCTCATGATACCTTTGCCTGGCTCTAGTCCTTTGCTCCCACTTCCAACAACTGGATTCTCGGACTCCTTACCCCCGATCAACCGCTGATCATTAACCCCATGATCGTACCCAGAAATCCCTGCTGCTAACTCGACCTTTCTCCCTCGTGCAGGTTGCGAGGCAGAAAGGAGCTGTCCCTATTCCAGCTCTTTGAAAGAGGGCATGGGCTCTTTGAGAGTCACGGCCTTCTGGTAGATGTCCTCTGTCAAAGGCATAACTTGATGCCCAGCACTTGAACGTTCGAGAGGAACCAGACGTGACGAGTCCACATGCCGGAAAACTGCTAAGTCGTTCTCAAAATCAATCACTGCACCTAACTGCCTAAGTGAATGAATTGATAACAAAATAGGGGCAGATCCCTGGTCAAGAGCATGCACCTTCATAGATCCACACTTTCCCCCGAGCGGCACAGACAAACTGGCTGTGGAGACGCAGCGGTTTTTGCTGCTGTTTCCAAAACCGAACACTGGTCGCTCATTCAGATCCACTTGCTCTACCCCGGTCACTCCACGCTTTTTCTCATTCAACTCCGCCACTTGTGACAAGGCTGTAACTGAACCAATTGTCCTTGTTGCCCCGCCATCAATGACGGCTTTGCCCTGAGCAACCACCTCACTGGTAGAGAGCAGACACCTCTCCATGAGGTCTGAATTGGGGTCCGTAGTGTGGAAGCTAAGGCTCTGGACTGACTGCTGACTGGGAGACACATTCTCTGAGACATCCAAGCGTTCTGAGGCAAAAACCAACGGTGCTGACTCTGTAGCTACTTGAGACTGTTCAGTCTTTGGCTTTTCCTTGCACTCGGCTACTTTGTGAGGACCTCCGCAACGGAAGCACTGGACGGTGGTCTTTGGCCTAGACAGTTGCTTCCACATCCCTCCAGCGCCTTCCCGCGAGCCACCTCCGGACATTTGGGGCCTCGGGGGAAAGAACTGTCGGGACATTCGTACAGCATGCTGTCTGGCCCTTGCATCTCGCAAGGTCTTCTTGGCCTCCATCATGGCGGCCATGGCCCGTTGGGCGGCTTCCTCTTCCATCATCATCGCATGAATCTCTTCGGCAGAGAAACCCTCTGCTTCCAGATCCTCTGGTTCCACCTCCCCATAACACCCGGTGTCCTCCTCTGTGAGTTCTACATTGACATTGGCCATGTAGCGTCCCTTCTCGGCATCTCTCTTCTTGAGGTCATGATCGGACCAGTGCTTTCTCAAAACTTGTTCCACTTCTCGCACGCCAAAAGTGCCCTTGAGCTCAGCATGCAGGACGTTTCTTTCCATGACATCCAGCCCAGCATCCATGAAGAGGTACCATCCTTGCACAAAGTCTGGTAGAATTTCTGGTAACTGGTCACGACCCCATTCGCTGGTGTCTCGCATCGACTGAGAAGGCTCCCAGTCTGAGTGCCACCAGCCGTAGTAGCCACCTCCATGAGATCCGTCTCATCTTCTGGAGCCTGGGATGCGACATCCTCTCTGGGGCTCTCTGCACCGTCGGGACCAGTGTTGGCCGGTGCTTCGGATGCCGGTGCACTGGACCGGGCCACTGAAGGTGTTGGTGCAGTAGCCCGACTGGACATCGCGCCTCGGGAGGTGCCACTGAGGCCTTGTTCCTTCATGTACCTGGCCATGGACTGTTGTGCTCTGGTGTATGCCTCAGACTTCCGCAGGATGAAATCACCCATGGACTCCCCCCTGGCTCTCCGTGTGCCACGGAAATATTTCTGCAGCAGCTCCGACAACTCCGGAACCTTCGGCTGACCCCTCTCCTGACGCAAAGCCGCTACCAACCGACGGACACCTGACTCGTTTGATAACCAGTCAGCTGGCCGTCCGATCAGCACACGGCGAGCGGAACCCTTGAGTTCTGATGCCAGTCTGGGACCACACAGATAGCGTTTCTCCCTAGCCACTGTCTGTTCATAGAGCAGGCATGCTTCCACATACTCCTCAAACAACACAGCCTCCCCCGACCATGTTGGAACTCCATCTCGATTCCTTTGGATCGAGCTGGCGCCACCTGTCGACTCAGGACGGCCTGGCTGTCCTGAGTACCACACATCACTACACATCTTTGTCCTTCTTCACGAGCCACCTGGAGCCTGTGGCTCCGCTACCATGCAGGTAGCGCCACTTGAGTTTCTATGCTGGGATATGCCCGGCGTTTGTTTCCTTCAAGATTCGGAACCCTTTTACAGCAAACAAAGGAGAATCACCACTTTGTAGTAAGGCACGGCAGTAAAGCGGTGCTAGGAAATGCACACGGCGAATCAACCCTGGGACAACTGCTTTTGATCCACTAAAACTGGGTACGAGTGACATTTGCATATAATATGTATTTACTCTCTCTCTCTATATATATATGTGTGTGTGTATACACATTTGTATACATTTGTTTAATCATTCTGGATGATTTTCGGTGATGCTTGGTTGTGTTGGGGTTTCCAGCAACTTTCTGCACGCCTCTCTATTGTTATTTGAGGGGAACAAACAAATGATGAAACTCAACGGCCCCAAAGAAGTGTCCGGTGCAAACACGTTGTGCAATGTTTTTGTTGCAGCTTAGCTTGCATATTCCGGTGGGACACTTGCAGTTAGCATACGCTGTACTGTACCGGCAATTTCATACAACTCCCAAAATGTCCACAGTTTGACTGCTTCAATGTAGGAACAAAACCCAATTTGGCTATGGATCAATACCTCTAAGTACCAGAGGGGATAAACATCTATTTAATTGTATCCATAAATCACAGCTATTTCGATGATATGATATGAAACAGCTGGGGATACGTTCAGCCCCATCCTCAGGGAGATGAGGTGCGTCGGCGGGGCGGCAACGGGGGATCATCCTTTCAAAATACAGGAGGATCATCCCGCATTTAGAGAGTTTCTGCTTAATGACTCCATAAAGAAGTCCCCTAAGTAGCTTATATATATATATGTTGGTTATAAGTTATAACCCCAAATAGTCAACTAGAAAGAAGTTTTTTTGAGTGGGGCAATCGTCCAAGAAATATGAACTCAGCAGCCCTAGACACCATGGTGGATGGGGATGGGATCATTGACCTCACGATATCACTGGAATGGTCAATGGTCAGGAAATCTTCCCATGGCTTTCAGAGATTTTCGGTTGGTGAACTACAATATACTACAATATGCTACAATTAGTCACAATCATCCCAAAGCATTACCTTAATTCACGAGTTATTTCATTATCTTGTGGTTACCTATAGCTGTAATCATAACGATTTATGCATTTCAATTCAGCCTGAAATGCTGTGCACAAGGCGGGACTGGCCTCCACGCAACTGGGAGCCGCCATACCGCCCACGCCCAGTCGCAGTATGACGCCAGGATTTTCGCAACGGGATGCGGCGTGGATGGTTGCGAAATCCTGCACCTGGGATGGTTGAAACCCTATGAACAATGATGTAAAAAGCACCGTTTTTTCAACTGGTGCAGGATTTCGCAACTATCCACCGTAGGAATGGACTGCATAGGAGGATGGGCTGGGATGTTTGGGATGGGATTTCTGGATTCAACAGAGGATGTCCATTTGCAGATGCTTCTTATATAAGAAGGGGAAGGATGACACAACAGTGGGTAGATAACCCTCAGAAACATGAGAATTCACCAACAGGGGATATATTGGGGATAATCAGAAGGGTATTTTGGGTGATCGTCCATAAACCATTAAGTCATTGAGTACGTTTGGGTTTTACAAACAAAGGAGAGAAGATGCTATAGGTTGGGGGACCGCTGCCACAAAGGTTCGTATGGACAGGCTGGAGGGAGCTGATGATGTGTGAATCTTCAGGCGTTTCAAACTGTAAAATCCGTACCGCAGAGCATGATCATGCTATTTGAATTGCGGGAAGCTCAAGGATTCCCTGAGATATTTCGGCAGTATGTAAGTCTAGTGGCTGTCCTACTTCTAAGGAAGATGCCTGATGCCTCCAAGTTCGTGCCACTTGGTCACCGCTGGAGACGTTTGCACAGCCTTTGGATCTCACTTTCTTTCCATGGTCATGTGTACCAAGTTTTCTTCCTGTAAACTTGGTAGATTCCCGTTCTTTTTGCATTTTGGTCGGTATAGAATGAGTCAGTCCTTTTTATTGTGCATATATTTGCTCTGAGGAAAGTCGTGACGCGTGTATTTGAATTTATAGAATATATCATATTGTATTTTAACTTGCAACAAATAATAGTTAACATAATATTATATATATACAATTGAATTTAATGTATAATATATAGAATATACAATGTACTATTGATAATGTATTTTGTATAATGCATAATTCATAGTACATAATATAGATAGTACCTAATACAGATAATATATAATTATATAATATATGAATATATATGATATATGATATATGATATATATATTATATTATATTATTATGATTTTTATAATGTTTATATATATATATATTTAATATAATATATATATATATATATATATA
>Ga0126342_10012800_pt1 | contig 14926 bp, 17 predicted proteins | sample Cyp1metagenome_FD_92528 | JGI IMG/M metagenome (GOLD analysis project Ga0126342, IMG submission 92528) | Coral microbial communities from Lord Howe Island, Old Settlement Bay, Australia - Cyphastrea 1 metagenome | ecosystem: Host-associated > Invertebrates > Cnidaria > Coral ...
AGAATTATAGAACGACGAAAAAAATTAGGAGGAAGATCAGATACATTTTTTTTCATACCTTCCGAGGAAAACAGAATTATAGAACAACAGGGTACGGTAAATAACCGTACCTTCGTGCTCCTCAACTTCCGTTCTATAATTCCGGCACTGACCATATATATATATATATTTAGATATGAAGATACATATGTATATATGCAATTGCACTTGCAAGCAGGTCTTTTGCAATATCCAAGTGGGTCTTCCAAGGTGAGCTGCCTGACCGCCCGGCGCCATTTGCTTCCAAGTATCAGATCATCCATGTAGAGTCATGTAGAACCAGCTGGATTCAATAAAAGATCATCCACAATGATTTTTTTTGGATCATCCAATGAAGTTTAATGGACCAAATAGGAACAATCACAATCAACCATGTTGTCCTTCCCCATCCTTTTCGAACCTGCGCCATGCCAATATGGCGTGAAGTTTCTAGCTCCAGCTCGCAAGACGACGAGGACTCCGTGCCATCCAAGAAAACAAGTTTCATTTCCTTGGGTTTTGCAACCTTCCAGGAGTTGACCGAAGACCAGGTTCACTACTTAGAATGTGGGAAGCACTTTGTGGACCATGCTGGATTCTTTTCTGGAATAAGGTTCTTGAGGGTTACTTTGGAAGTTCCACCGGCTCTACTTTTTGGGTCCTTGTTCCATTTAAGGACTGAAAGAGAAGTTCTTCGATCACTGGTCAAGCTATAAGCGGAAGTTCTCCTTCGCTTCAGACTGCAGCTCGGTGAACTGTTATGTTTTCATCGCAAAGAAATATTGATGCGGTGACATCAAGGTAGTGGCACAGATACTCCTTTGATGGCACTTCGAATGCTTTTCGAAGCTGGTGGATTGCCTGGCAAGGTTTCTTACTTGCCCCTAGCCTACAATAGAACTTCTAAAAGAATGGCCATACACCTTTGCCTGTTATATCGTTACAGACCAGGGGATATGTCCATCCATTGGTCCAGCTATGATTGAGGAGTTCAAGCGAATGGGCCGATGCACCCCAGAAGTTTCTCCGGGCCAACTTTCCGGAGGTGGCTGAGTCTCGTGGCTGTACAACGGGGTAAAAGTTTGATTGTTGCGCATGCTGTCTACTAGTCTGGCTTTCCCTGCATCCCCTCCTTAGGTTCCATGAGTCTATCTTCGACATCGGTGACATGACCCACTTGCATCGAAGAGTGCGGTCCTTTGATTTTTGATGGTTCAAACATCACACGGCATCCAAATTCATTGACATACCTTTCAGTGTTGGAGATTGTTTCTTCCCATGCCTACTTTTTTAGGTGGCCGTCTATGCGGCGGGATTCCCGTGCACTCCATATAGTGCCCTTCACCATGGCTCTGCCTTGTTGGACGACGAGCATGCGCAGCAGCTTTGGAAGGTGCTGGATAATTTCAAGGAGTCGTGCCCAGCCGCCACTTGGCTTCAACAGATGTCGCTGCAATCCCTGACTAACCTTACCACATTTTTGGAATCATATAAGGCTGGGATACTGGAGAATGTGATCGGTTTCCGCAAAGTGAGAGATGACGTTCTTCCTGAAATCCAACGACTTCTTCCAGAGTTTCTTGTCTAAATGAATGGCAAGACAGCGCCTTTCGAAGCACAAACCAAACATGATGAAACCAATCGTCCCACCAACTTAGGTATGAAGTGGCATGGGCAGAGATGAATCCGCTTCTTGGAAACTTAAATTAGGAATACATGTTGTTGCCCAACAACAACCTTTGGAAATCTTTGGACCCTGTTAGCTCCGCATGAGGCTTGACTATGGAAGCCCGATATCACGGAACCGTGTCATCATTTTCCTTTTGAGGAGAGAGCTCATGGTGGATGAAGCTGCATCAGATTTACTTGGGTTTGTGACCCGTACTGCTGAAAGCCTACAGTGTGAACCGGAGATCTCTTGGTAACTTTGTTGAATGATGGTATCATTTGTTTGACCCGTAAAACCCAAATAGATCCTACCGTGTCATCATTATTCTATCCTAGGCAAGAGCTTCTGCTGCCTCGCGATCACAAAGCCGTGGTATCCCTCATGAAGAAGTTGAACAAAATGCAGGATGCACACTTTGCCAAACCTCAGCCGCTTTGGTTGCATTATCATGCTCTATCCCCACTCTGTGCCACTTAATTTGCATCTCTACCCATGCTTAGGCCAAAAGCCAAAGGCAAACCAAAGTGGAAAGTACGCCATCGTGACTGGGCAAAGGAGAATAAGGCGCCACATTAATCATTGCAGAGTGACATTGAACCCCATCAGAAAGTTAGAGATGATACACAGTGTTGAAGGTCAATCTTTGTGTTACATAACGGCAGGTCTCAATGAAAAAGGCTATGGGTGCACTGGCCCGAAAGTACCCAGAAGCCGCGGCAATCATTCCAACCAGAAGGGAACAGCAGGCTTGTCTATGGCAAAAGATCAGCAGCCAATCATGGATCCAAATAAAAAACTATAAGAATATATCGGTTTAAACATGCTATGACATGGGGATTAGATGATGCTCGTCTATGTTGCGGGGATTTATGGGGCTCAGTAAATTGAACTATGTATGCGCTTCTGCCAGGCATTGGATCTTGTCATCCAGAAGTTCGGAGAAATCGAAGCGGCGGACACATCTCAAATGCTTGGCAGAATGCCGTGCATCCGAGCAGCCAACATGTCAGATTCTCAATGAAGCCAAGTGTAGCCAGAACATGCCAGAACCAGTTTTGGTGGGATGCTTGGGTACTGCTGAGGCCTTTGATGTGCCTTACGCCCCTCGCTTGCATTGTTGGACAAAACAAATCGGCTGTTCGTTTCTTGACTAGAAACAAACAAAAAATAATCTGACCACACGTGACTGTTTGAGGCCAAATGGCCGGGTATTTGTTGGATGCCAAAGTCGCTATCTGACAGGCCGCTCAGATCACTCAGTTTGCTGTAGTCACTCACTTCCTCAACTCCTGGCAGCACGGTGCAGGAATTGAATCAATGTTGCTGATGGGAGCACCAGTTCACAAGCTGAAGCTCCGCCAGAATACCGATGGAGTTTCTTGGCTTCTATTTGTTTGAAATACCAACTTGTTGATTGGAACACAGCGTTGGACGAACCCTGTAATACCCTCCAATACAGCTGTAATATAGCCATCTCAGGAGATCAGGAAAATGGCTGGAAACGCGATGTCATTGCGAGTGATGGCAGCAGCTCTCTGCATAGTGATTTCAGCTCTCTCAGCAGTCCGACTCAACAAATACTTGAAGCGATAGTTCCTATGTTGATATGGGGCGGAGGTTCCAATTCGAAATTCACATCTGTGGTGGGCTGATTCTGAATCCCTTAGCAAACAGGAGAAAAAAGAGATGGCACTCCCAGAGAGAATTTCAAAGCTTTCATGCCTATTGAGAGAAAGTTATTTCCATGCCTGTTGTCGGTAAGTACGCCATTTTTTACATCAAGGGCAACATGATACAACATCACATGGGATTTGGATTCAGATATTTGCAGTCTCAAAAAGGGGTGGCCAACAAATGCCCAACTGAAACATGATGTGACATATATATAATATAAAACAATATATTATATTATATTCTATTTTATATTATATAATATAATATAATATAATATATAATGTATGATTATGGTATCTGGCGGTTATCATTATATGTTATATTCTTGTCTTTATTCACCGCTCTCCCCATGCCGGTCCTTCATCGCTGGGATGAGAACGACGATGTTGTTGCCAAGCCCATCTGGCGTCGCTATGATGAAACCGAGAGTGGCAATGATTCAGAGAGTGGCCCTTCTGAAGCTGAGCCCCCAAGCAGAATGAGATAAAACATCATTTTTTTATGGCCTATTGACTTTCTTGGGCACCATCTAAAATCAAATTCAAAGGAATCACAGCAGTTAAGCCTAGGTCATCCTACAGCCTCGATGATGATGACGATGAGTCTGACCCTTCATGTGAGGATGGTGGGAGTAAAGATATGACATTTACTTTGCACCGACTGGAATCCCTTCATGGTTTGAGTACGGATGATGAGAAAAGGTCTAGCTACACCAAGAACGGTATGTGTCGGAAGCGTATCCGCCATGTGGCCAAGAACCCTGGATGCCCCTGTGCCTGTAGCGTTCCAGTTGCGGTGCTATTGCGCATCTGCTGCGCATTCTGGTCCCTTGGCAAATGCGCCCAAGATGCACTGCTGTGGACTCTCCAAACAGAGGGGGGGCGCAGAAGGATCAACTACATGATTGAAGGAGTTCCGGAATACAAGAAATCATTGTGGTTACTGTGGTTTCCAACTATTCTTAAAATGATCAAACTTTACTTGGGGTTAATGATGCTTACCACAAGATTTCCCTACATGGGGTCGGCAAAAAAGTGGAGGACATTATGTGTGTCGAGAAGCGTGGCTACGTTTCCTGGGAATTGGGAAGCAGCGCTTGCTCCGAACCAAACGTAGGCACAGAGGAGTTGACGAACGAACCCTGAATTTTGGATACTTGTTTGGTTTGGCAGTATTTGAAAACAATGTGTTGCTTAGTATGGTTCCCTCTTATCAGTTCAATCTATTTTAGCACTGACATGGAATAAATCCCAGGTCAGTCAGCCCGACCTTGTGTGAAGCAATCGAATGCCAACGGCTTCTTCATACATCTGTATTGGACCGCTGGGGAGTCCATGACCACGACTCTCACTGAAATAAATTTGGAACTTTTAAATTTCCTTTGCTGGGGTATAACTGGTTATCATGCCAAACACCCAAGGCATGCCCGCAACAGAGCTCTGGCCTTGCACTGAGGGGCCCTGAGAAATCCTACCTGGAGACCAGCGACGAGAGTCTTCGGGATGAACTGCTTGAAAAACTTGTGGAACAGAAACTGATGGGACCAACCCGACAGATTTGTGAGGGCAATCCAGACAACCTTCCACCGAGAGAATTGCCACATGGAAACTTCGCCAATTTGTATCTTATGTTTGTTGCCTATTGCAAAGTCATGAATGTGGATGCCGCATGCAAGTCAACTTTTTACCAAGTCGGTAAAAAATGGTTGTCAACCTGCCTGAAGTTCCACAAGAAGTCCGTTCATGCCGTTTGCCAGACCTGCTCAAAGCTGAGGGATTCCATTAGGCAGGCGACTGACTTTGCAGAACACGCTCGACTTTGTGATCTTCTTCTGGGTCACTATACCCAACAATGGAGGGATCGGGAGATTTACTGGCTGGCCAGGGATCGATCCCAGGCCCAAAAAGATCTTCTATGCATCATTGTCGATTCCTACGACAAAGCAAAGGTAACACTTCCAAGATTTCCTGGTGGTAGAACTCCAAAAAAGACATTGTATGAAAATACCAGACGTATCTCGACATATACCATACATCAGTTTCCCATTTTGTGAAATTTTGTTTCAAGCCCGACTAGAATTTGATCCAAATAAATCTGCCCCCGTTCCAAGGTACCCACCTTACGCTGACTTGCGTGATCTGCCACGGATTTGGATGCTGGATGTATCTTGCCTGGGAGGCTATGCCCCTAGGGACAAATTGGACCTGGGAAGTTGATTCTCACCTGCAATTAAAATTGCTTGGCATGTGTTGCAACACCAAATAGTTTTTTTCCTGATTCAAAAGTCAACAGGCTATGGCCAGGGGTGAGTTGGGAGTTTGGGATCTGAGGTGATGAGATCAATTGACAAAACATGGCAAATCTGCAGATCTGAGGGCAGACCATTGCCTTTTGAGTTACTGGGTAAAGTTTGCTCTTGGAATGATTTGAATGGTTTGTTGCCCCGACCTAGTTTCCAAAACAAAAAGATGGCCGAACACATCCGAGGCTTTGGCTACAAGCCGACAATACGCCAAAAGAAGCTCGAAATTCCTTGACTTCCCAAATGTGCGTCTTACTCTGCCAACAGAACATGTTCTCTACGTGTGGCCACTACCATTTGGTAGTTGGCCACACTCACGAAGACGTAGATGGAGCATTGTCATTGGTGACAACATGTCTCCGTCAAGAACGCTCCCTGCAGACCCCTGCTGATGTCATTCAGTGTTTGGAAAAGAAATTATCACCAGTGTTTGCAAAGAAAAACATGCTCTTTAGTGTCGAGCTAATTGATGAAGTTTCTTGACTTTTCTTGGTATCCGTTTTTTTGCCCTTTCCCTATTTCCTCCCAGTTCGTTTGTTGGACCATTGGCTCACAATGATCCCGATGGCATAACTTGTGTATTGCTATATGTTCATGACCTAAGGTACGTGACTGGGCCGGCATGATGCCGCATGCAGTGGGACTCAAAAATGCTTATCGAGATCGTGGGAAAAAAGCTGTTGATGACAAAGTGGTACCCCACTCCTTCACCTTCATGGCCCGGCATTCCCTTCCACGCCATGGTGCCGGTTTGCAGTTGAGCGAACGGGTACCATTGCGCCTGCAGCAGGATGACAGGGACAATGACATCTTTGCGCTTACCAAGGTGCACATGAGTGATACCAACTTAAGCCAGGACCCGCTTATGGTTCATCCAGCATCTTTGACCCATGAAACCCAGCACTACTGGAACAGGGTGAACTCTACGAGATTAGTTGCCCGGGCAGTTCTGGAAGATGAGCGAGCCAAAGAAATTGAGGAATTGGCACGAAACATTGAGATGGATTTTCCTTCCCTCCATCGTTCTGTCGCTTTTTACAGAAAAATGTTAAATCCAGATGGGTTGACCCCATACCCGGAAATCAAATTTCTGAAGTGTCCCAGGGCAAACCAAAGGTGGTGCCAAGTGAATCTTGGGGAACGCCCTCCCCCTCCAAAGGCCCACCACTTGCAGGTGGTGTTTCGGAGGGGCTAGCTGGCAGGGTTGTGGTGCATGTCAGGATGTTTCTTGGGCATTGCTTGTGATTTCTTCAACAAATAATTCCCACAAGCTGTTTGGATAGTTGCTACATGTTGTTATGAAACATCTTTGCACCTACAGTTTGCCTGTGAAACAGGCAGATATTTTCTCGAAACAAACGTAGGGGAACACGCAGAGGGGGAAAGAATCTTGGTTTGGAAACTGTCACTTGGATGAGATGAGTGAACTTAGACAATTTGTTTTGCTGCGGAAACTACATTGATGTTGTCGGATCATTGTTTGGCTTACCCAGGGAGCAAAAATGAAGGTGGCATAAGGTGGCAACATGTGATATGTTTCATGATCATCAATGGTTGACATGACCCCAAATCCTGCCTTCCCAAGCTGTTACTTGGCTACTTGGCTGAATCACAGCCGAGCGCCTGGCCGAGCAACATGGAGGATGTTCCCATGAGTATTGACGAGGAAGAAGGACCAATTGCGGAGCTCATCGCCTACTTTGAAACAGTATCTTGGTTGTAAGATATGATGAAGCACCATGAAGATATTAACATTCATATAAATATCTTTCCAAATCATTGCATTTGATATGATATCATATTGATATCGTAAAACCTTGTCATATCGTATCGTATCGTATTGCATCATACATATAATATCAAATAGTATCGTATCATACCATGTCATATCATACCGTATCATACCGTATCGTATCGTACCATATCATACAATTTCATATCACACCATGTCGTATCATACCATATCATACATCTCATATAGCACCAGTTCATATCATATAATATCATTGCATTTGGAATCGTATCATATCATACTATATCATATCATACCGTACCGTATTATACCATATCATACATCTCATTTCATACCATTTCATATCATATCATATCAAACTGTATCCTACCATATCATACATCTCAAATCATTTCATTTCATTTCATTTCATTTCATACAACATCATATCAAAGCACGTTCATGCTTCCCCAGCACATTTGTGGGTTGTGGTTTTGCCACAAGAAAAAGATAAGGTCACTGCTGAGAAGAACTTGGGAGACCATCTGAATGCTGTGAAAAAAGATCGTATGCAAATGAAGGCTGTTCCTCATCAGCAACTAACGTTGGAACTTGAAACAAAACATGTCAAAACGTACCTTCTCAATAATCTTGCTTTTGTGTTCCTCAGGCGATTGCTCGGTTGGTTCCTCCCCCGCAAGTTGGGGATCTTGCTTCCAAGCCAGCTTTGACAGCGGTGCCTATCGAGTCTATGTCGGAATGCTGGCTCCCGCTCACCGCCTTCGACTACAGTGCCGGAGCAAAGAACGGATGTGGGGTGTTGGAAAAGGTTTAACCTGTTTTCTATACTGATGTCGATTTTCATGAAGAGTAGGTTTTGCAATAATAGTTTACTTGTCATGAGAAAAGGGGTAACTGTAGAATGTTCTGACTTGCATTGCAACCCTTCAGATTTCCCAAACAACAGCCAGCTGTCCATGCACTACAAGGAGTTCCTTAAAGGGTATCGAAGTAGCGCTGAATCGGTCATGATCAAATTTCCGTTTTCAGACGGATCACGCCGACTAGATGATTTTGCTGTCGGCTGCGTGGACGGCTTTTCCAAAATATTGCTGATGATGTCAATTGTGTCATTTGTCGACGAACTCGAGATGAGCCCTGAAGCTATTGCTGCATCCCAGACCCTGACAAATTGCCTGAAGAGTTTTTCCCTTGTCCGCTGCAGCTATGATCACTGTGAGAACCCCCAGAAGCACTTTCTCGAGTCATTGCGAAACTACGCAACCATATTTATTGGACTTTTGTTTCTTTTTTGGTCGATAATATAATATCCTAAAGGTGGATCATCCACATGCTCTTTATTTGGGGAACGCGTCAGTGTCAGGAATTGGATATGTCTCAGCGGAAAAGGTGTCACCCAGCCCAATCATGATCCTGGCGGATATGAAATGTGCCATCGATATCGAGAAACGCCAGACTAGAACTGGTCGCGCGTCCCTCAAAGATTGCCTGAACCGCACTATTGCTGAGTACAATAGGTGTGTCACTGTGAAGAAACACCGGGTGGATGCGCAGCGAAAGCAATTGATATACAATCTGCTCCTTATCTTTGAAGATATGTGCGCAAATGAGAGTATATGACCCCACTCCTTTTACGATAGCCTGAAACTATTATTGAAATTGTTTTATACGTCATGATCATATTGATTATTGAACCTAGGTTGCGCGCCCCGCAAGATGTGCTGGATATGGTCCATGCCCATTACGACAAGTACCGGCATGAAAATTCAGGCCGTATTGCCCTTGATGCTATGCTTTGTTTCGCGTTTCCCTAATGTTCCCCATTTCGACATCCTTGCAGGAGTCCCTTTGGAGATTTTGGCCCTCGACCACTGGGTGCCAGGGGTGGTGTCCCGCCAAGAAGCTCCGAAGTTCAAGAACCAGCAACAATTTCAGGAAATTCTGACCACAACAGAGGTGACTGCGGCTTTGTACATTCTCAGGGCCACAAAGGACAGACTGTAAAAGATACTTTGTATAGACTAGAAATCAAAACAGTTGTGGGACTCCACATGTATGAAGAAGGGCTACCAACCCCAAGTCCCCCACTCCCGTAGGATTTCTCGAGGAAGGCATCCAAAGATGCCACAATCAAGGCCAAGGCTGGATGCTTCTAATCCCCAAATTTGGCCGCCAAAAACCCAATTTATTTCCCGTTTGTGCCAGAAACAAGCGCAATTGAGCGAAGATGATCATGTTCTTCTTCATGATGTTTGTTGCTGCTGGGTATGTTTGAGGGAGAAGTTGGTGCAGTCGTTCCCAACTTCTGTGGTTCAGAAGTACGATGGTCTTTTTGAGAAAGGGTTCTTCGGCTGCCAAGGCCTGTTGATCCATAATGGGTCATGGTTTCAGGGTGGTGCGCCGATTTTTTTTGGCTGGGCACCAAGAAATGTGATTGATTTTTCAAAACCCGTCACAACCAAGGATAGGTAGCCAAAAAAATTTGGCTGAACATACCAAAAAATCATTGGGTTTCCAGAAACCGCGTCGCAAAAAGGGATAGGTAGCCAAAAACTTTTGGCTGGACATAGCAAAAAATCATTGGGTTTCCAGAAACCGCGTCGCAAAAAGGGATAGGTAGCCAAAAACTTTTGGCTGGACATGCTAAAAAATCATTGGGTTTCCAGAAACCGCGTCACAATAAAGGATGGGTAGCCAAATATTTTTGGCTAGGAAAATCAATCACCACCTGTAAGCCAAAATTTGGGTCAAAGTTTCATGGGGTTTCCAGAAACCGCGTCGCAATTTCTGGGTTTCCGGGTGGGCCAATCATTATTTTATCTTAATTTCACAAATTGGGAAGTGATTGACGCCTACGAAGACTGCTAAATCGTGATGGGGTTTCTGGAAACCGCGTCGCTTCTGGGGCCTAGTTTTAATATATCCGGATGTGATTGGTTTATCATATTTCCCCCTATTTTCCCTATCTTCATATATTTTCCCCCAACCGTTCTGTGCCCTCCAAGGAATTTGGACCACGATCTTGGAGTGGTGATGAAATCAGCGGAACCTTTTGACTGGGAGAGGATCAACTTTGTTTTGGAGGCTCTTCTTGCAACTTGCTAAAGAAAGACAAACGACAAAGGTTCTGAGCAATGTGACAACCCAAATCCTAAATAGCAAAAATAGTTTGATCGCAACACATTTGAAGAACTGTGTTTTATCCATTCCTGTGCTGATGTTCCAAAATCCGTGACCGCAGTTGCGGGGCGCAACTGTCGAAAACTTTGTGGCGGAGAGTCAAGACAAATCCCGGAGCGCTCTTGCAAAGAGTTTAGAAGCAGCCTACTTGGCATGGGAAGAGCAACTCAAGGGGGACCAAGCCATGTTCGATGCTGAAGTGATTCGGTCATAAGCTTATCAACTCTTATCATGCGACAGATTGCTTATCAAAATGTTTGGCAGCGTCGTCACCTTTGGATTCTACCCACTGGTTGTTTCAAATTCAGCCAGTTCCAAAAGATAATCTGTTAATTCTAAGGTCAGAACGTGAGAGTGCAAAGAGTCGGGCAAAATTGGTCAAACAACTTGAGGCCTGGTTTTGAGGGAGATCTTTGCGGGTCATTTGTTGGCCAATGGAAATCTTTTACATATCAATCAAAAGTCCCCTCCAAAGCCCTTCCAAGCCTCGTGCACCCCCATCCAGCTTCCGCAGGAATGTCACGACCGAGCCTGGCGCACTGTCCAGGGATTCATGGAGAGCAACATGCAGGTTTTCCACGGCCGCAGCGTGGACGCTGATTCAACTGTCATGCCCCAATTGTTTTCTTGGGTTGATGCCACAATTGATGAGTCGCCTGGGTGCAACAGTCCAGACGATCACTGTGTAGTCCTATTCTTCAACTTACCCGCTGTGGGTGTGGGTGTAGCGAACATGCTGAATCGATACAGAAAGAACTCCCTGGCAATCATAGTGCATGCAAACCGAGCAGCTCAGAAAACCAGGACAGTAGTTAACTCGTGGGATGTTGGAAGCACATGTTTCAAAATTGATTGAATGACTAGTTAACTGTCCCACAATTTCTTTGAATCCCTCAAGATTTTCTTGTCACTATGCCCAAAACAAAAATCAGGTTTATCCCAAACACACTTCGGCTGGCAGGAGTGACGCCAAGGCAGATCCTGACTCCAAGGACGAGGACACGGTGAAGAAAGACGACGAAGATGCAGAACAAGAGGCCGAAGATGCCGAGGTGTGTGACATTCGATATCAGCTTGAGAGTCTTGTTTGCACCCGAACATACCCGAACTTAAATATCTAGTAATTTTTAAGGTATCAGTAATTTGGCTTCCTCTTGGCTGATCAATCATCTCCCATATCCATATATCTTCATCAATCCCTCTTTGTGGGTCTTTCTTTCTTTCACACCTTGCTTCAACTTGCTGATTTTTGCACGGAGGAAATCCTTGGGGTTGAAAGAGCGTGGGTTACGGGTGCGACCTATTACATGGGTTTTTGACACAGTTTCTTGGCCAAAAGTGCATTAAACAAAGTTTCATGGAATAATTTTGCTTGTTCTAAAAAAGATGGTTGCCAAATCTATTGGCTCTGCATCCAAGGCAACCGTGTATGGGTCCCGTGATGGCTGTCTACCTGGACTGGCTTGCATTTCGAAGGACACTGGAAACATTTTCAGGTCATCCAAGGCCATGAAAACCGGTGTGATTCACGAAGTGCACATGCTTCCCCGAAACGAATTCTACAAACCCCCAGCTACTTTGATGCAATAATCATTAGCATTGCTGCTTGGGGTGTGAGTTGATTACATTTAGGGTACGGTTGCAACACTGAGGCAGCCTCTCCTACCAAGTCGAATTTGCCACACTTGGGACGCGCGCTCACCGACATCCAGGAGTGGAAGCAAGTGCCTGGGATTTTTTTTTTGATACAAAGTGCTAGTGCTTGTGCTTCTGGTTGTGTGATATGCTGAGCGATATCTCATGTCTGGTAAGGCACGGGTCTCTTTAGCATTTTTTTCTTAGCACCCACAGGCCTGTTCCGTGTTCAAAACAAGTCAGGCAATTTGGAATTTCAAAAGTACTTTTTGCAGCATGTGAGGTTGCAGCAGGGACGGACATCGTGAAAAAGTCACTGGCAGCATTCAATGTGCCGACGGTGGCCACTACAATCCTTCTGGATGGCATTGCCTACGACGGGTTCCCCGCACTGGCTGCTCTTGAAGATACCTGCCCTAGTAATCCCTCAAAATGTCACAGTGCAATGACTTTATTTTGTGATACTGTTGCCTTTTTCGATTTCCAATAATTTTCTTTCCAAGCTTGCCAAGGAAATTTGCCAAGGGAAAACTGTGGTCTCTGCATCGGTGATGTTGGACAAGCCAGGGCAGGAGCTCGGCACCCATTTGTCCAACCAGATCTATGAAAGTTGCAGGGCAGGGAAGCTGGAGTTGCAAAATTTCCCAAACTTTGAGCCTACCATCGCCGCCCTGAAAGCAGGTTCTGCTAGGAGAGAGTGCAATGAGTACAAGGTTTGCCGGCAACATGGTACCAAACTAGTTGTCCTTGAGTCTCTGGCTCCGAAGTTTCTCCAAACGGAGACACTTGCCGACCGTGCAAATGACTTGATCAAAGCACACAATGAGATCTACAATGCTGATGGGGATTACATGGCCAGTGACAGGTTTGGGTTCTGTCTAAAGACATATTTTGAAGTGCCACAAGGGTTTCGCAATTTAGAGTGGGTACCTTTCTTTTTCCACATCCATCTACATCCTGCCTTTTCCTCTTGAGATCATTTTTGATTTTCTCCCTGTGTGTTTTTAATTCTTCCGCTCTGGACACTCACACACACACAGACACACACACACACCCTCCCAATCATTTCCCCTCATTTCCAGCTAGTTGCACAGGACTGAAACTGCAGAGGTCCGAGAACGACCAACAAAGAGGATCAAATTGGAACCGGCCGCTGACAGAATGACCAAGGCTGATTTGCAGAAACTTGAAGACCCGCACTTTGTCATCAAACTGTTCACCTTGGAATTAACATGTTTGAAAAAGAATCGAGCAATCCAGTGATTCGAAATTGCCTTGCGAGGTTGCAGTATATATATAAAAGGATTTCCATTGATATCCCTCTTTTTGATCTGAGGCAAAAGTTTCAGATCAACAACGCAGTGGAGCTTGTCACCAATGGTGCCGGTGATGCCTTGTATCTTCTCTCCACGGTGGCCACTCAGTTCCTTCAAGGCCGAGAGATGTCACGTGGCTGATCTAGCAACACACCAACCAGTCTATGAAAACCATGTCCTGCAAAATCATGCGTTGGATATTCTTAGGATCACACCCCATGACTACATGATACTTTGCTTCCATCTTGGCGCAACAAGTTACAACGTGAGCATGTTAGGCGGGCTGTCCCGCAACCTAGGTTTTCATTTGGAAGCGGAGAGTGGAGAGATGGAGCAGCAACTTGGTAATCACACCAGGGGGACTACTTAAGCCAGGGTACATGGGTTGGTTATAAGAATGTCCCAACATACTTTAAATATCTTTTGATCAAATCGTATGATTGTAACTATTTGTGGTATCTCAAGATTTGGGGCATCGTGCATCCATGGGGATATCCCCAACACGCAACCCAATTCATCCAGTGATCTAAGGAAGGGCGTGAATCTATGTCCGATGCGGACGGGCGTTGGTTTCCGTTCCATGTAACTTCGGACTCTGCACTGGTGATGTTGGAGAAAAAGAATTTACCCGAACACCTTACCTCAATGGGTTGTGTGGATACCACTTGCTCTTTGGGCAATGTTCTGCTTGAACTTCAAGATGCTGGTGAGGCTGGATTCAGCCATCCACTACCTTGTTGTATCCTGTGAGAAAATTTTGTATATAGCAACAAGTGTAGCACCCCAATCATTAATTATTCCTTTAACTTCCTATATTTTTATATTATTTAGCTATCACATCTTCAATGCCCATATGCTCCCATTTATCCAAGCCCCTACAATACCTACTTCCACCCCATCAACCCCGGCCTGTAGGTCAAAGTGGAGCTGTCGCACCACAAGCGCACCGAGAACATGTTCGAGCCCTTGAAGCCATTGGTGTTCCTGTTGGACGAGCCACGGGCGGCAAAGGAGGAGTCGGAGAAGGGAAAGAAGAAAAAGCCAGCCAAACCGGTGCTGAGGATTAATTCATCAACTATGGTGGGATGCTGTATATTTAGGATATGAAAACTAAATGTATCATATACATATCAGTACATAAATCATAAATTATACAATGTAAATATATAGGTTACGCATTTATGTATTTATGTAAAATAACAATGTATATTATACTATTTTGTTTTATTGTAAATAAGATCAGATATATTAATTAATCTTACAATAAAATAAAAACTATTAAACTACAATATGCAATGAAAATACTTTAATATCATATAACATAATATCATTTAACATCATATAACATAATATATGCAAATAGAATAAAATAAGATAAA
>Ga0126342_10012801_pt1 | contig 14925 bp, 16 predicted proteins | sample Cyp1metagenome_FD_92528 | JGI IMG/M metagenome (GOLD analysis project Ga0126342, IMG submission 92528) | Coral microbial communities from Lord Howe Island, Old Settlement Bay, Australia - Cyphastrea 1 metagenome | ecosystem: Host-associated > Invertebrates > Cnidaria > Coral ...
CGGTTTTTGGACCTCCTCACTGGACCTTGTTGACCTAGTTGACCTATAGGGGGGGGGGGTTTATTAATCCGGGGTCAACATTACTGATAATGGTCAGTTGATTATGAGAAAACTCCACCTGTTGCTTTCCATTCTACCATCGTGGTGGCATCCCGCAGCTCTGAAAAACCCACGTCAAGTCACAATGGCTGAAAACCCTTGGTGGCCACCGGTGCCCAGCAACGACAAGGCGCTGCCTGGGTTTCCGACGTCGAAGTTAGGTTTCCATGAGAATCATAGGGAGGTCATGGGGATATCATTGGGAGATACAACAAACAAAAAAAACCTGGGAGATCATGAAGGCATGAAAATATCAGATCTGGTTGGTGGTTTCAACCCCTCTGAAAAAATATTAGCCAGTTGGGATGATTATTCCCAACATATGGAAACATAAAAAAATGGCATATACATCATACATCTTCGAGATATTTCGAGATTATGCTTACAATCCCAATTTCTTGTCACTAAAAAAGCCCCTCATCATCCTCCTGACATTGCCATCATTGTTCATGAAAACATCACGCTTTACTGGAAAAGCCACATGACTATGAATTCAGTTTGGCACAGAGTTGTGTTGTCGGAAATTCCGTATGTATACAAATATATATATATATGGACATCCTGAAGGCATACACCTCTATAAATCATACAACAACAGCTTTCTATACTTTCCAGTAGGCAAATAAAACAGACATGGAAAACCATCCCTAGAAAATGATTCATAAATGGTGGCTTGAACATATCTGTACTAACTTCATATGGCAAAACATAAAACAAAACAACATTTTAACATAACAAAAAAAAACAGCAATGATCCACTTCTATCTATATACATATATATATACATAATCTAGTCATCCAATCTTTTTCCCATGGTATCCCCATTTTTGTGTTAAAACAACCCAGCCATGGGAAAATTGGGAGCTCCCCGTCCTGTCATCTTGAAGATGGACACCTCCAAGGCGACGGGAGGCACCTGGCAAATGCTACGTGACGTTAAAGTCCCCATCTCAATGAAAAAAACACATATCACGGCACCAAATATCATAGTGTTACTCATATCATACGCGTATCATTCATAATCATCTCAAATCATATCATATCAAATCATATATCTTGGGATAGCCCTTGTTGGAGTTGTTTGTGACCAAATAAACATAACAAAACTACCTCAAAATACGGTGCGCCTGAGAACGGATCTGTGTCATCTTCATACTGGAAGAGTTGAGGAACACCTGGCGCGCTCACCATGGCACCATGGTGATGTCACCGGGAAGTCTACCACTGTTTTTTGGGTAGGAATTGGGTTTTTTGTTCACACCTTTTCAGCAAAAAATCTGGGATAGATGCACTGTTTTTTTTTGTGGAGGGTCATCCCATGTATCCCCGTGGCTGGGACAATCCTCCAAGGAACATGATCAACGTGATGGAAAGACTGAGTCGACAAGATGGCTTTCCATGGCTTTCCAACCCACCAACCGACTGGTTCCAAGAACCAAACAAAACAAACTCCGACGGACTCCGCCACTTGCAATTGGCCACATATTGACATAATGATCCAACTAAGGGTCATGGTCAAAACTTGCACATCATCCACCATTTGGGGTGATGACCCTGCTATCGGGTATGTGAACCAGCTGCACAGGAGGTATGGGAAATGGGTCTATATCAACCCACAACATGGCCAACCCTCGAGGAGATCAAAGAGCCTTCCCAACAGGTGACCCTCCAATGATAGCAGATCCATCGATCATTCGTACCCCTTAAATAAGACACTATACTGGTCGGTGGTATACCTACCCCTCTGAAAAATGATGGAGTTCGTCAGTTGGGATTATGACATTCCCAATATATTATGGAACCATCCATTAAAATCCATTAAAATCCATTAAACCACTATAATCCATTAATCCCAATTAATATGGAAAGTCATAAAATTCCATGGTTCCAGTCGCCACCAACCAGAGACGGTTAAATCCCCAATGACAAATCAACCAGCCCCTGCCAGGCAGTGACAGCCCAACCTTCTCTGCATGAAGGGCACCGCTGCTCTGCGCGCTGCTGTTGTGGCAAGTCATCGAACTGTGGCGCCCGGAAAAAAGCCGGCTCTTCTCCAGTTACCCTCTGGTAATTTGTTACAGTTTGCGAACTTGAAAATGGCCATAGAAATAGTGGATTTATCCATTGAAAATGGTTATTTTCCATAGTTTTTTGTAAACGTTTACCAGAGGGTACCACCTGGACCCGGCCTGGCTGCAACTTTTACACACATCTTTGCAGCAAAGTACGAAATGATACAGGCCAATGATGAACCGATTTCCATGTTTTCAAATCTGTTTAGACTCTCTGAACCTGAAAGCCAGGATCTAAATCTCTTGTCTTATATTTGTTTCAGATATGCCCCAACGATTTAAGATGTTCTAGTTCTAAGTCAGGATCCAAGTCAAGAGTGTTCACACCTTCTGTCATCCTGGGTTGATTGAGCAGGGTTCCCACTTCATTCAGTGAATTAATTAGCAATATAATATGTACATATATATAATATATGTGTACACATCTGTCACCATGTATTTGATGGTTAAAACATGGTCAAGGTTAAACCCATATCAATCTGCTGGACCCCCCGATTCAACAACAAATCAACCAACGAAAAGATAGCATAACCTTGATTCCAAATTCCATTACATCATTCTTTAACTTTAATTCCCATCACATCCCCACTCACTGGTATCAATCAACCATGATCAATCAAACATGTACATATATATATATATACATCATTATCTATCCAATGTATTTAAAATCTATCCCCATATATTTGACATTTACAATCACAATCACACTGCTTCAATCTCGAAGTCCCATGGAATTACCATGACTCAAGCGCTCCGCCTGTTCACCATCTGCAGATCGCCTCCGACATGCAGCGCCGCCTGGCTCTTGGCGCGGCAGCCGCTTAGATGCACAGCGCTGCCTGCCACGTGCGCAACTTGGTTTATAAACACCCATCTAACTACATCACATCTATAATCAAATAGATATAGAAGAAACTATAGATCTATAGAATTCCAGAAAGTAGGATGTACCCTCTGGTAAACAAACAAAAAAACTATGTAAAATCACATTTTTGAGGTAAATCAACTATTTAACTATGGCAATTTTAAACAGCAAACTGTTACACGACCAAAGGGTATGGTTTTCAACATGGATCCCCAGTGGTCACCATGGATGTTTGAGTACCAGTCGTCATGGTCTGACTGGTCTGATGATTCGATTTTGGATGATTTCTGATGGGTACCCAGTCAATAATCCATGACGGATCCATGGTGCTGGTATATATGCTAACATAAAGGGGGTATATTCATGGGATCCATGGCACACCATATATATAGCAGCACCATGGATCCGTCATGGGTAATTCTACAAGATCGCGTGTTGGATGGTGAGCCAAACTCCAGAACTCCAGATAACACAGAGTTCACCAAATCTGGAGCTTACCAGCGCCACCGCAATGGAACTAGCGCAGCTGAGGACGAAAATCCACAAACGCCAAAGGACTGGCGAAAGCGCAGCCGCTCCTGTTCTCCACAATCCCATAGTTGCTTAATGCCTATATTCCATGTCAAAAACTCAAAACAATCACCAAGCATTGGAGCCTACACTGACATCAGCAATCAAACTCACTAAACATCGAGATCTAACCAATCAAACCAGGCATTTAAGCCCAAAAAAAATGGGGTTTAACCAAGAACCATTGGATCCCATGTGAATGGTAGAAACCCTCAAACCAGGTGTTGGATGGTCCTGTGGTTAAACTATGTTAGACGTTAAGCAGTGGACACCTGGACAGCATATAGTATGATGTTTTCATATTAATTACAACATCCTTAGTTCCAACCCGTTCTCGTAGCCAAAAAATGAGGCTCTAATAATAATAAACTACAATTATTTTTTTTTCAACACACATTATGGATTTGGCCGACAGATAGCCACAAAGGGATTGAGCCGATAGAAAACCACCAAGGGATTTGGAATGGAACCTCCCAAAAAAAACATCTACTCCTTTGGAAGCGCCTCGCACCGTCATGGATCGTACGGCATGAATACCTCCATATCGTGGGAATCGGGATCCCAAAATGATTGGATGACTACTCGACATGGCGATCTCATCCTTATCACTGGACAACACTACAACAATGATGACAATCATCTGATCATTAATTGGTGGATACCCTATCCAGAACTGAAATTGTTGAACGTCAAAAAACTGATCATGGAGCCAAACAAAGTGACACACAATCACACATTTTGGCAAATGGAGACAATGATCATAATTACTTCCTTGATAAATTATCCTGCCAATTTGAAGTGAGGCCTCGAAACAAAAAAAACATCGGCCATCATGCCTGAGTGAATTTGCAAGAGCTCTCTCTTCACAATCGTTGCTGAAAGTATTGTTTGGATACTTCACAAAAAAAACCCAGGCTCCTTAGATAAGGCTTCACGCAATTGATGCTTTTCCCTCAGACATGTTTCTTGTTTTCCAGTGATTGGTGGAAGACCAGGTCCAGTCGCTTTCTGTTACCTTTTTAGAATCAAACCTGCTCTGCCGGAAAATCCTACATGATACTGTAGTACGAGTATGCATGTAAATGTAATTAGTTATGCGTTCTTCCGCTGTACACGTAATGCCCAAACATGTGTACAGAAAAGATCATCAAACATTTTCCTCATTGACATGTGTAGATGATGTTCACCATTGAAAATAACAAGTACTGTTACTCACTGGTAAACGTTTACAAAAATCTACGGAACATCACCATTTTATAGCTGGGTAAATCAACTATTTCGACTGGGCCATGGCTTCCAGTTCGCTATATCTGTTTGTTTACCATTGATATTAACCATCATTAACCATAGCTATATCCCCATAATATCCATCATTAACCATAGCTATATCCCCATAATAACCATCATTAACCATAGCTATATCCCAATAATAAGCATCATTAACCATAGCTATATGCCATTAAATATCCCATATGGAAAACCATCCATTTTTCCCCAGCAAACTGTGAGTCATGACCAGGCCGGGTAAATGTTCTCCCAAATCCACCGGATTGTCATCCGCCGAAAATGCAGAAGCCATGCACAGCCATTTAGTTGTTGGTCATGGTATATTCCCAAAGATATTCCCATTTATATATATATGTATATATATATGTATATATATATATGTATATATATATATATATCCAATGATATTCCAATTATTAGGTTTATTGCCCTCCCATTAACAATGATATTCCCATTCTCAATGATATTCCCAATTGGTTCGAACCATGGCAGCCATGATTTTCAGGTCATTTTGGGGCGTTTTTCCTCACCAAGTTGCAGGAGCCATCAAAACCACTCGCGGCATCGTCAATTTCCTTGGGAAATCCAAGAAAAATTCTACTGCGACCCTCAAACAGAAAACTCGCCTGCTACTGTACATATATGTGTATAATTAGATAGATAGATAGATAGATAGATTAGATAAATTGATTGATTGATTGATTGATGGACTGAAAACATCATAAATGACATTCCTGTTATCTTTTTGGGGGTTGTTGGTGGTTGTTGCACAACAAAAGCATCTTTTTTACAGTCGAGGATCATGCAACGGAACACATCCTGTAAGCAACAAACAGACCTGTGAACATCCAAGTTGGGAAAACACCGACTTTCTGCTCGTCGGCTTGTAATCAACAGAAAATACTGTGGTAAACATATTTAATATATGTATATATATATGTTTCAAATGGTTAGATGCCCTTTTTGGCCGGTTAAAAGACATTTTTCTGCTTGAGTTTCTCTTGTTTTCTTCAACATGATAACATGGTTTTTGAGTTCCTTCAATGATGTCCGATCTTGGATCAAGTATTGTTGTGAATCATTTTGGATCACAGGATTCTGGATCGAAAAAACATATTTGGACGGATCATTCTGGATACATGTTTGCTTTACACATATTAGGCACACTAGCATTATGAAAAAAACAAGAAAATAATATGACTATGAATATATATATATATTTATATATATATGTATTATTTTACTAAATATTCAAGAGCTCCACCATCAGCGAAAGTTTCCATCCCAGTTTCCACGCTGGAGTTCCGCAGCTCCAAGTGAAACGCGTAGATGCCGCCACCTGGCGTCCCAGGCCCCGTCGCAACCCATCCGCAGCTCTTTCAAGTCATGATTATGGAGATTTTATAGTGATTTTATGGTGATTTACTGGTGATTTTATGGGATCTAATGGTGGTTTCATGGGGTTTTATGGTGACTTAATGGTGTTGAATGGTGATTTAATGGTGCTGAATGGGGTTTAATGATGACTTTATGTTGTTTAATGGGGCTTTTATTATATTTATATAATGGAAAGATACGGCAATGAGAATCTAATGGAATGTCATGGTGATACAATTGGATTTAGTTTCCAATAAACCTAACATTGCTGTGGAGAAAAAACAAGTTTAATAGGTACATCCAGGGTACATCATTTATCAATGGGCCATCTATACATATCTGTACCATAGCAAAGTGTCAAATTCCCAGAGGGTACCAAATGTAGCAATTATTTTTTTCCTGACATTGTGGTTACACACATGTACGACGGTTGGTGAGCTACTTGGATGAGCCTAGAAATCACAGTACCGGATATGAATGCTTTGCAACTGGGTAACATCCCCAGTCGAATCACTGTGACATCGGAGGCAAGACTCCCAGGAATCGAAGTTTTCGCCCCATCAACTCGGTGCCAGTTTACGGCCGATTCGGCTCAACGAAGCAAAAATCCTGAAGAACCCATTGCCCTATGGCCCTATCGGATTTATCCAGTGACTTCATGTGACTTCTCTGTCTTTCTACCTCGGATCTATCTGTAGATCTAGCTAGCAAACTAGCTCTCTTCTCTCTGTCTATCTAATCTATTTATCTCGAACCTTATCCATCTACGGGCAAAACTTGCATGGACGTGGTTTTAACTCATATTGCCGTTCGGAATATGATCTAGTTTCGTTCACCTCTATGATAGTTCACGGGAGGGTAACGGGGTTTATCAACCAACAAACATATGGTTAAATCCCATTCAAAACCCCTTTTCCAATCACCATTTAAGTCCCATGTCCAATCACCAGGTCTTGTTGATACTATAAATCCCATGAAAAAAAAACATCAATCCAAAAATCTCCACCAATTCACCGGCAGTTTCCGTGCCTTTGGACGCTAAGGTTTGCGATGCATCCAACGACTGGCCATGGAAGCGGGAGTCGATGAGCACAAGGCGCTTGTGGGAGTAGGTCTCAGCGCTGGGGTGAGCTGGTGCCCTTTGTTTCGGGGAAAATCATGGAACAACTAGGGTTATATATGTTACAAATATCTATATATATATATACATATATGTATAAATATATTAATATATATATATATACAAACACATTTGTTTGTTTGTTTATTTATATATAGATATATAGATAGACTATTACATGGTTTCATTCTTGGCATATGATCCAAGGGCTACATTTTTCAAACCATTCTTGGCATAATCATTTAACATAAGTCGTGATCGTGATCATCAAACATCGGATGATCAGCAAACTAAATTTAGCAAACCATGGCTCCTCTTCTAAACAGCAATTTTTCGGGTGAGTTGTGATGAAGTGAGGAACTCACTTTTCGGTGTATCCCCAATTTATGTGGGGAAATAACAGCAGTGCTAGAGATGAATCATTCTTCGTGGAAGATGAATCACAGCTGACCCATCTTGTTTGGCCACCAACTAAGTTGCTGGTGAGTGATTCTAATGTGGGGTGACAACCAAATAATCATCAAACAATCAAATATCAACTATCCGTCACCGACTGGGCTGCTTAGGGAAGCTTAACTTGCTTGTTTTCTGGAAAAGCCACAGTTTTTTCCCAAAGGACGAACAAACACATCTGACAGGCAGATCCGAAACAATCATTCCATTTAGGATGTCACAGTTGCAACGCTGCACGATGCTTTCGCTCGGAGCTTTCTGGGCAGTAGAGATCTACCTGACTTCCCCTGACTTCTTATTATTGACTGACTAGCTCTGGTGGCAGGCAACCCGAGTAGGAAAGAGCCATCTTCCAAAGATGGAACTTTTTTTGACGGTCCCAGCTTCAATTTCATGGGTGCAAAAGTTTGAAACGCATAATTGCAATGTCATCTCTGCTATTCCAAGCTAACAACTGGTTCATAATCAAGGTTGTAGTAAATGCACTAATAGATGGGATAAACCCCAAAACCCAGTCTATTGAACCTCCTAAGCTAGGTTAATTATCACAGCGACATCAGCAAGTTGCAGGAACTCAATTAAAGTGATGAGGGTGCCCACATTGGATTGAAGTGATGATCAAGGCGATGATGGATCTAAACTCCTTCGTTGTCATCATTGGCTCTGGTTACCCTCCAACTATTCTGGAGGAAAGGGCAGGTGCATAGACCGGGCCGCAGCACATTGTCTTGACTCAGGGTTTTCAACTGGCGAGAACATCCGGGAAGACCAATGGACGTCAATTTTGCGGCACGCAGCGCCAAAATCAGAATAATTCTTGTGGATCCAAAATAAGTACCCCAATGACACGGTCCATACCCAGATCTCAAAGCAATGATTCAACGGAAAAGGGAAAAAGACTGTCCTATTGCATCCAATGGTTGATCATCATCTTCCACCGAACATAAACGTAAACCGAGGAGAAAAAATACACGAACCATTTTTGCACTCAAATCAATGGACTGATTTTAAGGAGAAACATGCAGGTAAGCGGTTTACAACTTTAAAATGTGTTATTTATGTGTGTTTCCTACAAACTCTTTCCTTCAGCCAATTCCATCCCCACATCCCCTTTGTTTTACAGATATCTTTGGTCCAATCTCCATTTCGAGTGGCCGCCCCTCCGTGGCCATAGGCGAAGCCGTTCGAGATCGACAGGGAGGAGGACCTGGCAGCCCCCTATCTGAAAGTCATCAGGGACCATCATCCCATATGGAACATTGAAACATAGAAACTAACCACATGCGACCACCACATAGTTTTTCGAAGTCTACACTAACATGATTCTCCCAACTTCTCGGCTTCTGGCTCTACACAAAAGCTGGCCCACAACGAAAACAATGGCTGGGGATGGCTGTTCTGATTCAGAACTTGGCATGGCGACCAGACAATTCTTCAATTTCAGTGGGTTAATGTCAATTCTTTTCCCATGAGTTTTGTTGGGGAAATCTAGAAGAAATCTCTGTTGAAGGCCAACAAGAACACAGTGTCCTATCGATTTTAACAATCAATCTATTGAATCATCCTTGAAAATTTCCTCACAATTGTTCGGCTGATACTATGTATCTACATAGCATACAGTACCGTGAATTCATAATCATATTGGGGGGTTTTTAAGTCATGGGGGATTCCCAGTCGTCACCATGGTTGTTTCAACACTAAGTCATGGTGGTCCCTCTCCCTGGTTTTGTTGCGATTTGCATAGACTTAATCCACTGAGCAAAAAAAGGGTTATGTAAGTTATGTATGGCCCACCAAGAATGGAAAAAAACCGTGAATTGCGAATCATCTTGGGCCATGATGGCCATGAAACCCCCCATTTTGGTGCTGTGAAATCTCCCATTTGGATCCAGATTCACAAAAAGCGCTGGTGCCTGGCCACCAGCATGTCGGCCAGGATTCCGCCTCCGAGGTAGGATAGGCATAGGAGTTGTAAAAATGGGATTATCATAGGAAATGATGGGAAATCCTAAGGTAAAAATGGTGCCTTAATGGTGATTTAATGGGTATTTAACCATCAAAATTAATGGGATTCAATTGGATTGAATATTCATACCCATAGGAAACATGTATGCTATATATGGTAACATGGATCCCATCAATATACCCCCTCTATGTTAGCATATATTACATGGATCCGTCATGGGATAGGACATCATCTGGTTGGTGGTTTTAACCATACTCTACAATACTCTACAATTAATAGTATTTCTGGTTGGTGGTTGACCTACCCCTCTGAAAAATGATGGAGTGAATGTCAGTTGGGATGATGAAATTCCCAACTGAATGGAAAGTCATAAAAGCCATGTTCCCAACCACCAACCAGTATTAATAGGACATCATTATCATAGGAAATCCGTATGTTCATTATGATCATCAAAGGAAAAGTGATGGGAAATCATGAGATGATCATAGGGAAATCACATTTCAGTCATGATCAACTAGGAGTTTGCTATGGAAAATTGCAGATTTATGGATGATTCACCTATTGAGCATGGTGATTTTGCATGGCTATGTAAGTTTACATTTTTCTATACACATGTTTATATCTACTTTAATCATACAACCAAAATATGTTGCGGTCAGTGTCAAGTACCCTTGACCACACTGTACCTATTGGTTGTGGGAACATCTGAGTACTGCCTGGCCAATAAAGCAGCCAGAGGGCAAAAAGGACGTCTACCATGGAGAATAGCCAAACAACTTGCAGATTTGCGACATGCAACTAGACAATAAACCAACATAAACCAACAAAGAAAACGGCAAAGGTCCTTGCTAGTTATTTTATCTATCTCTCTATCGATCTCCATCGATCTCCATCTATCTATCGATCTATCGAACTATCTATCTGTATATATATATATATACATCCATCTATTGATCTCTATCGATCTCTATCGATCTCTATCTATCTATCTATTCACATATTGTTTTGGATCCCATTCTGATTTCAACTCCAGTGTCAAAACACTTCAAAGCGCCTTCAGGCCGAGAAAAAACAGTTGGTTGATATATGCAGATATGCGGGTTTATACTTACCATCCAACCTTTTTAATCTGTTGGGAAAAATGTATATATATATATATAGCACATTCCATGAACAATTAATATCTTGGGGATTATCATACTCCATGTTTTTTTTTTCAGAAACTCCTTGGGAATCCCTACCAGAATCCCCCAAGGATCGACGTCCGCCTCCGTTCCTTGCCCAGGCATAGGAGATCTCCACGCTGGAATTCTCCAGTCGCACCTGGGGATGTAGGACTTGATGCTAACGTAGGTTAAGTATAGTTCAACTGGATAGTTAACATTTTGTATGTTAATAACTAAGGTTAATCTTGACCATTAGTTACTATGTCTTGCTAGTAGTTACAATTAGTTACTATTACTTACTGTAAAATATAGTTGTACCAAATATGTTCTGGACTTACTGTACTATACCCTCTTAAGGATACTTTAGGATTAACAGTCTAGGAGTATATGCATATATACAAATTATATATATATATATATCATATATCTAATTTTATACTATGTGGTGTTAATAACTGAGGTTAATCTTAACCATTAGTTACTATTAGTTACTATCCATAAGAGTTAAGATAAGTCTGGGGATGTCATGGTCCAATGGTCGAAGCTGAACTGAACCATTCAGTCAGGCTGATTTAATATGATTTCGTAGGATATTAATGGGAATATTATCGGATACAAAACCATCTAATTAGAATGAAGAGTTGGACGGTGTGCATATTCCGGGATGGTATCAATTAGATAGGGATTTGTAGTGATTCATATGCAGGGTATGATGCATCCCTTGATGGTGGGATGACCATATCCCAGATGCCATGTCTTGACCATGGCACACGTACTATGCATCCGATTATTGTGTATGATGATATCATATAGCCATATTCCAAACAAGGTGGGCGTTGTAACTATATGGGTACTCAATACTGCTACCAGATCGAAGTATTAGTATCAATGTGGATATGTATCCACCGAAAAAAACATTGATGCTCAATACTTTTTGGTCTCTGATATGACATTCTTGAAGAAACACTACTAAAGGTAAAGGCATTATATAACCAACATTAACCAACCAAACATTACCAAACTACAGTTTACTCATCAACCCATGAACGTTGGATGACAGCAAACCAATTCAGGTTAACCACCATGTTTCATCATGCCCAATCAACTGGATACGTTGCGTTTACGATGCAGTTTTAGCTGGTTGCTATATACACATCCCCATTCAGAAGGTTGATCCGGTGATTTTAATTTAGCCTTTATGGATCTTCATTTTCTGCCCAGGCACGTTCTTGGCAAAGATGCTTCCACCATCCATCCTGGCATAGGACCTCTCAGTCACCTTGGCTAGAGTCAACTTTCAGGAGGACACATGACAGTGGAATTTTAACATAGCTGTGATAGATGAATCATTTATAAATAAATGGGTGAAACATCTATATACATATATATATATGTATAATGGGTAAATCAATAGTAACACATGGAAAATCACCATCTTTAATAGGTGAATAATCAAAGTAACTGGGTCATTTTCCAAAGCTATATGTTCCATTGCCAGAGGGTACATGGCGGGAGCAACGCCCAAATCATCGCAAATTTCACATTGAAAAGAGGAGTTTTTTGAGTGCTGTCAAACGCAAATTGTAGGAGGGAATACGCCAAAGCTTTGAATCCAGTTTAAGACATTTGGAGTAGGGGGGCATTGTAGTTCCCGGGGGCTAAATGTTGATTCCCAAGACTTTCAAATGGGAGCCTGCGAAATTAAGCCAGGTCCCACGTTTACTATGAACCAGCGCGGCCGTTTGATCAGATTCATACATCAGCAAGGGTATCTCATGCGATATATTCCCGTCTCCCCAAAATAAGCAAAACCAATTCAAAACCACTAGGCAGAAGGGATGATAGTGGTTTTTGAACAATTCTTGGGTATTTCGTGTATAATCTGTATAATTGTGTATGTGTAGTAAGTTCTGGTCCACTGCTAGAAGAATAACATGTCCCATCTCAAAGATCCACAATGTGTAGAATGCGGGGCCCTCCAAAAATTTAAAGCTGGAGATCACAAGTTTATTGTAGATATACCAGTAGTACCGCACAAGGCGGTGGCGAAAGTCTGTCTATCTGTCTATCTATCTGCCTACCTGTCTATCTGTGGTGCAGTGTCATTCAGTGTAATGTAGTGTAGTGTAATGTAGTGTGGTGTGGTGGAGTGTAGTGGAATGTAGTGTAGTGTAATGTAGTGTAGTGTAATTTAATGTAGTGTAATTTAGTGTAGTGGAGTGTAGTGGAGTGTAGTTGTGTAGCTGTAGTTGTAGTTGTAGTGTAGTGGAGTGTAGTGGAGTGTAGCGTAGTGTAATGTAGTGAAGTGTAGTGGAAGGTAGTGTAGTGTAGTGTAATGTAGTGAAGTGTAGTGTAATTTAGTGTAGTGGAGTGTAGTGTAGTGTAATGTAGTGTAGTGGAGTGTAGTGTAATGTAGCGTAGTGTAGTGTAATTTAGTGTAGTGGAGTGTAGTGGAGTGTAGTGGAGTGTAGTTGTAGTTGTAGTTGTAGTTGTAGTGTAGTGGCGTGTAGTGTAGTGTAATGTAGTGAAGTGTAGTGGAAGGTAGCGTAGTGTAGTGTAATGTAGTGGAGTGTAGTGTAATTTACTGTAGTGGAGTGTAGTGGAGTGTAGTGTAGTGGAGTGTAGTGTAGTGTAATTTAGTGTAGTGGAGTGTAGTGGAGTGTTGTGGAGTGTAGTTGTAGTTGTAGCGTTGTGGAGTGTAGTGTAGTGTAATGTAGTGTAGTGTGTAGTGTAATTTAATGTAGTGGAGTGTAGTGGAGGGTAGTGGACTGTAGTGGAGTGTAGTTGTAGTTGTAATTTAGTGTGGTGTATTTTAATGTAGTGGAGTGTAGTTGTGTAGCTGTAGTTGTAGCTGTAGTGTAGTGGAGTGTAGTGTGGTGTAATGTAGTGAAGTGTAGTGGAAGGTAGTGTAGTGTAGTGTAATGTAGTGAAGCGTAGTGTAATTTAGTGTAGTGGAGTGTAGTGTTGTGTAATGTAGTGTAGTGTAGTGTAGTGCAGTGGAGTGTAATGTAGTGTAGTGTAATTTAGTGTAGTGGAGTGTAGTGGAGTGTAGTTGTGTAGTTGTAGTTGTAGTGTAGTGGCGTGTAGTGTAGTGTAATGTAGTGAAGTGTAGTGGAAGGTAGTGTAGTGTAGTGTAATGTAGTGTAGTGGAGTGTAGTGTAGTGTAATGTAGTGTAGGGCAGTGTAGTGTAATTTACTGTAGTGGAGTGTAGTTGTGTAGTTGTAGTGTAGTGGAGTGTAGTGTAGTGCAGTGGAGTGTAGTGTATAATGTAGTGTAGTGTGTAGTGTAATTTAGCGTAGTGGAGTGTAGTGGAGTGTAGTGGAATGTAGTGTAGTGGAGTGTAGTGTAGTGTAATTTAGTGTAGTGGAGTGTAGTGGGGTTTAGTGGAGTGTTGTGGAGTGTAGTTGTAGTTGTAGCGTTGTGGAGTGTAGTGTAGTGTAATGCAGTGTAGTGTAGCGTAATGTTGTGTAGTCTAGTGAAGCGAAGTGAAGCGAAGCGACATCTAAACCTCCAAAAGCAGTCCGAATCCCTGGTGTTTTTAACATTTTGACTTCGAAATGTGCTTCGCGCCACAATGGCGTGCACTTTTTCGACATCTCCACCTCCAAAAGTGGTCCGACCCCCTTGTGTTTTTAACATTTTGACTTCAAAATGTGCTTCGCGCCACAACGGCGTGCACTTTTTCGACATCTCAACTGCCAAAAGTGGTCTGGAGCTGGTGTGTTTTGTACATTTTGACTTGGAAATGCGCTTCGCGCCACAACGGCGTGCACTTTTTCGACATCGCAACTTCTAAAAGTGCTCCGAAGCTGAGGTGCTTTGCACATTTTGACTTGGAAATGTGCTTCGCGCCACAACGGCGTGCACTTTTTCGACATCTCAACTTCCAAAAGTGGTCCGAGAATGGTGTGCTTTGTACATTTTGACTTCGAAATGTGCTTCGCGC
>Ga0126342_10012802_pt1 | contig 14924 bp, 12 predicted proteins | sample Cyp1metagenome_FD_92528 | JGI IMG/M metagenome (GOLD analysis project Ga0126342, IMG submission 92528) | Coral microbial communities from Lord Howe Island, Old Settlement Bay, Australia - Cyphastrea 1 metagenome | ecosystem: Host-associated > Invertebrates > Cnidaria > Coral ...
AGCGGGCGATTTTGAAAACAAATCGGACTCCAGAAGTCTTGTTCCGGGAAACCAGAACGGATCAGGATACAAATATATCTCCCTAGCATTTAGTACGACGGAAAACTTGGATATATATATATAATAAATTTTACAGTATCTAAAACCATGACTGCAAACTAGAATTCAAACCCCAAATCAAATTCAAACAGCCCTGAATCAAATACAATTCCTTTTCAGTTTGATAATCCCTGGTTAAAGGATGTTAAGTTTGCTTGTTCTAAGTCATCACATGTCGAGCCACTTGGATCACGCCAGGATGTCATCGAAAAGTTTGGGCTGCGCGACGTGCGCACCAAAGCCATTGAGGCCAAGTTGAGCACACTGAGCCAGGCTGGGGGTTTTTACCGACGTGATCAACCAGGGTACCCCGGGTACCATTCAATACCCCAAGAGTTTTTCGTGCGAAAAGTGGGGTCTACCCGGAAATATGAAGTATATATATTATATATATATATATACATATGTAAATATCATCATATACAAAATCCTGGAAACACTTTAACTAGTTTGTGGGGGATTATATTGCTATAGTTTTGGACTTCATGGTGACAGTAATTGGGGATATGCATGCATATGTTCTGTTGCTTAACAGCAATGGTTTTTGCTCTCCAGGTTATCTAATAGATTGACATCGATTGACCATGGGCTGATGTTTTCTTGGTTGAGTTGTTTCGCGAGGTTCAGGGCAGTGTTGGCGTCTTTGAGCTCTTGCTAAGAGGTCAAGACTTGCAACACTTCCACATGGCCAGTTTGGAGTCAACAACTTTGTACAAAGTGGGGCCCCCAAACGATAGCGTTCAGTTGGTTTATATCTCCAATAACTATGGTTTATGGTACCTATAACTATAGTTTTCATGGGGTTTATAAACCATCTAACATCACTGGGGGGCCCCACCTTGGACCTGTCGGATCCTAACGGTCGGATTTCGCTGCCCAGATGGCCCTTTTTTTCAACTGCCAGGAGATCGAGAAACCCATCGCGTGCCATGGCATCAGCTGGTTTTGGTGCTGCCAAAAAGGGAGTGCAAAGAGTCCAAGGGTAGCTGATTTTGGTTCCAAACATGTGCTTGAATATGCATCTCAGCGAAGAAAAACTGCTTGAATCTCCCTAGTAACTTGTTCTTAAACATGCAACTATAGATAGATAGATAGATGGATACATGGATGGATACATGGATGGATGGATGGATGGATGGATGGATGGATAGATAGATAGATATAGATAGATATATACGTATAGATTGGTGCGAAGATATCCATATCCATGTATTCCACGTGAAGGCAGAAAGCAAATTCTTGCAGGAGCTGCCTGCAATGAGACGTTTCTAGCAAAAAGAACCATTTCTTTGTAACGCTAGCTTTCATCTTGTTGTTTTTTTTCTGTGTAGCTCCAAGTTTGGCAACACAAGATGTTCAGTTCGTGAAAATCTATGTCCCCCTATTTGGTAGAGGACCTCGGAGCCTCGCCACCGTTTTGATACAGACACCCTTTTTGGGAGACTGATCCTCCAGAGTCCAACATGGTGAGAATCCACATGTTCAATCAGTAAAGCAAATCATCCACAGATGGGGGATATTCTCGTTCTATGTTGTAATAAAAAGAGGCTACTGTGAGAAATTTCGGAAGTGCCGAATGCTGAGGAACCTTCGGGCAACTGACAAGGAAGTGCAGCACGTGAAAGGCCAGTTACATCCAGTTACCACCCGCGAGTCCGCTGAATCATGGTCAACCATCATCTTGCTAAGTAAGTCTTACTATATATCATGACTATCATGATTCTATCATGATTCTATCATGATTCTATCATGATTCTATCATGACTATCATGAACATCACCTCCAGCAGGCAAAGTGGCCATTTTGGAGTCTCAGAATTTCCACAACCAGACGCTGGGCTCCGGCGAAGCTCAGGGAGTGCAACAGAATATACCCTATGGTTATGACTAACAGTTTGCCATGGAAAATCCCCATGCTATTAATAGGTAAACCAATGTAAACCATCTATTTCTATGGGCCATCTATACCATGGCTATGTTAGTCATAACCATAGGGTAAGGACCATTTGTTTGCCAATCTTTGGGACCAAAGATGGAGTAAAACTTGGACAAATCATGAAACATACAGAGGATTCATGCGTCCGATGCAGGGCTACCTTCCAAACTAGCTCTTTGATTGGCCACGGAATTAGCTAAGTTTCTTCCTTTCAGAGGGGGCGTCCAGAACCCTAGTTATGCATCAGTGTCTGTATATATATATGTATTATATGTTATATAAATATGATATCATATCATATATCTATAAACATATACACACATAAATTAAATTCAATTAAACTATCTTATATCCGCTGCATCAATATTTCTCTTGGTCGACGCCCACGGCACCACCGCGGCCAGCGGGCGGTCGACTGAGGATCTGCGAATTGGTCGACTCGCTGAAGGACTTCAGCCGTCGTTTGGCCACTGCCGAGGAGGAAGTGGTTCAGGTTGGGGGAAGCAGCTGGCAGTGGCTTGAACTATCTTGAACTTCTGAAGCATGGATCCAGTTAGACATAACTGGTTGGTGGTTTGGAACATGGCTGGATTATGACTTTGCATATATTGGGAATAATGATCCCAACTGACGAACTCATATTTTTCAGAGGGGTAGGTCAACCACCAACCAGATAAAGATGTGGGGTGGAACGGTGGAACTAGCAAAAAACACCTGTCTGAAAATGAGGAAATTCACCAACCACATGGGGTGTGGCAAGATTTTTGTTGTACACCTGTTTTCCACAGCTGGCACAGTTCATTCGGATTATCCCTCAAAATCCATCAAAATACTGGGAACCAGCTGGGTAACATCTGGGTACCAGCTGATCAATTGGGAGGTAAAAAATGCTGGGCCAAGCAGGGGCATTTCTTGGGATTGAAATGGCCAGGGCAGACTACCTGAATGACGAGTCTTTGAAGATGTTCAAGATGTACATAGTACGTAGAATCACCAGGTATATACTGGGTGTTTAGTCCGGAGTATCACCCTTTCAGCATCAACCATTGAAGTCTTTGACTTTTGTTGATCCAAATACTTGGCATCTTGACATCTTGACATCTTGCTGCGTGTCGCAAGCTTTGGCAACGTTCGATTTCTTGCGAGCATTCTTGGGCACCAAGAGTTTGCTACATCGAGTTCCAAAGGGCCAAAGGGGTGATCTCTTCCCGACTCAGCGCAGGAAACTAATATGTTAACAAGGGGGTTTTCCAGTTCATATACATTTCAGTTAGGTCATGAAGTTTGTTCCACAATGTTCCACATGTTTAGCATGTTGGGTGTATGGCCTATATGACGTATGTGACCGGCCAAAATTGGAAGAGTGTGTGTAGATTGATTGGTCACATCTCCACCATTTTGTTGATTAAAATATCTCTATACCCTGTTTTTGCTGTCTAAGCCCTCCACGTGTTTCCATGTTTCAACATTTTCGACGGTGAACCCTTCAAACCAGTCTATGTTTGGTCACCCCAAGTTTTTCTGGTCAACCTGAAGTTATTTGACGGTTTAACTGTTGAAACTGATTTAAATGAATCCATTATTTATCAAGATATCGTTTAATCCCAGCATCATCCCAACGCACCATTGAACATTGAAAATTCCACAAACAAATAGTACGAATTCGATGCTCATTGAGTTTGGAGATTTCCCATCCAGCCATGTTTGAGTTTGTTGGCGACATCCCCATTTCTTGCTGGATACATCATTGCATGATAAATACTAATTATCCGTTAATTATCCAAAGTATCCCATAAAATATCATTTATCTCCTGTTGCTAAAAGCTACCATTATATCCCATTTATATGCCATGAAAAATCCCTACTCTTATATCCCCAAAAACCATCAAAAACCACCATTTTTGTTGGTTGAATCCTTATTGCATTGCAATTTATATCCCCATGTTCATCATTTTTGATTGCGATTCATGACTCACAACTAACCACTATTAACCAAATAATGATAACAATTATGATCATGGTTCACCACTATTATGGTTAATCACTATTTATATCCCCTGTCCTGTTCTTTATTGACACATTCTGTCCATGGTCCTTGTGACAGGTGCGTCGGAAGTCCGCGGAACAGTTCCACGTACGGGACAAGTTGCTGCGAAAGTTGGATGACAAGGTCGAAAGCACCAGTGGGATGACAGATTTTGGGCGGAAGAAAAGCCATGAAATGTTGGATGTTAGGTATGGCTCACTACAATATACACATATATTTAGTACATTATATATTATATAAATACGTATAACATTAACTATAGACATAATTATATATATATATATATAACTTTATATATATATAGAATTAATCTACGTATAATATTGTCCCTTCTATAATATACATGTGCTGGGGTACAGTTCAGGGGGTTATATAACCAACAGAAATGCTGCTTATATTCTTGGAACATCTTGGAACATAATCCAATAATGACCCAATGTACACATGCATGAAGAAGGCCCCTTATTGTTGATAATTTAAATATTCCTGAAAAACCTGGAGCGGATGTGGCATTTGTCTCCATAATAAGGCGTTTAACCAGTCCATATAGAAGAAGTGGTAATTTGCTAAGAAAGCAAGAAAGCCACAGGCAAAGAGATAAGAATCCACATCAGAAAAAAAAAACTGCGAAGGGACCTTTCAGAAAACTTTAGGAAAAGAAGCAGACAAAAGAAACGACCAAGTGGCCCGTTTAGATGTCATTATATCGCTAGTATTTTCCATCTAAAACTACAATTTTTCTTGCTTGAATCCCCAGGATGTATCAAATGTTGTCCCTATTATCATCATCATTCATCATTATATACAGTACCTATTATGTCCATATCATCATTATTAACCATTATTAACCATTATCCACACTGATAAACGCGTATTAACACCGATTAAACAGTCAAATACCTATTATACCCTATTATCATCATGATTATCTATATCACTTTCAACCAGTTTTAACCATTCAAACTAAGAAACCATCCCAATTAATTAGTATTGCTTAACAAACCAAATATTAACTGTTGATAATTACACAAATAGTTATTAACCACTATCAAATCATTAACCAATGATTCTCTAGTATGAACTATCAGCCAGATATTTGCCAGTCAAATATTTGCCAGCCAAATTTCATTCACAATTGTTAATCGCTATTACTATTAGCAAGTTTCAACTAATTACTAACTAGTATTAACCATTATTATGGATTATCTAAACATATATATACATATATGTATTATGTATCTCAATTATGTATCATCACTGTCATCATTAGTCACACTTATTAACCACTATGAACCTAGTCTTAACCATGGTTACACACATTTTACATTATTATCAACCATAAAGCCATTATCAACCCATTATCACTCATTATCAACCCACCAACCCACCAGGATTAACCATCATCAACCATGAGTTAGCCATTCACCTATGAAGTCTTCGAACTCGAACAGCGCCCTTGGATCCCTTGGCGGCCAAGGCAACGAAGCACAGCATGGATCTCGTGGACTTGAGTTCCACACAGAAGGCAGATATCGAACACCTGGCAGCGACCTGGATGCCTGAGATCGTGAGATCACGGGACCTGAAGCAACTCGTACATAGTATAGGTATACATGGAATCACATGGATATACTATGTATACTATATATGTATATGTTATACTGTTATACAGTATAGATATGTGTATCACAGTACTGTTCGCCAAATGTAACCTACTGATGGTTTAAACATGTTTAAACTGACTATCTGTTACTATGTAATCTACTGAATTGTTTTCTGACTTGTTGATTTAGGTTGTATGTATACATAGCCAAAATTAGTCAACTGGCTTTATAAGCCAACTTAAAACCATGTCAGTCATAACTAGGGCGTTTCCGGGGCATCACATTGTGCCAAAACTTTTTGTTTCGGTGATCGTTTGTTGCTGTTTGAGACTGCAGGATTTAACAATTTACCACCCATATGTGCTAAATTTCTTTTCAGAAACATGATTGACAAGCCCATTTGGTACTAAGAAACGAGAAATTGCTACCAAAAAAAAACACAATTGATTCTTAAGCGCTTTACCACGATGTTTTTCGCAGAACTTGGAGGCGTTGATTCGATATTAGTTTACCTTAAGTTGGATATTGTGGGAATCTCTCCATGGTCGACTTCAAGGACATCATTAAACCCACCCATCCTCATGGTCGGTGGTGAACCCCCCTGTCTCATCATGTGGCGCCGAGCGCGAGACGACGTCAGGTTGTTTAGACAAATTGATGTTGATAAAGCCATGTGATGTCTTATTAACATAAATGGGTATAAAACCTTTCAAACAATAAATAGTTGGTGGTTTGGAAGATGTTCTTACTTTTCCAATTGGGAAAGGACAATCATCCCAACTGACGAACTCACTCCATCATTTTTCAGAGGGCTAGGTCAACCACCAACGTGACAAGCTGGAAAATCCCCCAACCGAAATTCATGGAGCTTTGAAGTGTTTTGTTTCCGGGAAATCAACGATGGTAGAGTTGTGCCTTTGTTTCGGAAAGGCTAAAGTATCTATAGATTGAAATAGTTTCACTGGTGTTACCATGTTTTAATGTAAGATTTGTAAGTCCAAGAAATTCCAAGAACCATTTTTTTTGTTTAACCATGTTATTTACCATGTAATTAATTTATTTACCATGTTTTTTTTTTAAAAAAAAAACTATATGGGTATGGATCAATACCTATTAATACCATTTTTAGTGGGATGAACATCCATTTACCAGCTATTTTGATGTTCACCAGGGTACAAGGTTTTGACACACTGCCATATGTTAAGTCCAAGAATCGGCAGATTTGCTCCCAAGGCACTGCAGGCCTCGCTGGCACCGATCTTAATAAAGACCCGGCACACCGAAGAAGACCCAGGAGGTCCAGGTGGGACGAACGGCGAAGCGACGGTTGGACGGTGCTGGTGACGGTTGTTGGAAAGCAATAGGATCCACCCCTCCGGAAAAATGGTGATTTACCATAATAGGAAAATGGTGGTTTAATGGGATTTTATGGTGGTTTAATGGTGATCTAATGGTGATCTAATGGGATTATACCCTCCGGTAAACATACAAAAAGCTATTGAACATGGCCATAGACATAGTTGATTTACCCATGAAACATGGTGATTGTCCATAGTTATGTAAACGTTTACCAGAGGGGTAAATCTGGGTAAATTATAACGACCGAAGCCTGTTCTGCCGAAACCTGGCATCATGGTTTATTTTAGGGAAATCATCCCCAAATGGCCGAACTATTCATGTCAGTGAAATATTATGGCCTTTACCCAGATCAATGGCTGGGAGTATCAGCCATCTGAGAGAGATTTGAAAGATGTTTTCTTTGTTGGGATGTGACATGGTTTGGATAGATTGTGGTTCAAATAGTTTGAAGCCAAAATGTGATTTTTCGGGTGTATCAATACATGAAAACATGTGAAATGAAATGAGGATCCACCACACTTGGCGTTCATTTTTTTGGCGGATTTTTGCGGGAGAGGCTGGGAGGAGCTGTGATAAAACCTGCTTCATGTTGAGGAATGGAGGTTTCCTAAAATGGGTACCACCAGATCATCCAATTTTTGTTGACCATCTTAGTATTGAAACCCATGGTGACTTGGGGATCCCACATTTTAAGAACCCCCCAAATGTTTAGCAAACACATCATTTGACATTGGTAATCTCATATATTTGGACATATAGAATACGTAAAAATGGTCCTAAAACGTCACCGTAAAATGCATCCAATACCACCCCGGGCACCGGTGTCAGTCACACGGCTTGATCAAGCAGGTGATCAAACTGACCAGGGCCTATCCTTCGATGACGAATTGAAAGAACTGCGGGAGAACTACCACGGTTCCTCGGGACGGCATCGACGGCATCCGCCCACCAAAAAAAGCATAGCTTTGACGATGCAATGAGGTCTGAATTAGCCGATGTGATACGTTACAAATAAATTTATATTAATATGGAAATATGTGTATACAAATGCACTAGGATAAATGGTAATGTGATACTAACAGGTCATTATGTTTTCACGTGTTGAAACATGTGGTTGCTGTTGAGCTGTACGTTGCTCCGGTTTGTGACTTTTTGACTTGCATGAATTGAACGTCCTTTTGTGCCACCAAAGCATGGAACATCTGCATTGATCCTTAACTCTGAGATACTGTAGCTCTTGTCGAAACGTGCAACCCGTGATAGATTGGTTCCACTTGGTTTCCTCCATAGGTCAGCGTGATACGCTGCGACTTGGCTTGCGATTTCTGCAGCTTCATCGGGGCGGGGCAGGTTTGGTAGGATCAATGATTTTGGCGGCCTCACTGCGACCTCACTGGAATTATTCCCAACAATGGTTAGTAGGGGTAGCTAAGATGAACTAACTCAAAATAGCCGTAAATAGCCTTAATTCCGCTGTGTGAATTATAAAAAACTAATGTATAATGTACCCAGATATAGCCAGATCGAGAGTCTTGGGATGCCGCTCTCACATCCCAGGGACAAGTGCATCACCAAGTTGGAGATGCAACAACACCTTCTGGATAGCCGCTCGGTCGTATCTTACACCTTAAGAGGAACTGCATTGCTTCATTGGTTTCAAAAAAATACAAAATGGGTAGCCTTGAAGATTGATTGAATTTAACAAAACATGTTTTCCCTATGAAAATTGCCACATTGGGGGTATACCATGGTATACCGTAAACCCCCATTTTCGGACACTCCGAAGTATCATATATGGTTATGGGTGGAAAGAAGGTTTGAGGATCCTGGCCAGTTTCAGATTCTAGCCATTTGGATTTTCTTGGTACGTGTTACCGGCATCTTTTAAATCATGGTTGGTATTTGCTTTATGATTTTGCACTAGTTCTCGTTGTTGATGCAACCTTCTTTTGGATAGACTGGGCTGCCAACTGATGATAGCATCTAGAGTTTGACCTGCATCATCATATGTACTCATGTGTATACATCTTGGCTAGTTACAATGGTCATTGTTCCATTGAAAGAGGTGTGTCGGAACAAGTCACATGGCCTTGGAATCGGAACAATGCCCAACCCAAATCCCATGGTGGAAGATCCCCAACCCAATCTCCAATCTGTCTCCGTTGAATTCATTGGGCTTTCATGGCGAGGTTTGAAGCAGAAGGAGCAACGGGACTTTGACAGCTGCTTGGTGGTTTTTCAGGTTGCACTGCAATGGCATAGCATCAGCATGGGTATATACTAACAAGGCTGGTATAGCCAAGATTCCTCTAAGACATAACGTTTATCAACGTTTATATTGTATAGATCTGTATATATATATATATATTATATTATATTTATACAACCATCCAAGATTAATCTAAGATAGTCTGTGATAAACTAACAGCTATGGACAACGACCCGTGTATAAACACAAATTGTGATTCTCGTGAGGCTCCGTAGCTATGTCAGTTTACTGGAGGGTCTACAGTATACATGCTGTATATCATTTGGTTGGTGATTTGGAACATGTTTTATTTTTCCATATATGGGGAATAATCATCCCAACCGACTTTCATATTTTTCAGAGGGGTAGGTCAACCACCAACCAGTCATGATAATCATGTTTATGTAAATGCAAGCATCAAATAAACATATTGCCATAAATCATGACTGATATATTGATATATTGCCATATGATATTGCCATAAATCCAACCATCATGATATATTGCCATTTCCCATAGGATCCATGGTGCTGGTATGTATGCTAACATAAAGGGGGTATATTGATGGGATCCATGTTACCATATATACCAGCACCATGGATCCGTCATGGGATATATTGCCATTTGGCAAGTCACCACCAAAAACCCTCTCGCGCAAGCCTCATTCCTCTCGCCACTCGCCAAGCCAAGGTTCGCACGTTCAAATCTCGGGACTCCAAGAAGACTTGGGCCTCTTGGCGAGTGGCGAGGGTCGTTCGGCCCGGCTAAGTGACCTCCAAAAACATGGCGTGGAAACAGAAACATCCAACATGGATATTGCTCCACCAAAAGGCCTACTTTTTTCCAAGGCACCACTAAGCCTTACCAAGCCAGTTTCCAACTCGCTTGATTTGTGGTTTTGGGATGTTTGGGGTTGAAAAGACCAAGGGGACCAGGAAGAATATCAGCAATTACATCCTTGTGGCCACGTGGGTTCAATGAGTCATTGGGTAAGCAGGAACTTTGTTCTCTTGAAATGTTCTGGCATGGTCCATTTGGTATATGATATGTCTCAAAGATGCTAAAAAAAAGGGTTCATAGGCCCAACACCTTTTGGTGGATCATTACTTTTTTTGTCATGGACATGTTGCAGTTTTTGAAAGTTTTTAGTGCCGATGTTCAGACAGACCCAAGACTCGGATTCATGGTGATTTTCATATGGCCGGTGATATTCCCAGAAAATGGCCCGGTAGCATCAACCAACTGGGTGTTTCACCCCCGAGAACTGATAGTTATGATCGTGAAAAAATCCATTTTGAGACTCATGAACAACTATCATAAATGGAATTTACCTTTTCATGAGTTATAGGATAACCATAGGACTATAACTCATGAAATTCCAGACTTTCTCATGATTTAAGTGCTGTTATCACTGTTATCCCAAGTTATTCCATATACTAAGCAGTGAGTTTTGTAGTCCTATGGGCATCCGCTTAGCAGTTTCTGTACGTTACGCAGGGGATCCTCCAAGTTCAACCTGCAGGTGATGCCAACGCATTGCTCACCAAGCTGGACGCGCGCGTCGAGCTCTTTGGCGGTGAGCCATTAACAATACCATGGTTGATGGCTTCATAAAGCGGTGCAGTAGTCCTACTGTGGATTTATGGGTTAGAGGATTCTACTACTATGGGTTATATAAGAGGAGTTTCTCATGTCCCATCTGCCCATCATTATCTTGGCATGGAAAAGTCACAATAATCCGAAAAGGATATGAGTGGATCCCAGCAGTGTGTCAAGCAGCAAGACTTGTCTTCAGTTCAAGGGCAGGCGTATTGAAACCAGCAACCACAACAGGATTTTTTGGTGTTTCCCAAAATTTCGGATCCTTATACCCTTTGGCCGATATAGAGAACATGGTCAACCGATCACTGAGTCACACTGCTAGCTTTGCATCCATTGAGGGTATATGAACATGATCAACCCCAATCAACTATGTATATATATAACTATATATATAACTATATATAACTATATATATAACTATTATATATATAACTATATATAAAACTATATATACATGTTTAATATATATATATATACACAACTAATATATATATATATATATACTAATATGTGAATATATATATATATACATACATATTTATATATACATATATATATATATATATATTTAGAGATAGTATAATACTGTATAATTATAACAATAATAATGATAATCTATATATGTATATATATTATATAGATATTCATGTAAAGTTTGCTAGCAAAACTTGGTAAATGAGTAGCACGTGGGTCACTGGTCCGCCAATGCGGTATGTGTAATTTTATCGTTTTTGACCCCTAGGTCCACAGAATTGAATGATTGGCCGAACATTGCCAAATATTGCCATTTCCATCCATTTCCTACATGTCCAAGCGGCAGTTGTCATGTTCTTCTGAAATCGACATATCGACATATCATGCACTGATGCCTTGTCAATTTTGTCTGCTAAAATATGAGCCCCAAAGCCAGTCACCACCAGCTGTATAAACTTCAGTGGGGGGATCATCTTTGGATTCGCCCATGTTCGCCCCACCGAGGTTGGTGCAGAAGTACTTCACTGGTTTGGGTCGTGGTTTGCAGGACATTTCACTTGATGACCAGAGTTCCAGTTGGGATCAGTCAAGCTGTGGGTCCCATGGTCACGCGATTTTTTAGTCCCCAGATGGGTCATGCCATGTTTGGCTTCAGTGGTCAGTTGATGGCTGTGTTCAGTCAATGCGGTGAAGGACACTCACACAGCGATGACGGGTGATAGCAGCTGCTGAGCGGCAATGGCACTGAGGCCTTCGTAGGACTGGCCAACAAAGATACCCAGAGACCGAAGAAATATAGGAAGATAGGAAGGGATTTCTCGAAAGATCCGTTGGCAATACCCAGATGCAATACCCAGATGGGTCCAGGGATGGGCCGAAGTCACTTCCCCTACTTTTGGCTTCGGAGTTGACTGTACTTGCCTGGATGTTCAAAGCCTTTTACTGTATTTTAAGTAGTCACTAAGTAGTCTTTGTTGGACAGGTACAATTGGGACTGCTGATGACATTCCCAGCAAGATTCAAACCCAGCCAGATTGATGACCGATGGACAGCTGATGCTAGCCGTTTTTTGTTTTTCCAGAGACGACTGACTGTCACCTTTCACAGGAAATTTCTCCCCAATTATTTGACATACTTAGATTATCTTAGATTATAATCCCATATACACTCTGTCAACTGTAGCAATGGACAATTCCCCTTAAAGATGATTTTCTGTTTTTCCCATGAAGACCTTCATTTTTTTGGGGGGATTTCCAATGTGCCAGGTTTGATGACCAAAGGGTTTGGTAATCCCATTTACAGGTAGTAGGAACCCACCATCCCTTAGGTTGTTCACGGTACCAATGATGCCCTGCTGTTCACGTCCGAACGATATTTCTTGAAAAGTCTATGTTGGGATGTTAATCTACCAAACTCCCCTAAAAGAATGAGAAAATGAGAAGAACATGCTGGGTCAACCCCTCAGTCAAACCCTGGTTTCCCGTACGTTTGCTGGAAAGTCAACCCATTGATTCAAGGGATGCTGATTTCAGCATCATTTACCAATCGTTTTGATCCACATCGGCTCTGGTCATCCATCCAGGCTTGTCTCAAATATAGGCTATCCCATGTAATCCATTGGTGTTCAATAATAGTTCCCCAGTCCCCCCTATTGAAATTGATATCTGCAGTATTTATTTATTTATATATATATATATACATTATTATGAATATGGACATATATATATATATTTTTTTCCACATGGCACAACGTAGCGTGAGCTGCGGCCAAGCATTCATTCAGTGAAACGCAGTTACTTCGCGTAGTCTGGTCCTGCACAGTGCCCGTAGTTCTGCACAATCATACTACTAGCACGTTCGACAAAAACGCTTTTCACTGCGATGGACTCCTCTACTGGGACATATATAATATATATTATGTGATAAAACACAAATTTTCGGACACACCATGACACACCCAAAGATCATAGATTGTTGTTTACATTCTCATATGCAAAATGCATGTTAATGTTCATTAGATCCACATTGTAAGAACCATCAACCAACTGGGTGTTTCACCCCCCACAACTGATGGTTATCAGTTTTTGTTCCATCCCATTCAACCATTATATCAGCATACAGTTTGTGATTAATTCCCATGACATATCACTTTCCATATTTTTCCACTATATACCCATGACATTGCCATAAATTAAGTTCAACCCTACACATCCGGCATATTCCCATCAGATCCCCACGTATAAATCGCCGGCGAAATCACCGTGAAATCACCCAGAGATCACCAGCCCTGTTTAAGGCGTGTTGCCCCAGAAGAACGTGAAGCAGCTGCCCACGCTCCCAGCCACCACCTCGCGGGGAGGTCTCTTGAATGACCCCAGGGCCAGAACGCCCAACAGACAAGGGTGCGGAGGCCCAGAGGTGCAGGAAACAACGGAAATTGGTGGTTTTTTATGGGGGTACCCCTATTAATGGATGGTTTAGAATGGAAAATCCTACCAAAATGGATGATGAAATAGGGAAGCGCTATTTCAGGAAACCTCCAAATACCAGAGGAAATGGGCGAGGTTACTATGGGACAGATATGGAAATTTCTTGCAGTTTACAGAGACTGATATAATGGTGTTCCGTTGAAAAATAGGTGCAAAAGGTAGATATGACCATCAACACTGGTGAGAACGCTGGTATAAGCATTAAACATATTCACCAAATATTGGTTTTACCATCAACAAATGGATCTTTCCTTCAAAGAGTTCGGATGATACAATTATATATCACATTACATAATGACAATAGTGTTCTTTTTTGCAGCAGGCATGGTGAGTTAACCAGCCGAGGGGTGATTTACTATAGGAAACCATCCGAGATAGAGGATACCTTCAAAAACGGAGAATACCTGTCATTTCGGAAATGAACACCAACCTTGATTTTGGGGTATCCTATTTACAGACAGACCAATAGGTCAATAGGTGCTGTAGGTAGCAATCAATATGTTTCATATCAGATGTTTTTTGTCACTGTCACTTTCCAAAAAAGGTGATGTAGTTTGCAATCAATATGTGTCATTTCAGATGAATTGATGTTCATTCGCTGTCACTTTCCAACCCCTTCCAAGCCCCTTCCAAGCCCCTTCCAAGCCCCTTAGTGTCTCATCAGTGAACTTCAGCCAAAGTGATCCCATCATTTTGGAACGCTTTTGATCCCAGCTGCCGTCCAGGCTCTTTGCTCGTCCTCTGAGCAGTTTGCAAAACGAGCCGAAGGTGGACTGATCTCTGAGGCGTCCGCCTGAAACAAATCGAGGTCTGTTCATTCAGGCTTCATGAAGGGTCTATGGTCAAGAAACATCAGCTTTCCGATGGATCCAGGTGGTTTTGCACTAGTTGGGCTATGATTTTTGGGCTTAGCTACCTTCTCAGGAAGGACTTGGATCCGTAGGGACTAGACGACGGATGGCCCGAGAGCGTAGAGGAGCAGAGTCTTCTGTTGTTAGTATGGAGACACTATATTACAAGATAATATGATAAAGATGTATTATAGGCAGACGAGAAGAGTAGTATCA
>Ga0126342_10012803_pt1 | contig 14923 bp, 17 predicted proteins | sample Cyp1metagenome_FD_92528 | JGI IMG/M metagenome (GOLD analysis project Ga0126342, IMG submission 92528) | Coral microbial communities from Lord Howe Island, Old Settlement Bay, Australia - Cyphastrea 1 metagenome | ecosystem: Host-associated > Invertebrates > Cnidaria > Coral ...
CAGATAGAATGCCAGAAGATTTGAGTAGATAATATGCCAGAAGATATGCCAGATAGAATGCCAGAAGATATGCCAGATAGAATGCCAGAAGATATGTCAGATAGAATGCCAGAAGATTTGCCACTAACAAAATGTATAAATATCATGGTGGGGATCACACGAAGAAAAGTTTTTTTTGATAATTTTATGGATTATAAATCCTAGGGATCTCCCATGACTAGCATTCCTTTTTACATTCCCAGTTTCATTCGGGATATCTCAGCCCCTATCACCTCCAACCATCTCCCATGTAGGATGGATCCGGCAACATTGACTACACGGAGTTCATGGCCGCTACGTTGACCAAGAAACAATATCTCAGGTGGGGCCCAGAGTTGTCCACCAGTCTCTGAGATGTTCAAGTAGAAGCGCATCGAATTGAATTGCATCATTACATCTGTATTTTACAAATGATGTATCATTTAACCCACATGTTACACATATATAATCATATATATATATATATGTATGTTTATTTATTCATTAATATATATATATATACGTGTATATGTACGTGATATATGATATAAAATAGTGTGTATAATTATATATATACATACATATACATGTTTAATGTATATATATATACATGTTTCATGTATATATGTTTAAAGTATATATGTTTAATGCATATTTATATATACACATGTTTGAAGTATATTTTTTTAATATATAACGTACATGTTTCTGTGATTGAACTGTCGGAGAGGCCGATGGAGATAGAGATAAAACGTATATATATATACATATATATATACATATATGTATGTATGTATGTATTTTATATTATACTATATTACATTATATTTTATTTTAATATATTATAACATATTATATTATATTGTATTATAGTATATTATGTTATATCATATTATATTATATCATATCATGTTATGTTATATTATATTATATCATATTATATTATATGTGACACACCAAAACAACACCGGGTGCTTGTTGGACTTTGTCCAGGCGCGAAGTCATGTGGGCCGCCTTCCGGGTCTTTGATACCAATGGAGATGGCGTGATCACTAAAGATGAACTCGCCAAGATTCTTAAGGCTCAGCGGCTCAGCCCTGCCCTGTTTTTTGCATTTTTTTGGGTCAAGGGAATTTCATGGACATTTATATACATTTCTTGGGTTCGTTGATGATTCGGATAATTATAGCATAATTCAGGGGAAAATAGCATCATTGAACAGGTTTTTTATGGAAAATTGATAAACATGTCCTTAGTTCCACAATTTTACCTATTAAACATGGTAATTTTCAATAGTTGTTTGTTATGTTGAATTGGAGGGTACGGCTTATGTCCGCAAGATCTGGGCTGACAATGCGCTTTTGAACAAGGGCCAAACCGCCAAGAATAGGTGAATAGATGGTCATATGTATGTATATATATATATTTCTATTATGGACTATTATGGCAATGATTGATTGAAAATTGGTTTAATTCATAGATTAGACGTGATTAGACTGAATTAGTGATATTGGTGTTTAAATCTAAATTATTGTTGAATTTGTTGTTTTTATCATATTGGGAATTGGGACGTGCCAAATTGGCAATTCATCATCTGTGCGTCGATTTTGGTCGATTCTGGGCAGGAAGAGGACAACATGGCCATTGTGGAGAAGATGGTGGCAGATGTCGACCTAGATAGTAATGGAGAGATCAGTTTCGATGAGTTTTGTACCATGATGGATTCTCGTTGATCTGATGTGGGAAAAGGTGGGAAAAGAATCGAAATGAAACGTTTGGGGTGCTTAACTGTTTTGTCAGTATAGAGCTACAAGGCTAAACTGAATATATAATACAAAAAAAAAACATAGTAATCATATAATATAATGTAATATATTAAGTACATTAAACAATACAGTTGCAACGCCTCTTCCTTTGCCCAATTAGCCCCCTGGTATGGGAACGACTGAGGCCCTCTAAAAGCACCTTCGAGGATAAGGGATTTCAACCGATTCCATTAATTGAGCGCTTTGACATGATCATTTTTGGTTGAGGGTGTCCACTTTTCCATTTAAGTTCCAAACCACATTCCGCCGTGTTCCCTTGTTCAACTCTTGAAATGCCATGTCGTCCTTACATGTCCCCCAAATCACTGCAAACACTGAGCGTCAAAATGCAACAAGTGAAAGAGCGTGGTTACTGCACATTGTGCAGCACTTTCGATATTTTATGATATTTTGCCACTTTCATCAGTTTGGTCAAAGACTTGATGCTCCAGCTGTGACTGATTCGTACAGTCGCTAAAGAAAGAGAGAGAGAGAGAGAGAGAAAGAGAGAGAGAGAGAGTTCACGGCCAGTTCTTAGTGTGTAGAGGCTGACGCCCGGGCGATTGTTGATCTTTAATCAATGTTAATCATTGTTTCATGTTGTTTCGGAGTTGATTCTTCCAGACTTGATGCCTCTGATCATTCTGCCAGCTGCACCCGAGGAGAAGGACTCAGCCGGAATCCTGGGCGGAGCGGCCATGGGGGCCGAAGACCGGACACTTCCGGAAGTGTGAGACGTGGCGACCTACAGCAGTGGCGAAACATTTTTCTGGGAATGTCCTGGAGGTAATCTATCAATGTCGTGCATGCGGAAATGGATAGGCAGAAGACTTCCTTGTCAAATAGTTGTACTTCTTGGTCTGTACTTGACCTGAGTACGCAGCTGAACTTGAGAATGCGCAGAAGAAAGTCGCCATGCTGAGGCAGTCTTAGCAATTGAAGAAGTATGAGTTGGCAATCAAGCATTAATAAGCGCGATGAAGTGTGAATATGAAGGATAATTATGAGGTTGAATCTGGAACATGTTGCAGTGTAACCCGCCCCTTTTCTTGAACAATTTGGACGGCACAATCTGAAAAAGGGTGGGATGTCCATATTTTCTACTTCTGCATTGCCAACAAATTGCCCCAGAGGATCTCAAAGGCCCATTTGCAGCCCTCCGTGCAGCAGTCGGGTCTGAATCAAAGTGCTGGCGGAAATTTCTGCAAATCCCATGAAATCCCAATCTTTTCCAGTCAGGTGCAGCATTCGAAAGTCTAGAGGAAACCCATAGGTTTTTTCCCATGTTTTTCCCATCGTCTCTGGGGGGTTAAGTAGTGGTAAACCATGGAAAACCTCATAAAATTCGACTGAACTTCTCCAAAACTCCAGCCTTTCCACGGAAACTGAGGCCCTGGTGGCCCCCGTGGCCACGGCTACGGCAGCTGCAGCCTCTCCCTGTGGCACCCCTGCGAACCTGGCAGGCCGTGGCATGGGCTTCGTGTGTTGCAGCAATGGGCCAAAACGTCAGGAGGTGCGATGTGGGATGTGGACCTTGGTTGAACTTGGGTGAGAAGATGAATTTTGTAGCTCAACATACCTTAACTATAACTTACTAAATCTATAACATGTTATGACATATATATATATAATTTATAATATATAATATAATATATATATGTGTGTGTGTATTATATATATTATAACCTCTATTCACTACCACTTTGTGTGTTCTGTTGTGATTTTTTGTAGCTTGGGTTTACTGGCTTGAGATTTTTGTTGGTAACTGGAGGATCCGAGTCGGTAGCCATGGATGTGGCCCGCCAAAATTTGACCCAATGAATTCGGATAAGACATGAACGTCATTTCCTAAACCAGCTTGTTACCCTCTGGTAATTTAACATAACTATGGAAAATCACCATTTATAGTGGATTTTCCCATGAAAAATTGTGATTTTCCATAGTTATGTTAAATTACCAGCTTGTTATCTTATTGTTGGGATAGTGTTCGCCCTAAATCGCAAGTATTGCGCAAAATGTATAAAATGTATCAACATGTTGTGTCACTAGCGAAATAAAATTGATCGTTTGTTGGGCATGGATGCCCCAAGAAACTTGGGAATTAACATCAAGCCAAATTGGACAAGATACTAGAAGATGTCAATGCCGAAATAGGATAACCAACTTCCAAAGCCATTGCACGGAATCCATTTTAGTAATATGACTAGCGGCGTGATTACTTCACTGGTGGGCTGAAATAAATTCAACCTATGGTTGCTTGGCACTTTTGGATGAAGGGATGGTTCCAAAGCAGATCCACACTGTCACACTGTATTCAACAGGCATGGGCATTTACCCCTTTGCTGATTAAACATGGGAAAGGGAATCCGCCAATTCGGAGCTGATTAATGCGTATTTGTGTTGCCAGGTTATGCCGGAAAATCGCCACCATCAAATGGGAAGAGTTACCAGCCAGTTGTTCCACTTGGCTTCAAAATCAGGCGTTTTGAGGATACGATAAAACATGAAACCAAAAACAGCTGACAGGCCATCTTGGTCACGAAAATTCGGGGACCAAATTATTGGAGATTGGTGATTTTTGTGGAAAGGATTGCAGCTCGATGTCCCCTGAGATTCGTTCCAAGAAAAATCGTCATTTTATGTGCAGCAGCATCATTTTATGTGCCAGAGTGGTTCTGCGGGCCACAGACCTTCATGTTTTGCTGTTTTTTTGGACCAGGATATCTGAACGGGGTCCCGTTCAACTAGAAAGGACGCCGTGACACTGTTGATATGGTCTGATCCCCCATCGAAATCATTTGGCTAAGCCCAAGGGTCCTCAACAATCGCAGTAACCAAGAAGGGTGTCATAGTTTACATTGTCCCAGTCATAGGGGTATGCCCAAGAACAACACATATACTACCCGGCAATGAAAAGTGGCAGTGGGAAATTCTGTATATAAATAGAAATCATCTATAATTATATGCTGAGTTTTCAATTGCTACGTTTGCCAGAAAGCAAAAAAATCCCTTATCCTCCCCAAATTACTTAAATTGATTTATAGATAATTGACCTAGAAAAACACCTGGTCATCTCTATAATATAGTGACAGGCTTGTGTTGCTGATGCTGGCCTTCACTTGGGACAGGCGCGGAACCACAAGTCATAAGATCCTTGGGAAATCCCAGGCTGAAGAATGGGTAAGATATGGAACATTTTGTTATTTGTAGGATTTCATGGGATTTGATGGGTGTTTAAGGGATTTTGTGGGCTTTGCTGAGATTTTATGGGATTTTATTGGATTTGATGGGATTTCATGGGAGTTTATGGGATTTGATGGGATTTCATGGGATTTCATGTGATTTTAATTTATAGGGTTTGATGGGATTTTATGGGATTGTGGGAGATTTGATGAGATTTCATGGGATTTTATGTGATTTGATGGGATTTAATGATGATTTACCTTTGGTAATTCAACACAGCTATGGTATAGATGGCCCAGTTGTGAATTATTTACCTCTGAAAAATGAGGATTTTCCATAGCCATGTTAAATCACCAGAGGGTAGATTCGGTGAATTGGCCATAAATATATGATCACCAATGGATATTGATCGGAGGATCATGTGAACACATATATGATATTCTGAATATAGCCTTATTCTTGCCATATATGTCCAGCTTACCCGTGCATCCATTGGGTCGCAAGTCCTCCAATGGCTGGTTGATAGAGGTGATCCGTTCCCTTGCTGATTGATGTGACATCTTTTCTTGTTGAAGAGTTTATGGTCACAAAGAGTAATAAACCTTCTCTGCAAAGTTAAATGCATGAGCCATCTTGAGCCTGAATGAGTCCCGAAGATCTGAAAGATTCTGAAAGTACGTATGCGCTGTTTGGCTTCACGCAACGCGCTGCTCTTGACATATATCATACCCCGTCCCTTCCTCAACTTGAGACCAGCCTCAAACTATCAAAGAGTTCCATGGTAAAACTCCTGCAGTTTGCTGATGCTTTCCTGCTGTAGGTTGCTGAAGCCGTCTTGCAAGGGGCTTGGCACGTCTCCTCCTTCTTGGGCCGAAGCATGGCTTGTTCAATGTGGCTCCAAAGATTTAACCAACCAAAATAGCAATATTACCCTCTGGTAATTTAACATAGCTATAGAAAATCACAATTTTTAATAGGTAAACCATCTATAAATGGGCCATTTTCCATGGCTATGTTAGTTTACCAGAGGGTAATGGGAATATTGATGGGGACATTACAGGGGATATAGCCAACTATATTCGAGATGGGTTTCACCATGTTTCACTGAACAATTTGTATTTACCCCCTTTTTTTGCGCCATGTTGATAGGGAAAATGATGATTCACCTTGGGATTTGAGGGTACCCTTTGCGCTCCGTGTACATCTTACCTATTGATATACATACAATGTGTGGGATTGTGTGGGGCATAGCTTAGCTACATGTATAAACATATATGAGTACCTATAAACATTTATAATTAAACATGTTTAAATATCTATGAATATCTATGAATAATGGTATTTGCAAGTATCTATAAATACTGCGTCTATACATATCATTAAACATCTTTAAATATCTATATATAAATATCTGTAAATATGTATTAGGAAAGGGCCATGAAGATGCAACCGGCTCCCATGTCTCTGACGTGCATCAGGACAGCTGCAGCATGCTGCTGAAGCGGCAAAGCCTCATGTGGTCTCCCTGGCCACCGGGGCAGTGGAGAAATTGAAGCGACCTGGCCATGGGGGATCCCCAAAAACCCTATGGGTTTAATGCTAAAGTGGTCATCCATGACGACTGGATGATTTGGGGGTACCCCCATGACTTGGGAAAGCTCCATGTGTCCCTTGGATCTTATGATTGGAAGCTTTAAAAGGTGGAATAGTTGGCTCAAAATGCTGCGTCAAATGGATCAAACATTTGATTCTTCAATTCCCTGGATGGAAGACCAAGCGATAAGAATAGCCAGCAGCAGTCAGACTTCCAGACGCCTGGGTCCCAGGTCTAGCATGGAAAGGAAGAGCCCGAGCCAAAGCCTACCCAAGCCCACCAGCTCTACTTGGGAGGTGGATCTCTGAGAAGTGGCTAGGGTCGATGTGGGTTGGTCCCTTGCCGGAAAAAAAAACAGCCAAGAATACGTGGCAACGGGGAAGAAATGGGTGATTTACCTCCTACTGCGAGATCTCTACTGGAATGGATGGCCAATGTTGGCCATTTGAGTGAGAAAATGTCCATGATGATCCTGTGGATTCTGGGGCTACCATTTTTTCAGACAGGGCCATATGGTTTGTTTCATCTGCTGGGACTACTGAACGCTGCACGCTGAACAAAAATGGTCATTATTGAAGCTGGGCATGATGGCGATAACCTATGCATATACTGTATAATATAAGTACATTTATAGATGGATGAATGGATGGATGGATAGATAGATAAGTAGATACCGAAAACCGTGATTGTTGATTCAAGATATGGATATCAGCGAATGTTTGGACATTCACGATTCGCACAAGTGTAACGTTACAGATCGCCATGGAATCCGATCCATGCCGTAGCTTTAGCTTTAGCGTCGAAGAGAGAGAGGCTGCTGAAGGTGCAGGTAGAAAGAGGCCCGCTAGATGGGAAGAGCCTGCAGGTGGTTTGGCAGGCGAGGAGTCGGCGAGGAGGCTTTATTTCAGCAGATCAAGGGCAGCCCTTCGAATGCAGGCAAAGGAAAGAAACAAGGTTAAAGGAGATGGAAGGAGGGCGACGCGAGGAAGTGCGAAGCGAGGAAGTGCGAAGCGAGGAAGTGCTCCTGAGAGAGGGAGCGATGTATGAATGTTATTTTGACTATGAGGCCCTCAGGGGTGCCGAGGAAGGATGCGCAAGAGATAGCTTCCGGAGAGGAGGAGAAAATGAGGACATGAAGAGAAGGAACAGAGGAGGAGCAAATCGCCCCGAAACAAAGAGACTTCTTCGCCTACAGAAATAGGTTATGGTATGCTATGGTAGGTATGTCCGAAAAGGTTTGGGCGCAATGGCGACTTAGGAGGGAAAAGGGAGGCAAAGATCTGAGGGAGAAGGGATATAAAACCAAAGTTATAGGATGATTATATAAAGGGGTATCATCTTGGGGTCAAATCCCAATTTATGGCGCTTATCACCTTGGTTACTCCATGTCATTCCAAACAAGCTATCATAGAAATCCTAAGTGGCCCCAGTGGCCATATGATGATCTCCTTCCAGCCCGATCCATGGCAGGCCAATAGCCGTGCGGCCGACAGCCGTGCCGACAGCCGCGCTGACAGCCGGGCCCGGCCCGCAGTGACGCCACTGGATCTCTCGGACTACGACGTGTGCTCGGAGTCAGGCGGGAAATGGGGGAGGAATGGGGGGGGTTCATGCCACCATGCCACCTAAAACCCCAAGAAAATACTGATTACAATGTGTGCAACGGGAAAACCAGTTTCAAAATGTTTCAAATACAATTTGTTTGGGGTTTCATGTTAGATTTTAGCATCATGCAACCTTTGCAGCTTTTGCCCAGAGCGAACGTGCTGGGCTGGATGTTGGGGCAAACCCTCTGAGACGCCCCGGCAAAAAGAAATGTTAGGTTTCAGGGACGTATTCCCAGAATTGGTTGAAAAATTGAACGGACACATACGAACCGGCTATTTTTGAAGGGAACAACCACAGTTGGCGGAACAAAGTTGTTTGCACACATCAACCCGTTGACTTTTTGCTGCCAATGATGACTTTTTTGGAAGTGGAGGATTGGTGGATTTCACCACGAAAAAGAGGAGAGAGAACTTGGAAATTTGATCAGCAAATATGTGGATGTCTAAGGGTGTTGAGGTCGAACCAAATTCCTCGCTCAGGTTTCACATCGTGCAGGCCAATGGCTTGATAATTTGGGTTGATGGCTGGTGATTGGGAGATTTTGAGACGTTTTGGGACATCTTGGGGCATCTTGGGACATCTTGGGACGGTGTGTGAAGAGTCGCCATTCTTTTGGGAGTCAGGAAAAACAATGCTTCACCCTCTAGTCCCGCTGCTGCCAGAAACTCATCCTTTTTTTTACTTCTGATCCGAACTTGTCAAAACAGGAAATTTATATTTGATGCATCAGAAACCATGTTCCAGCTATGCCGGGAAAAAAAACGGTCATATGAGTCATATGCAACTTGCCATGACTAATCTTTCATTTGTTGATGGGATGTGTGTGCTGTATTGCATGTTTTCAAAGTTTGCCCGCAATCAAACATGGCAATGGAGCTTCTGAAAATCCTCTACAGTACTGTATATTCCTCCATTTGTGTCCAAGAGAGACGGTTTTCGTTCCCCCAAAAAAGAATGGGAGTGTCTTCCAGCCATGTTCTCAGGACCACCTGCCCTCCCAGCCGGGCCATCGACAGGACTGCCCAGTCGTCTCACCTTTTCACGGGAAACCCAATCCGAAATCATCCAAAATATGTGAGGCCCATGGGCCCAGCCAACCCAGTTGCTGGATGTTTGTCCTCGTATACAAGAGTTTATTTGCAATAATTATGCATGCATATTCATATATGCCTGTTAATCTACTGCTTGGAAAACATAGCGTGCCACAAGTACAGTCACTGTGCCACGGTCTACCTTTTGCATGGGCTGTACTAGCGCCTATTGGTGCCGATTTTACGGGTATGGATGTTTATGGAACCAAAGCATAGGGGTGTATTTTTGCAAAAAGCACCGCAAAGATCCGCAAAGTGTCAAGAAAACGGTTACTCCTTTACACACACACACATATATATATATATATATACACATATATATATACATATATATATATATGTATTGTGTATATATATATTGTATATATATATATTGTATAATTGCATGTATAATTTATAATATAATATAATATCATATAATTAATATCTAAATATATATATATATACATATGCACAAAGTTTTCAGTTTTTTCAGTTTTGGGTCCCGAACTTCCAGAAAATTGTGTTTTTTTTAAACAAAAAATCAAGTTACCCAATGAAGCCGCTCCGCTATCCACTGCCTGAGCAACAGAATGTGTCAGATAATTGCATTTGATGCCAGTATATTGAGGCGTACTCTTGATAGCTAGCTTCCTCACATTCTTGAGATGTAAATTGCATTGAACTTATTATGTCTATTCACATTACAATTCCTTCATATTTCACTGTATTTATACAAACGTGGAAAACTGGGGCCCTGGTGGCGAGACTTTCTGTATTTTGGAGGTTTGACCAGCAAAAATAGAGCTGTCCTGCGCAGGACTCTGCCGGCCTTGGGAAGCTTTCCAGGCGCAGGCTACGACCTCAGCAGAGATGCCCAACTGCGGTACTCGCTGAACGATGGCGTGCCACCTCAGGCGCTGGGATGCTGTGTGTGTGTGAGTGGTATATAAGCCGCTTCTACACGGCAGAAACCCAGAAAGATATGGATTGAAGGGTGAGCAGAATTTCTGGGATGCCTCTTGACGAGTTTCCCAATCCTCAAGTGCCTGGGTTCTGAGCCATGACTTCTTCAGATGGGATCCCAATGCCCGAACGCCAGGTATTGTTCCAGACCCAGGTGCCCCAGAGTCCTTTCCCTGCACCAATTGCGGCACCAAGAGCGGCTCAGTCCTTCAACGTGCAGTCCCTGCCAGGGGCGCAGTCCTTTAACACTGAAGCTCGGTGGGGTTGGATGAACCAGCAGAAAAACATAGAAAAACGTGATATTGTGTGTATATATATATAATTGTGTGTGTGACATGTTTGGCGCTTCAAGAAGGGTTAGCACAAGGCTCAAAGCGTAGTGAGAAGAAAGTGAGAAGGCATCTGACAAGTTCCCTGCAATCCTAGTCTAGTGAATTGGGATTAGAATCTCCCTGGCTTTGCTTCCACTGCTTTTGATTGCACACTGCGGCTGCACACACGGAAGCTACACTGCACATCTTTTGATTTGTTATGGTTGGAATTGAGTTTCCACCGCCGAACAACCGAGGTATTTCCTCAAGCTCAATCCTTCCCAGCGCTGCAGCAAATCCAATCGTTCGATATGAGGGCGCCAGTGGGTTTCCCAGCGCTGCAGCATATCCAATCTTTTGATGTGATGGCACCAGGTGGGTGCTGGGTTCAAAGATTGCTGTGTCCAAAGCCTGTTGAACTCCCGGAGAGGGCGATGGAGAGAGAGAGAGAAAGCCTGTTGAAAGACATTGCCTTGGGCCCGGGCTGCAGAGTTTGATGTTTGATGGATTTTAGTAATTTCATGTAATTTCTATATTTCAGTGACCTTCTTGAGTTATTTGGGCAGCCTATTCTTGAACAATAGCTTGTGGCTTTGGCAACGGACTCACCCTGGAGACCTGCCTCCTTTCACCTTTTCAGCTGGATAGGCAGCAGCACGGCAGCATACCACCACGTGCCACAGGTGCAGCAAATTGCAAGCAGCGGACTGATTTTGAAAGTGGATTCTAAGGACCTCCTAACGTTGGAACATTAAAGGCTGTCCGGAAAGTATGGAATACCCGAACCAACTTGGAGATAGAACGCACACTGTGATGGCTCTGGGATGTGGATAAACGATGATCAACGATGATCAACGATGATCAACGATGATCAACGATGAAGGATTCGAGGTTTCGTCTAAATCCAGGCATTGGTGAAGGCATCGCCTCCATCACCTGCCAGGCCAAGATTCTCCGAACAACCTTGGGTGAAAAACGGCCCTTCACTGGGACGCGGGGTCCACTGATTTCACGTCCAGCTGAGCCATCTGAATCAGCTGAATCAGCTGAGCCATCTGAATCAGCTGAGTCAACAGCTGAGTAGAACCCCTGGCTTGGACAGGACAGCTCCAAGGACTTGAATGTCTCTCTGCAAAAGTTTCAGGGACGATCGATGAAGTCGAGTGCAGAATTCAAGATCATGTGGGGTATCTCATTCCATCATTCCTTCCATCCACTGGTTAATCATCATTATTCCCCCCCAAAAAAAATCTCCATGATTTCATGGTCATCATATGTCATCATTTTGGGCTTAAGCCCCATGCTTTACCCCATTTTCAGGCCATAAAATTTAAGCTTTTTCCTGTACAGATTTGATCCGTGCGAAAAACATCGCATGCCTTGCCGCGCGCATGCGCGGAAATTCCTGGTCCCATCGAGGTATTGGACCCGTTTGCGTGTCGCCGACGCCAGAGTTGTTGGTTTGTGGCTGGGAGAAGTTTGTGTATAATGAATTTGGTATAGTTATTCTGAATACAATGAGTATGTGTATAATGAATTTGATACTATAATGAATCTGTTATTTGCTAGAAATTTAATGTACGATCAAGAATTTGGATATATGAGATGAATTTGGTATCCATTCATGAACCTTGATTTGTTCATAATTCTTCAGAGATGTTCAGAGTACTGGTACATGAGATGACGACGTCGGGTTACATCTTTGACAGACGTCCACAGCCAGCACAATTCATGATTAGTATGGTGGATTGCTGAATACTGCTGATGATACATGATATACACATGGAACTGAATAGGCTGGGTGACGTGATGGGCGTGATTACCCAGATTCTTCTTTTTCGGCCTGCATTTTGTTCGATGTCACAACGGGTCCTGTCGTTCAGTCTCCCAAGCTTTCACCCTTCAACTCTGCCCGTCTCCGAACCCGTTGTGATTTTTCAGGCTAGCCCTGATCTCCAGAAACGGAGCCTGGGAGATCATACAATACGGGAAATGAATGGAAATGAGACGGCACGACCGCTGGTGGTTTCTGGTGGTTTCAAAAAGTGTCAGAATTGAACAGTGGACTTTTGTTATCAACCATGACCAACCTGTAGTTTGAAGATGTGGGACTTTTGAATCATGTAGAAACCACCAAGCAGACTAGATTTCGTAGTGCTTTTTCATGTGTGCGAAAATGAACTCCGTCGGACTGCAAGAACTCAAGATCATTTTTCCGGTGGCCCTATGTTCTACGCTGCGATTTTGTGGGGGTGTCTTAGCCCATTCTAAGACAACCCCATATCAAAATATGATCATTTTAGAGTATATAAGATATAGAAGTTAACTCCTGAGGGTCTTAAAGAGAGTATATAACATCATTTAGAATCCCAGGTCCTTCCTTCAGATTTGGACAGGAAATTCTGCCCCTTGCAGGCAAGCAATTTGCGCAGAAGACCAAACTTCAACGTGGAGCCAGGTGCAGCTAGAACTTCGCCTGATAGGTCGTCGAAGTATACTTCCAAGCGTCATTTTCGGATTTTCCAGGCAATCTTTGATCAATGCTGATCAGCAATTAGGAATATTCGATAATATTCGGAATAGTTAGGAGAAAGCCAAGGGACAGATTGGCCATCCCCAGATAAGATCAAGTTGCTTGTCCCCAAAAATTCTGGTGTGGCTATCTCGCCCCTGGCCCCCGCTCTTTCTTTCTATCTTTCGATCTCTATATCTATCTCTCTATCTCTCTATCTCTCTCTCTCTCTGTGTACGCTTTGGCTATTTGGCTACTGCATAGAGAGATAGATGTAGATAGATCCCAACCTGGCGTTGCTCATTTGCTCAGATCCCGGCGACTAAGAGAATCCGGCGGAACCTGAAATCAGGCTGCACGCGCTGACCAAATGGACAGAGCAGGAAAACAGGCTCCGCAGATATTCTGGTCAAGAGGAGCGAAGCGATATGCGCGGGGATCTAATCAGCAACACTATGCGGCTACGGGATGCTATGGGGCATAAATGTGCATCATCAGTTCGTAGCAATGACTGCTCATGGGCGGTCTGAAACATGCCTTACTTCTGATAGTGTTTTCTTTGATTAGTCTATGCTTGTGATTGGTTTTTGCTTTGGGGATGGCACCAAATAGAATTCGTGAAGTTTTGAGAGGCCTTGTTTTTGTGGTGTTGGTTGAGATTCTGGTTGCCAATTTCATGATCAGAAAATCTAGAAATCGCGAATATCATTGCCGTTGAGGCTGACAATCATCAACTATAATCACAAACAATATCAACATCAACATTAACATCAACACCATCAACATCAACACCTACATCAACATCTATATTGTCAACTTTATCATCATCATCATCATCATCACCATCATCATCATCCTCATCCTCATCCTCATCCTCATCCCAATCGTCATTGTCACCCGCATCCTTTATTTGTTCATCGTTTGAGTTGTTCCATTTTCAGGTGCGGGTCCCCTCTTGGAAAGTTCCAGAGCATGGGCATGACTTCCATCTAAGGATACCTCAAGATGTCGTGGTTTGACCTTTGGATACGATATGGAACGTGTCAGGATTGGTGATGTTTGAAATTGGATAGGTACTGGTTTGAAAATTGATGCACTTCCACACACACACATACATGTATTACTCGCATGTGTGTGTACACTTGACTAATTTGACTACATGTATGTAATCGTATGTATATATTATGCGTATATTTATAGATATACATACATATACATATATATATTATATTATATATACATGTTTAGAATTATAAAAAGATATCTATTTTTACATATCCATCCATATATATATACACTTAACTATTTATGAAAGAAGAACCATTTTATACCTGATAATCGTATACCAATGGTCGCTGCCTCGGCTCAGCTGGCCATGGCGCTGCTGGGAACGGGCACCTGGGGCTTCAAACTGCAGGAGACACCGGAAAATCATTGACAGTCCAGTGGGAGGCTGGCGATTTAATGTATAAATGTCTTTATATAATATATATATTATTATTATTTTTTTTTATTATTACTATTATTATTATTTATTATTATGTGTATATATATATATATACTTACATATGCATGGAAAATTTCTTTTCAATTACTGGAGGTAACCGTTCCGGGATGGTGAACTAAAAAATGATTATATGATTAAAGGGGTGTTATAAATGTGTTATATGGGGGCAATGATCATTTTTAGAGGTAAATCAATGTAAATCATCTATAGTTGAGGATTTGGTACTGATTTCACCACCAGTCTACAACTGCCATCATATATTTGATTCTAAGTATGTACGGTGCAGGGGTGGTTAACCGGAAAACACCGGTGATTGCCCCAACATGGGTGAGAGACCACCAATTGGTGG
>Ga0126342_10012804_pt1 | contig 14921 bp, 10 predicted proteins | sample Cyp1metagenome_FD_92528 | JGI IMG/M metagenome (GOLD analysis project Ga0126342, IMG submission 92528) | Coral microbial communities from Lord Howe Island, Old Settlement Bay, Australia - Cyphastrea 1 metagenome | ecosystem: Host-associated > Invertebrates > Cnidaria > Coral ...
CTACTAGCTACTAGCTACTAGCTACTAGCTACTAGCTACTACTCACTACGACTAAAAACAACAACAACACCCACCACCACCACCACCACCACCACCAGCAGCAGCAACAGCAGCAGCACCAGCACCAGCACCAGCACCAGCACCAGCACCATCACCACCCCCCCCACCCACCCACAGGGGGGGCGGGGAACATAGCTCCTGTATACCCATACCCATTGGGGGGGAGGGGGGTGACCTGGGAGGGCTGCATCATATATATATATAATAATAATAATTATTATTATTTTACTGTATATTCATAACAGCATCGGCATATCCAATCGATTCAGAAACATTGGTGAACCTCCAGGGAGCTGGCGATGGATTTCTGGCCCACCCTGGTTGCAGCAGTCGTTGCCCTGGTAACCACACAGAGTTTGCAGATCGCAGCGCCCAACCTCCAAGGAGAGAAAACCATGCGATGGGACACAGAGATAGCCCGACCCAGAAAAATGGTGCTGCATGTTGAAAATGTTGAAAACAACGTTTAAGTATGTTTAAGTATACATAGACATTTGTTTGCGGCGTTCCGGACTGACTTTGAGCTGTTTCCCTGAAATGATCTTTGGTTGGCCAGATTTTGCATGATTTTGCCAGGAAAGATTTTTGACAGCATCATTGGATACCTTCAACATCCAGAGATAGGGCGTGGTCGCTTCGAAAGTGCCATTTTTACCTACCTCATCGTGTTAGCGTTGCAAGGTGCATTCAGCCGCTCAGCTAAAGCTGGTGCTCCCAGTGGCCATGATCCTAAACTCCTCCAGCTTTTCTGTTTGACATCAAACTGTTGTTGCCAGTTAGCCCCAAAACTGAAGGTTCAGATCTTGGAAAATTTGAAAACCGCAAGCCTGGAGACCCGTCGGTTGCCGCAACGCCGAGGTGGCTTGAAGTCTTTAGCCCAGGAGCTGGTCCAGCGACGCATGGCAATGTCCGTGCGCATGAAGCTCTTTGCCAGCGTCATCCGCATGGACATCGCCTTCTTCGATACGATGCACACGGGGCAGTTGACTTCGCGCATGACCAACGATGTAAGTCCCTTGGTACCAGTACAACCATGGGTCCTAATTTTTACATTCTGGTACATGTTCAATAGATGGTCAAGAATTTTCAAGAACATACGAGCAAGGTCCAAAACCAGCCTTCATGGGTTTAGTAAGACTTGTGTCATAGAGCTGTCCGACGCAAGCAAAACCTGGGTTTCGTGGGCCGGGGTACACATTTTGGTTATAGATGCATGTTGTAGGCCCAGGCCTGAGCAATTCCTTGATATTTCTTGCAGGAAAGTCACATTTTGGGGAAGTCAAGTCGGGCAAGTGTTGCGCAAGACCGACATAGACCGACTCACACCCCGACCCCTGCATAAGTCAAAATTTGTGGTTGTGTGGGTAGTTCGAAAGCCCACACGTAAGCAAACCCATGCCACATAGGCATTTAATCACACTTTTTCTAATGCTGCTCTTGTATATATATATAATATATATATTATATATACGATATGATAATGATTCACAATGTACATATTATTTTCAAAGATACATTTAACACACATATTATGTATTATTATGTTTTGGAGTTAGAGCGTTCTAGGGCACCAATGCCTAAAATGACTGTCATCAACAACCAATCAAAAGCACCGATTGTGCAGAGGTCAGATGACATCACCGCTGAATACACTCTTGAATGACCTCCTGGCAAATGTGCTCCTGCTAGTGGCTTGTTTGCTATTTGAGGACAAAATCTTTTTTTTTTTGCAGGGAGAGCTGTACTGAGAATCATGGTATGTATAGATGGTTTAGAATGGTTTCCTGTTTTTGTTCTCCGGCAGCGCAACGGCCATGTGCATGTGTGAATATGATGGAATAGTCGTGACGCATCCACTCGGGGCAGACGTTTGCCATACGAAGTACTTAAATCACGTTCGCAGTAGTTCGCAAAGTACAGTAGCACACTCTGGTGGGACTAACAGTAGATAAATAGTTGGAGTATTTTTACAATTATCTTTATGATTATATATATATATAATCAAACTATATAGTTATTATAGTACCTATTTATAGATATATAATCAAACAAGGTCGGAAGGTTGGAGTTTGTTTTGGCATGTAAACACAGTCCGAATGAAACATCGGCACTTCTGGAAACTTTACCAACGATTCGGACCCGATGGTATCAGTCGAGCCATTTGGCGACCCATTTGGCAGGTGGGTGGCATGTTGATGGCGTTCAAGACATCATGGAAGCTGTCAGTCTTGGCGCTGACAATTGTTCCTCCAATCACCTATAGCTACAGATCCTCAAGCGCATTGAGGTGGTTGTTGCATGATGTTCTCAATACTAGTGGTAATATATAATATCACGGGAGTACCTAAGCAACTCAGTGTCCTGTCACTCTCCGGGGAACATCACATGAATAAAATCTGAAGTTCATTTGTTTATATATTTTCCACAATCATTGCAGCATAGCAACATGAATCTTCTGCATTGTTTTATGATATGATTGTAAAAGATTGCCACCGTAGCGGTTCCAACCGTTATTACTGCTGCAATTGAATTGGAAGGATGCGTTTCCATTGTTTCGAGGAGTTCCTTTCTTTTTGACATCAGGACATGTACATCACTTCATCAAAATGTCTACATGGGCGTGTTTGAAAATTGGTTACTGACTGTTACTGTTACTACACGGTGATATACCCCCAATTTTCTGCAATTTTAATGGGGAAAATATGAGGTTCTAAAGCATGAAATTTGTGACCGTCGCCCCTGGTTCTTGGAATTTCTTGGATGTGCATCCCGCTACCAAGCGATGAATCCAGGTTGAATTCCAGTCCCCATCCCTGATTTGTGGATCTATGGATCTCTTCATTTCGGGGTCCCCCCCATTATAGATATTATAGGGTGCCTTCAATTGAATATGAGTGGATAATACATTTTTCTAAATTTTCACATGCCAAAGTGTATGTTCCGACAATCTTGGTGGTTAATCCCCCATTTTCAGGTCACCAAAGGGGCCACAGCCGTAGCTGCCATAGCTGCCATAGCTTCCCAAGGAGCCTACGCCAAATGGGCTCGGAAGGTCACCCGCTCCATCTACTGCGCCTTGGGCGAGGCCAATTCCACGGCCACGGATGCCATCGGCAACATCCGCACGGTGCGTGGCTTCTCCACCGATCCATGGCAGATCATCCGGAAATCCCATGGCATTTGAGGGTTTTCACAGCAAAAAGGAGCTGATAGATATTGGTAGATGGGGGTTATTCCCTCAAAAGATGATTTATATATATCATACGTATATCATACGTATATACGTATTGTATATGAATGTATATGATAGGTTTTGATCATTTGCCATAACTATTTCGAGTTGATCAATTGGAAGGATTCAATGGCTTGTTGCAAAGCCAAGGAACAATTTGAGGCGAACAAGTATGCAGACAGTGTCAACACTGCACTGGGCCACGGAGTGAAGAACGCTTACGTGGGAGCAACAGTCACTGCATTTTCTATGTACTTGAATCTGGGTACAGCGGTGTTGATTCTGTGGTATGGCGGACAGCTTGTCTGCGATTCAAAGGGTCAGATTATGAGCATTGGTTCCTTGATCACTTTCCAACTGTACTGGAAAGCTTGGATTTGCTCAAGTAATTTTTGTTTTTCCGCGTTTTGTTTCCGCTTTTTTTCTCTTTGCGTTGTTTTCTTTTTATTCGGTGTACTCTACCATTTTCCGTTGGTGTTGTGCCCCCCATTTTCATCCATTTTCGGTTCATCATTGTTTGAAAGCAACCATAGGAATATGATGAACAATGCTTTCATCTCTTTGGGCAACGTCTTCAACGACTTGATTCGATCCTCGAGTGCCGCAGAGCGAGTGCTGTCCTTGATCGATGCACGGCCAGATGTGAATCCAGATGAGGGAGAAGTCGTGAAGCGCAATGAATGCAAAGGACACTTGGGCTATCTTGGGCTCCTGGCAGCTTCAAATCGACATAAATCAACTATGTTGATAAAAGATGATAAACGTCATTAAAAGTCCATAGAACTCATAGAACCAATGAAATACTATGACATACTAATGGCATCAAATCACTCGGGCCACCTGCTCCTCAGTCAACTTGGTTTTCTTCTTTTCTTCGGGAGGCTTCACACATAGAAAGAATCTAATTCGATGTTGCTTGCGATACTCGTATCATGATCCTTTTGGCAATCATCTGCACCGATCTGCACCATGTGCTGCTCTCGAATGCTGTGTTGTCCGTCTTGTGAGAGTCTAGTGAGCAAAGCTTGCAGAAGACAATACTGTTATGGTTTAATTTTGGAAGGTAATTATCGGATTGGCTATCCTTCGTACGATGCAGATGATTTGCATGTTTTTACTGTTCACATGCACGTTCATCTCACTTTTCGCTGAGGATACCTGCAGCTCAAAGGAATTCAGTTTCGCTATCGATCACGGCCAGACACCCTTGTGTTGAAAGGCGGGGGATCTCCGTAGCAGTGACATCGACGCGACATCGATACTTAAAATACGCGGAGATATGTAGCATCTCAACGAATAGCAGTGTGGCTACGACTAGGACATCTAGGGCCAGGGAAGAACCATTAGGGAATACTGAGGGTGTGAAGCAACATTTGATTGTCAGATCTTCTCATATCTTCTCAGATCTTGACAGCGCAAAGCTTTGGCTTTCATGAACTGAGCGCAGGTGTTGATGTGGAGATGCCACCAGGTACAACCACGGCCTTAGTCGGCAAGAGTGGAGGTGGGAAGAGCACATTGGTTCATTTACTGCTGCTTGGCTTAATTCTATTCAATTCTATTAATTGATCATCTATTTAAGATGTATTAAAATAAAATGACATTCTTCAGCAGCATGGTACATCCCCAAAGGGCTTAGGGGATCAGAGTGCCCATGGTCCCGCCCATGGTCGTCCTCAGGATGCGTTTCTATGAGCCAACAGCCGGACAAATCATATTGGATGGCAAGGATCCTTGGGGCAGTGGACATACCCTAAAAGGGGCCGCTGCGAAATCCTCGTCCACCGTTTTTTTTTGATCTTTATAGATCTTTATAGAGGAATTGAAATGCTAAAATCCACTATAAATCCACTATACATGTGAGTTTGAACGGGAACATTAGCATCATTCGCAATATCCGGGCATTGAATTTGGAACATCATCGAAAATGGCAGGCTTTTCCAGCGATGGAGCTCGCGGTAACATCTGAACATCTACCAATAATTTTAGTGTTCACCTGCGGTTTCGATTCATTCTCATATACTACAACCCATAGGATCCATGTATGCTATATATGGTAACATGGATCCCATCAATATACCCCCTTTATGTTAGTATATATACCAGCACCATGGATCCTATGGGCAATGGTGTTTTGCGACTGTGTGAGTTTCATTCGCATTATGATCCATGATGCTACTCTTGGAGCACAGTTTTGCGGGTAGACCGCCCAGGATACAAAGTCGCTGTCCTCCAAGAGCGTGCGCGAGTGTTGTGGCTCCTTGACCGAGATCAAAGACGCTGTACAGAAAAGCTTTCAGTTCAGGTTAGCATTGACCCTTTACATAATATATTATGTATTTATTTTATTATATAATATAGATACAATATACATACAATATATATATATATATATATTATGTATTTATTATCATTCAAGGACATGTTTTCTATGAGGTTTGGACATGGCTAGTTACGGCATGACATGACCAGTGACCTGGGTGTTGCAGCCAGGCTTTGTAGCCCAAGACACCCAGCTCTTTACCTGCTCCATTGAAGAGAATCTCGCGTACGGTCTTGGAAGAGAACATTCCAAGGACCGCGGTACCTGGATGGAAAGAAGGCGACTTTCCAAAAAAGTGGTGGTACGGTAGTACTGTACCCCAAACTCCTATGATTTATCATCATTTATCATAATTTATCGTGATTTATCATCATTTTCCATACGAACATGGCAATTTTACACACCTTTTGCGTCTCCATTTCCACTCTTCTAAGATTTATGTTGCGCACATCCCCATAGATCTATTTCCAAGCTTCGAGGTCAATATCACAATGACATAAATTTGCAGGAAGAAGTCGTCGCGGCTTGCAAAGCAGCAAATGCACATGAGTTCATTCTGGAAATGGAAGAAGGCTATGACGCTCGTGTCGGAGAGAAAGGCAGGCGAACTGGAACCATTGGAAAGCGGGTTTGAGACTGAGATTTGTACGTTTTGCATCGTTTTCCGATGTTTCGGTGACTAGTGCAAGGGCTTTGTTAAGTTGACCCAGCCTCCCATTGGATGGGCCCATGGCTGGTGTGGCAGGCATCATGCTGTCTGGAGGGCAGAAGCAGCGCTTGGCTGTGGCTCGCTGCTTTCTGCGAAGACCCAGGCCACGAATGGCTCCTGGAAACGGGGCCAATAAGCCCTTCCCCTGTGAAAATATTAAGCACCCCTTTAGCAACCATGTTGGATGTAGGGAATTTATGGGAATTTCCACATTGGGAGAATTTAGGGGTGTTTAATATTAGGGGGATGGGATTACCTTCCGCAGCGGAGAAGCACTGTTTAAATGTATTGAGTAGATTGATGTACTTGTAGATTGCATCAGCCAAGTCACTGTGTTCGTTACTCAAAATAAGATTTTATATATTATATATATAATACATATATATATATATCACATATAATGTATATTTAATTGGTGCCAAATTGGTGCCATGAGATATATTTTTCTTTTGGTAGGTGGTGATACGGGACGTGCTGTCTTCAGGGGTGCGGTCCATGGACCCTCAGATGAAATTCTGGGGGCACCATAAAAAAATAATGATGTTAGTAAAGCAATAATAAACCACCAATGTAAATTGATGGTTTCCATCCCATCCATAAAATTTTGGTTATTTTGGAGATGGTTTACCAAATAATTGCCATTCCAGCTGGGGGTTTATCAATTGGGGTTTGACATTGCTCTGCCATTTGCTCATTTGCTATGATTCACATGCCTGGAGAGACATTGTTCCTCAACTAAACAACTGCTCATGTTTTGAACCGTTCTAGATCCTTTTGGCATGTCCTTCCCTTTTGTTTTTTTGTCATTCAAGTCTGAATTCATATGAAATATAGAATTGATATTAAATATACTAGATTATTGATAAACACACATATATATATATATATGTATATATATATGTATATATATATATGGATAATACATATTTATACTATCCCACTTAGTCCCATCACTACATGATCTTGCGAGTAGATCGGAATATTGTTCGTGGCTCGAGGATGCTCTTCTTGGATGAAGCTACCAGTGCACTTGATGCCGAGAATGAAGCGATCGTACAGCAGGCACTGGAGAAACTCCTTTACGAACTCAATAGCACCTGGGCTCCGGGAAAAGATGTGGAAAAACCATTGATAAATGGCTTATAAATGGAGGTTCTAGTGGGCAAAGCGCAGGTTGATGCGGCCATTTGAGAGACATTCTCGAGACCATGGATTTCTATTTGCGGGTGCTTGGTGATTCTAGAACGTGCTTGCCCATGCCGAAGTTGTTTCCCCATATCATGCAAACATTGTGATCCAGGGTGGTGTAAAAAACATCCTATCACTCTTCCGGAAAGCATATCTGTTTGGGAAGCCATACCAGGTGTACCTTTTTTTTGGGGGGGAACTTCCCTGTCCATCTTGGATGAAGCCACCAGGTACAGTGGTTCTGATTGCTCACCGTCTGAGTACCGTCATCAACGCCACCCAGATTTGTGTAATTCACAAGGGCCTCATTGTGGAGAAGGGCACCCATGATGAATTGGTGGCGCAAGGAGGTGTCTATGCCCAGCTCGTGAGTAGGCAGCTGTCGCGAGATGCAAGCGCCGTCATGGGTGAAAAGAAAGCAAAGGACGCCAAGAAAACCAACCAGAGCCTTGTCATCTTCATTGGTCTAAGGGAATGTCTACAGGAAACCTTGAATTGCATGTTTTGATTATGAATTTCAGCGGTTGTCTCCTGTACATCTTCTCTTCTGAGATATTTGCAGATAATGGGATTGGGGAATGATTTGGTCTAGTTTGATCAAGTCTGAAACACTGAAATGCAAGTGCAAGTATGAACAGTGATGGCTAGATATAGAATCACAATGATTGAAGCATTCATTTGCTTTGGACCTGCCTTGTTCTTCATGTGTGTTTCTTTTGGAATTCAAGATAGACCTCCCACGAGGTTGTCAAATCTCAAGTTTATATACCCTTATATTACGCCATGCTCATGGCAAGCTCGCAGTGTTTCACCACTTCTCCCAAGGACTGAGATTGATGTTCCTTGGCTGAATCAGGTCTCCGAAAACAATGCCCACGGATAGTTTTATAGATTATTTGATGATAGCCAATGGGATCAATTGAGCACAATAACTTTGATCATTTGGGATAGTTTGGATAAGTTCATAACATTTCATAACATCCCATAGTAACTAACATAGTAACATGTTTTTTACGACTTGGGATAGCTTTTTATTGTCAATGCGCCAAGGATTTGATTGAAGAGATGGAACAAGCAGGCGAGAAAAGCGGCGGCTTTTGAATTGAGTTGTGGTATGGTGTGGTATCAAAATTGAGTTGTGGCTTTTGAATAAAGATAGTAGTGTTTCCCTTTTCCTCTATATTTTGAAAATTCTATTCTGATTCCCTTGCATGCTTCGACTTGAGAAATGAATCGAACTGATATATCGTTGTAGTTTTCTTGTTTTGCCCAAGCCAATCATGGACCATCAATGTGTGGCTTCCTACGTGGTTTTCCCAAATACGTTGTAAGCACCGTCATGCTGCCTTGGTGGTCAGGAAAACTGTCCTTGGACCAATAAACTGCATGGAGTCCAAGCGCGCAGCTGAGCATCCAACGAGCGGTGGAAAGCTTAAAATTGGATAAAATTGGTGTTTTCCATTGGGATTTAACCCATGAAAATTGGGGATTTCCATTAAAATCCCAGTCTTCAACCAGTCCAAATTTGGGATTTTAAGACCTGTGAGCCTGTGAGTCAACAGTTCAACAGAAAAGATGAAGACTGTAAGGGGTGTGTGTCAAAAATGATGGATTTACCTGCACCTGATGTTAACTTGTTTGAATGGAGAAAACTACGATCAGCCATGGGATTTCGGATTTTGCTTCAAACAATTGAACAGGTCAGGTATATGAAGCCACTGCTCAGGAATTCCCCTGGCGTTGCCACGGCATTCGGTGACTGCATGGTGACAAAAGTCTGCAGTGAGGCGTTCAACAAAGCGCCTTTCACTGCGAGTCTTTTAACTTCCTGTGACAGTGAAAACCATGGTGCCACTTCTGATGTTTGCAAGATGTTTGCAGGAATTTGAAAGTCTATGGCAGAGTTGAGGATTTCCTGTTTCTTCCTGTTTTCGGGTGAGTGACACCCGCGGCAAATAGAAAGATGCTGGTCGTTGCAGGGACCTGTGCATCTCTTGTTTTCCACCGTGCAGATATGGTGCTAGTCGGATGCAGGCGACCAGAGTTTGACTTGCGAACCGCACAGACTCATGCCACGACACTGCTTGGGTTCCTTCTCTAGTTTTGGTTATTGGCTATTGGTTGTATTCGGTTTGTGCCTTTCATGGTCCATGTACTATTTCACACGTTTTTTCTTGGCTTGCGATTCAGTTCTCCTTTGAGTACCGTGTTTGTTTCCGTGGTAGCAGGAATGCCAGTGGTAGCAATGCCACTATCAGCAGTTGCAGCTTCAAACAGTGGTCTGCCAGCACCATGAAATTCGTGCAGCCTCAAAATTGAGGACCAAGTTGAGGGCAATTCTCCCTCAGACCAGATAGACCAGTGCTTCCCAGCATTCTCAACCTCCAAGAAAAGCTATGAAAAGCTGCTGCAACGATGGGCAAGGGTTAGTAGAAATCCCAATTGTCCGGATTTTAAACAATGGAATGGATTGGTTTAAGGGAAAATCTACGGGAGACCTTGTTTATTTTTGACACCAATCATAGTGGTTTTGTGCATAACCAATACTGGTCTAGCATGTCATCACCGAAAAATACTTGCTGCGGTCATCCCATGACAGTGCTGTACTGGTTTAGGTCTCAAGTTGAAACCTTGTTCGCTTAAAGCCAATGAAAACACGAAGGTTAGCAAGCCCTGTAGTAACAGAAATACATGTCCTGGCAAAGTGCAATTTTTGTACTTTTTTTGAAGCTTCACTTTGGTTCCAATTCAATGCCACCGCGCCAGCGCCAGGGCCAAGTGTACAAACTGCGAGACTTTGCGTGCGTGCCCAGCCGTGGGACTACCAAGTTGGAGGCTTAATTTCTGGTGAACACGGCATTTTTTGTGATCACTACCGATTTCAGCAGCTGCCACCAGGGAAGTAGACTATGAGCAAAACATGGGGCGCATCACCTTGAAATATGTCTTCCCAGAAGAGGCGGCACCCGTGTCAAACATGAGAGAAAAGCGACAGTGGGTGATTTCAAGCCTCGTGGGAACAAGTTGAAAGTTCAAACCAGCCACCAGGCTCAACATAGCAATGTACAGATATCTCAACATCGCAATCCCATGTTGGAAGTGACGAGAAGACTTCAAGGGATGATTTGTGTTGCACATCATCTGACATATTTTCCACTGGAATCCGAAAGATTAGCTTTGGCACTTACGTTGTTTATAGATGTAAAGTCGACCCCATCCGTTTTCCAGTGACTAGTTGTCAGCGTTGCATCCCAGTGATGATCCATTGAGGTACCTCCCGGCAACGAAACACCGCCCATTTTTTTGGGTGTTTCATGCGTGGCTCAACTACCAACCAGCCAATAACCAACAACTCTTGTTGTTTTAAACTTTTAAACATCCCTTACTTTGAGTTGCTCAGATCCCCATTCTTGGTTTCTTTGCATCCCAAAAAAACCTTCCAACTTGTCGATGTTTCCTTCACAACAAAATCCTCGGTTGGGTACATCAACGGCTTGGTTTAGTTCAACGGAGGAATCTGTCATAGTCAGCAACAAATAGACTTCGAGTTACAGAGTACCCAACATCAGGGCTAATATTAGGGGCGTATTCTTGTTGCTTAATTAAATTTAATTAATATGTATATCAGAATACATATATATATATATATATATATTATAATTATATATATATGTAATATAACATGTTGGTTCACATACCAATTTCAAAACATGCATAGTGTCGGTTAGTATATATTATACCCCGTTTATCGGTTTTAACCCCATGAGAGGGAAAATAAACCCATATTGGCTATATATTATTTGTTAAGCCCTCTCTATCCAATCTAAACTCATCTAAACTAATTTGCTCGATATAATCGAATCTAACCGAATCTAACCGAATCTAGTCAAATGTAGTCAAATCTATCTATCTATACCTATCTCTATCATATCTATCTACCTGTCTACTTACCTATCTACAACCGAGGGTTACCCAGGCCATGTAACTGTCCAGCGTGCCGCAGTTGTCGGCGCTGTGTGCGGCGGATCTTCTGGTGGAGCTCCGCAGCTGGGAGTTGAAAGTCAAGGTGAGGAAAAGCCTGGGACCAACGCTATGGGAAGATATGGCTATGAATCAATACCTATTAATACCATTTTTAGGGGGATGAACATCCATAAATACCAGCTATTTTGATGTGAACTACAGGGGTACCAGGTTTTGACACACTGCCATATGTGGAAAGTCCATGGGGATACAGTTATAAGATGTTATAAGTATATCTATGTCTATAACATTCTATTACTATTAAATGGGGTTATAACTAAAGTATAACTATAACATGGTAACATGGATATGTTACGGAATATGTACAAAGCTTCCAATAAATTACTCATGAATCATGGGGTTATAACATGTTATAACTATAAGGGGGGAGATAATGGAGGCAAAATTGGGAATGGTAATGGGGTTAATATAACAATTATCATCCCCAAACGGCCATGGCGACCATTTTTCAGCCAGATATGTTTTTTTTGATGAGATGTTATGAAACATAAGCAGCTTCCAATTTGGGTCTGTCTCAAAAAATGGCGTATACGACCCAAATAAGAACTTTAGTATCTTTAGTGATGACGTGATCATTAGTGTAGACTATTGAACTAGTGATAGACACAAGAGAGAATTGCAGTCATGAACAGATAGACTTTGCCAAAGTTGTGCAGGTCACCCGTTTATCGTATGCACTCCCAGTGGCCAGGCTTCAAACAGACCAGACCTTGACTCGTACCTGGCAGTTCTCAATGGGAGTTTGTCATGGCCTTAGAGACCAGTGCCGCAGAGACTGGCTGAGTATTTCCACCAGGGTCCTTGGGATTCCTCGTTTTTCTTGTGCGGCACTTTTTTTTCAGCAATACACAGACCAATCATGAGCCAACAAAGGAAAAAGCAAGGGATATGTAGGGTTATCGCAGGCTTGACACAAACTTGAAGTCGTTCGAAGTTGCGGCTCTGTTCTTCTGATCAGATGCTGTTCTGTTTGAACTTGTGTATCCCGTTAAATGGGGGTGTCTCAAAATGGTGGTGGATTACCAAGTCACCATGGGCTGGATCAGTCCCTGCAGCAGTGATCAAAGACAATTGGGGTCCCATTTTTCATAGATAGATGATGAGAAGGAGATATCAAAATGGAAGAGTTCATCAGTGTCACTATATATATAGAGTTCTCCAATGAATATCCAACTTATGGAAGGATAACAATCAGTGAGTGATAGTGATAGCCCTTATTGTCAGTTATCTCATTTATCTCTAATAAACCCAGCTTAAATTGTGGTTGGTTTAGCCCAGTCACCGTTCACCCAATGTGACCTCTAGGTATGGAGATGTCCGACGAGATCTCTCCTGGTGGACTTTGGAAAACGAGGTCCGGTGTGAGGTATGCAGGAACTTGAGGTAGATAGCCAACAATCAGGGGGAACTAAGAACAGTATCTACTGTAATATGTTACTGTATTTTTTTATATACATATATGGAGTTATAGATATTATTATATTATGTACGTACCGTATAATATTCATAGGTATGAGTACATCACACAGATACATACATATTTATATACATGTATAATATATATATATATATATTTAGTATTGCACATACCGACCAAAAACTCGGCAAAACCAATTTCTTACCATGGCTTTAAGCGGCCACTTGGAGGGCGATCGAATGGTATTTACCATTCAGCTGGCGAAGCGGGAGCACAAGGACGGGGGTGACGTGACGTTGCGGTCGGTGATAAGTTGGCCATGATCCACCAGCAAACCTGAATGGTCATTTGATTGCGTCAGAGTGGCTGAGAAAAATTCTATGTGACTCTGATTATACCCTGATCGCAAGGCAAGTATTTCGAAAATGTCGTAGCATTGGGACCTGCCCTGCTGTGCTGCCCATCCGGGCCAATCCGCATGAAAGGCCTGGAATGCTGCAGGATGCTCAGACAGGGATTAAGGTTGAAGTTATGATTCCTTCATTTTCATTGCACACAATTTTGATTCCCAATTACGATCCTTGTCCATAGTCGGGTCGCTGACAGAACACTGAAATGAACATGAACTGCCATGGGAAGATTCGAGCCATTTTGAACCTGAGAGTCATCCATCTTTTTCAGATTGTTTACATGGTTTGAATATGTTGTCTTTACGGGCCATGAAGTTTACAAAAAAACAAGGATCGACCCAAAAAACCATGAGGTTTGGAAGCCTGGCATGAACCATCATCGCAAGTTCTGTCCTCAGATGAGCAGGGCATACTTCCACCAAGCCACAGAAATTCATTCTGCATTTTTCTTGGTGCCCATAGATAACAGGGATGTCCAAAGATGATGTATCATCATTTATCCAGACATTCCAGACATCTCAGGAGTTGATTCGCGCCCCAGGAGTCACTTTGGCTGGACCCCAGCAACGCGAAGCTTGAAAAAAGCCGAAGAGATCTTGACAAAGGCAGCTGGGAGCTGCTTGGATCGGGTGACTTTCTTCTGGCTGTTGATAACTTGGAATTCCAAGATCCAGCAGAGAATAGACGGTGGTTTTTCCATGGTTTTTCTTTCCAGGGGTTGGGTCGTTGAAGTGTGGTTGACTCTCGGCGATGTCATTTCTGGATCGAGGTCAAAGCTGGCCGCATCACCAGCAAAGAGGACGGCTTTAGGTCAGTTGGGGGCGTACCATTTTAGATGAAATCATTAATTACTGGGGGGGTACCCAACCCCAATGAATCAACCAGGATTTATTATGATTTCTTAGTCTGGGGTTGACATTAGACTCTCCAGAATCATCATGAATCATCGAGATCTTTCTTTAGCATTGGAGTCTTGGTTGAGCTGCGCTCTGCACGAAACCGTGAATTCTAATGGACTGCCATGTCTCCTGCAATTCTCTACGGTTTCATCAACATGAAAGTGGCCTGTTGGGGCCCACTGCATGTCATGAGAACATGGTTAAAGAATGTTGAAGAGTGGATCTTGCAAGCACATTTTTTTGCGCACAAACGTGTGCACCAATTTTGACAGAATGGCATGGTGCTAAAAATTAATCCTGAAGACCCCTGTAATGGTACAAACCATGCTTTCAACTTTCAACTGTAGATGTTCCATCGATATTCCATTCTATCACCATGTTTGTTGCTTCAATCATGGTTCAATCCCATTAAGATCCATTAAATCCATTTAAATCCTATTGAACTCCCATCAAACTCCTAGGAAAAAAGGCATCGGCAGGATGCCTTCGTCATTCGAAGGGAAGACTTGTGCGCCGCTCTGGAGGATGGTCAAGCCAGGGGCTCAGCGGTGCATATGATGTGTTGTCGATATCATAGTGGTCATAGTGTACTATAATATATTATATATACGTGTATATTAATATACGTATATATATATA
>Ga0126342_10012805_pt1 | contig 14921 bp, 12 predicted proteins | sample Cyp1metagenome_FD_92528 | JGI IMG/M metagenome (GOLD analysis project Ga0126342, IMG submission 92528) | Coral microbial communities from Lord Howe Island, Old Settlement Bay, Australia - Cyphastrea 1 metagenome | ecosystem: Host-associated > Invertebrates > Cnidaria > Coral ...
GAACTATGAATAATATGTGATATTTGGGTATCGCTAATGTGGATATTAGAGAAATATGATGACATAACCTTGAAAAGGGGTATCGCTAATTTGGGAAGGTCCCATCGCTTACCTCGTGTTTTTTAACAATTTCCATCAATTTCCATAAGCCAATGTCCGTCGAATACATATTTAGTATTGCCGGGTTTTTTACGGTTGCTCATATATGATAATACTATATCTTCATGACATTATATTATATATATATATATTATATATTATCCATATTTATCCATTATATCCCATGATAATCCCATGATATTAATATCCATTAATATCCCCCTTACAGTCCCATTCTCCCATGATTATTCCGCCTGTGCCACTCCAGGCCAATCGATCGATGGGCCCGGCATCCAGGCCGTCTCGGTACCAGACCTGTACGAAACGGGTCCATGTGAACCCCAAAGCTAGGATTTAAATCAGTTTCTCTTCATTTGAGTGTTCAGTCTTTAAATATTCCCTAAAGATATATATATATATGACATACGTACAAATAGATATTCTCAATTATTCGTCAAAGGATAGTGAAACTAGTGTTAGTGAGTTTAGTGAGTAAATTATTCGTGAAACATATGTCGTGGAATGTCGTAGGCCTCCAGTTTTGCTCCACGATCTCCACTGAATCTCAGCTAAACTAAGATGAGCACTTAGAAGTCACAAGAAAATGGAAACTGCGTACTTGTGCCAAGCAGACCCTGAAACATCGAACTTATATATATATACATTATATATATATATAATTATATGTATATATATAATTATATATTATATATTATATGTGATGGATTCTTGTTGACCTCATTTGCAGCTGGAGGATGTCATTATCCTAAGAATTGCAGGATTCACCATAAAAAGAGCTGCAAAAGGCTGTGGTTTTATCCATCACATCTTCACCAACTGCGGCCTCATAGCGAATGATGGGAGAACCACCATCATCCGATGGAGCAGTCCAGCTGACAACCGTTTCAGTACCTCAGTTGACGCCCCAATAGATGGGGGGGTGCCCCCAAAACCCGGTGGTTTCTCATAAGTTTCCCCATTCAAATGGCCGATTTTTGGACATACCCAAATCAATACATCTATTCCCATGATATCCGCACGAAGTGGTTGGTTGTATACGTCATCTTTGTGGGTTCAATTCACCATTTCTGAAACACTTGGGTTTGTCATGGTTTTTCTTTGTGTGTATACCTCCCCAAACGGCGATTTTAACAGAGAAAGTGGAATAAACCACATAATGTGAGGGCTATCCTATTTTCACACAAACCCATTTCCATCCATTTCCCTAGTCGGTTCAGGTGATTCCTTGTTGATCCTTGTTGGTCGAATGATTCTATCCACCACTAAAAATCCCAGTGCTGCAGCTGTCACCGTTGTAACCTTCGGGCGCACGCGAGTTGTCTGCAAAGGTGACTGCGGTGGGCTTATGGGCTTGCCCGGCACAGAGCATCGATGCCTAGGAGACCGAGATGACAATGGTTAAGTCATGTGGCTCACTGGGTCAAAAAAGCTGGGAATTCTAGTGATTTTGGGGGGACTTGATATGGATCTTTTATGGATTTTATATGGATGTTGTGTTGAAATACCGGCTTTTGAGGGAGATGACCAACCCTTTTTGTTGGCTATGTGGAAACAGGTCAAGATCCATCAGAATCCCATAAGTTTTGAGGGATTTAGTGTGATTTAATCAGCAACAAACATGCCATGAGAGCCATGGCAACCTAACATGGGGTAAGAGCCAGGCATCAACCTCCAAGTCGAACACTGCTTGAGATGGGTCATGTTTTTTTGTGTCCAAGAAAATTGGTGCAAAATCCCAAACATTAGCAAAAAAATGCAAACAAGTTGTTTTGTATGGTCTTTCATTTTGATCCATTTCCAAATAGCAATCGAGGCTCACAGACAAACTGCAAGAACCCAATTTCCCCCATGGTCTCCCCTGGTCATTGGACATCCCAGTTGGTATCCGTGCAATAACATGCGACCATGGTTGCATCGGTATAGGTTGTACCATGCTATCCAACATGGGATCCAGCCCAGCTTACTAATTACATACAGCAGGTGAACATGAACAATGAATGGAAATGCAGGGGCCAGTTTGACATAGGTGAACAAACCACCTACGAAGTGCCTGGCACACCCTGAAGCAAGCCATCTTGGGAATGATTTGGCTTCAACGGATATGGTAAAATGTTGGGAAAATCTTCACCAGAAAAGATGGTTTCCCTGTTTTTTCCTGCAGATTTTCCCATCATCCAATGGTGTTGGTGGACTTTGAACCGTCCTTGAGCTGCCACACTGAATCGGATCGTTCACCCTCACCCGCAGCGTTCACAGCGGACACCTGGTAGTGGTACCTTGCGGCAAGGTTGTCATGGAACACATAGGTCATGTATATTGGATCATATATGTGGTATCTATACAGATTTCTTCCAACATAGTCACAACTGGGGACCTATTTCATGGTGGATTGATGGATTCAATTGGATTGAATTTTCTACCATATTCAATATTTTGGTGGATGAAACCCCTATAAATCCCAGCTATTTGGATCTGACTCACGGGATTCCAGCTGGCGCACGTGAAATTGGTGGTCAGACTCAAGGATTCCATGGCCAAGGCGTTTCCCTCGAAGATCTGATAGTAAGCGCCACTCTCCAAGGCCTGGCAGGCTTCGGAGACCTTTTTAAGCGTAGCTTCGGAAAAAGTCAGGCAGTCACTGTCACAAAACTCAACTACAATGCCTTATTCTTAGCTTCAAAAAACCAAATCTGTCCCAAATCCCAGTTCCGTCCTTTTTGGTTTCTCTAAGTTCCTCTCCTGTTTTCCCCATGAAACCAGAGAAAAACTGGTCGTCCCGTGCCACCGTGCCGTGCTTTCAGGGCCCTGCGAACCTCATACAACCTGTAGCTGGTAATGGACGCACCCATGTTGTCCGGAGGCGTCCACCTGAGGAAACCCGTTTGAAACCATGGAGCAAAACATCTGTTATCTATAGATTTCTTTGGATGTCCAAATATCTACATATGTATGATATATATATATACACACAATATTATATATATCATATAATATATAATTATATATATTATATATCATATCATATGTATTTGTTCATATATATATATCATTACACATACGCCTGTGAAAAAATCCTTTCAAAACAACACATCCACATCCGCTCGGAGCCCCAACACAACTGTGATGGAGGTTCGCGTTGAGGTGGAACGGGTGGGAGCCGCCATCCTGGCGATTTTGTCCCCAAACATCAACTGATATGATGCTGATGATGGTGGTACCCTCTGGTAATTTAACATAGCTATGGAAAATCACCATTTTTAATGGGAAAACTCACTATAAATGGCCATGTTCAATAGCTATGTTAAATTTCCGGAGGGTAATTGGGATCAATAACTCACCCATTATAACCACGGTATTATGGTGGTTAACATGGTATTATGCTGGTATGATGTTTATGATGATGGTGGTCATTGGCCACAACCATCACAACTAGTGATTGCGCCAAAACCGTTAGAACCATTGGCCATAACTGTTTTTCATTGGCAAACATCACCACCATAAATCACCATAGTAACCATAATATATAACTTATATAGCCATATCACATTAAACAATCATTGATAAAAATATAATCACCACAATAAATCATGATCAGCATTAATCACCAGATTCAATCAGTATTTCAGTGGTAATATCATCAATTCAATTAATAATGATTGATTCTGTGGTAATATCACCATTTTGTATCATCATTTTCACCAACGGAGCGTCCATTTTGCTTCGACTCTGAGGACACCACTTCGCAGGATAGGAAGCACACACAGTGGTCACCTGACCACTGGAGAACTTGAGAGCTCTGTGAATGGAAACCAAGATCCATACCCAATGATACCCAAATTGCATATCAAAATGCAGAGATACCAAATTCGATACCAAAATGTAGAGATGTCTATAGAGTTTTATATATAATATCATATAATATTATATAATATACATATGTAGCTAATTGTTTTAAGGTCACTAAAGGCATTGTTTATGGGTTTTTTGGGAAGCTGAGGACGCTTGCATCTCATCTAGTTACACCATCATCATCTATATGATATGGGAATCCGTATACCAAAATCCCTCTGTATTCTGTCACCTCAGCAGAGATTTAAACCAAATGCTCAAGCCACACCACTCCGGTTTGCATCCCGAATCGAGATCATCTCATGAAATGTGGCTTCCATTAACCAAAATCAATGGATTGGCTCATGGGAAGACAAAAACAATCAAGAGATTAATCATAATTTTCACATCCATATATCCCCCCATTGTTTGGACAAACTCACAGACCCAAAAAAAAATGTCCTATTCTTGGTTGTATATCTCATATCTCATCTGTAATCCATAGGGGGGTCTTAAAATGGGGGATCCACCGCCCACCTCGGAGCCATACTTGCCCCATCCAACGGCATTCCGTGCGCGGATGCGGAACTTCACATCGTTGCCTGTGAGGAGGTTGATGCATTGATGATGGGTATAATATATATATATATATAATTATATATGTATACATATACATATATATATATATATATAGAATGGGTAAATAAGTACGTATACGATACTGTGTATTCTATATTATTCTATGATAATCCATAATGGGTATACAATCCAAACATGTTCATGAATTGATGATCATCTCCCAATACAGGTATTTGACCCAAATCTTGACCATGGCATAAATACATCACTGGATATGCAACAAACTTGATTGAAAATTGTTTGAAAACAGCTAGATATTGATGATTAAGCTTTTCTTCGTGGCTGAAACAGGCAGCCACCACGACCATCATGTGATTGGGATACACCTTGTCGCTCTCATCACAGCAATGTCCGGGAAGACCACTGGTATAGACAACCATAGGAACGGGGAATGAACCTATCATTTTCCCATGTGAATGGGATATGAATGGGGAATGAACATCCATTATCATCGACTATCATCACAGCGATTTTGGGGTGATAACCCACAAAATTTCCCATGGCTTTTGACGCAGACGAGCCTTTGGTGCATCCCTGGGTCAGGGTAGATAGGTCTGTGGCAGCATTAGTGGCCACCTTAGGAGCAACCAGGCACATGAGTATGGTGGATTTAAAACAACTAGAATCAACTAGAGTGTGGAAGATGAACCCGCAAAAAAAGACAGATACTATCTCTGGTAATCAAACATGGATGGAAAATCGCTGGACCAGCAATACTTCGATGATGTTCCCATTACCACGAGTTGCCACGTTTAATCCCTTCAGCTCCAGCGAAACACCTCCGACAGGGAATATGGCAGGGGAAAATCTGAAAAAAAAAAGTGGTGTGGTTCAAAGAAAACGACCATACTGATCATACTTAGGATATAATGGTAATAATCAGATGAGATATATCACCACTAAGATGAAATGGATGAAATGGCAAACCAGGTGTCTAAGCACCCAATGGCAAATGTTTACTGGGAAGAGGATAACCAAACATTTTGGAGTTGGGGAACCGTTTTTCCAAACAAACCCAAATTGCAGAAACATGGTATAAACATGTATGCTTCTTAGTCCACTTCGGCCGTGATACCAGGCCCTTCGGTTTCCAACAATTGCGAACCAATCATCCAAATCCCACAAGGTTTCATGATCCACTGAAGTTTACTATCATATAAGATCATCCCACAAGTCACCAACAAAACTATCCAGACTATCCATTGGTTTCTCCCTAAAAATATCACCTATCACCTATAGATATCCGCCATAAGAATCAAGCAATCTGCCGAGGCACCACCGTCCATCCTTGGCTGTTTTCGTTCATGGAAACTTCATAAAGGTCCACCTCAGACGGTTGCATCTTGGGGGCCGTCTTCGTCCCATGTCTGGGTCGAAATCAGTGACATCCCAAAGCATGAACCAATGAACTAAGGATCAATGGCTTGGAACATCTACAGGAAAACCATACCTGTTACCTTGAAGATATGTCTTTCCTGTCCATTTTTCGGTCAATCCCACACTCGGAAATCCAGCCACATATCGGCTTTTGCAAATTCTTATGGAAAAAGGATTGGTGATCACCCCCAGAAACATCTAATTGCTGCAATTGGTTATTTTATTATATAAATTACATATATACTATTACATGATTTTATGTTTATATATTTATGTTTTTTTTGTATGATTGTATATATATTATTCCGTCAGATTTGTCATTCATAATCCATTAAATCCACATGTTCACTGGTGATCTCTTAAACCACGGCCCATTTTTCTGGCGCAGTTGAGTTGCAGCCACTCCACCGTTCACCAGGCTAGGGGGGAAGTCCACCTGGGATCATTTTTTGGGATATCTAGGGATCCCCTGGGAGGTTTGATATGACATAGATTATTGGATATATCATCATTATATCAGTATAATCTATGGATATATCATATAATATCCATAGATGATACTGATATAATCTATGGATATATCCAATAATCTATGTACGGGATAATGATCGGATGATTGGATATCTTTGACATCTATGATTGGATATTGGATTATGTTATTTGTGGATATAGATCATGATGTTTGGATGGTTGGATATTCATGTTAATATCTATATGAATATCTATGGATATCGTTACGTGGGATATCTATGGAAAGTCATGGATATTGCATGGCTCTCTCAGGGGGGTTGATGATGCCTAGCTCACAGTTTCACCAACAAAATCATATCTGACAAGTCGATGAACAGACCGGTGTGCGAATCAAACTAACAAATTGCTGAATAACCCAACCATAAAAATATTAATGACCATATTGTTCATAGCAATCATAATATTAAAAATGTAGTAATGACCATTAAGAAATATAAGAACATATAAGAACTATTCACATCTACTAAGTTTCATAGCAATATCAGGGATATTTAAAGCAAAACAGGTCCCTTGAATCTTGCCAGATCCACACGCAGGTGATCAACAAATCATCCACGAAGCATCGACCTTTCGTTCAGACGCCTGGATGTCTCCGATGGCTGGGTATGCAAAGTAGATGGCACCTAGGCAGGGCTGCGCCTCTTGAAATGGGGAGATCTTGAAAAAAAAAAACATGAAATCAATTGTTTGGCCGCAAAGATCGGTTTCAAATCAGTGATCTTCACCTTCAAGTGACTACAAGAAATTCCACATCACTTTGGCAACAGCGTCTGAACACCATCACACACCTGGTGGATCTGGTGCTTGGGCTGCATGACCACACACCGCATCGCTCAGCCGGGGCCTCAATGGCGCCATCGTTGAACGAAGGTGTACAGGAAGGGATTCCTCTGGGATTGATGGTGGTTTACTATGTTTTCGTGGTAAAAAATGGATAAATATCGTATCTCTCAAGGAATATCTTGATTTTTGGCTGAACCCTATCTGTCTCAAGATGATTTGGGCTCGTCTGAAAATATTTGGGGCACCCAGAACCCCTGTTTCACCAAGGAACAAACACATTTTTTCTACACCATAGCTATGTTTGGACACCTAATATCATATACACACTATGTTATTACATATCAATATTACAACACTATGTCATATTAACATATACTTATATACATATATTATATATATATATATATGATATATGTATAAATGAGATTAGTACAATTTTATACCATGTTATAGACATAAACTACAGCAACTATCGAACTTTATGCCATCATTTGGATCCAGTGGATCATCGCTGAGTAGCTGTTGATCCTCCAAGGCGTTGCTCTCCGTGACGTAGTTCAGGGCGGCCACCTTGAAGCAATAGCTGCCTGCACTGAGAACATGGGACTGGGCTTGAGAGGTTCCAACGAAAAAAACCATGGTCGGTGGTTTGGAACATGTTTTGTTTTCCCCAATAGTTGGGATGATGATCCAATCTCAGGCAGGTGATAGGGTTTTGTGATTTTTTTTTTGATGTAAGTCGATAGAAAGAATGGCGAACGTATTTCGAGAATCTTGGTTTTATGATTTTAATCAATGATTTTCAAATCTAGATTGTCTGATCCCTGGTGGTCTATGGATCGACTTCACCTTCAAAGCTTCTGATACTCTGATTTTTTGTGAGTCCTGGCCATGTTTGGCATGAAACAACTGAAGCCTGCACTGCAATCAATGCTGGGTTTCCTAGCTTTCATGTTGACAGCTGTTTGCAAATCAACTGCAGGTAAAACTTTCCTATAGCTCAAAGGTGTTCATCAGTGACATCTTGCCAAGGTTTTTCCTACAGTTGCATTTGGCATTCAAGTCTTCTGAATGAGGCTGATAATCCTACGACTTTCCCCTGGCTTCTGGCTGTTTTGAAAATTTTGGGGAGAAACCACTCGCCACTTTTCCACCCTCCGCAAACGCATACGCGGATCGGACCGCGGATCTTACGCCACAGAGAAACATGGCCGATCACAGTTTCGCGAATCGATCATGGGTGGTTCAGGTTCTCCAGGTTCTCCCTTTCTCTTTCAAGGTCAAGCTCCTCGTGGTTCATTCTGATCCAAAACTTGACAAAAAAAATCTGGTCATGAAAGTTGATCAATCTCTGGATGTGCCCCTCATCTGAGTGATCCTGAGTGGCAACCCTCACCCACACCGAACTTTCGTCAGGCGGTTTTCTCCCTTTCCACCATCAGGTCTCTCTGATCTGAGGCTGCCTGGCCAGCTGTGATCGAAAAAACATCAACGATATCCCCATGTTCAGCGGTGAAAGGCCAGATTTCTTGGTGAACAACAACTTTTCGTGGTTAAAACCCATTTATCACATGGCTCACACGTTCACACCCTTATTTAATGGTTCAAGCAAAACCCACACTTACTGCCTAAAAACAATTGATCAAACGGTTAATTCACCATCAAATGCTCACCAACGGGGTGATTTTCGAAGAATCATCTAGAAGTGGATGATTTGTTCATTAAGAGTCTGAACATGTCGATCCCGGGGAAGTGATCATAGTGATCGGTACCACCAAAGAAACCAACGGCCATGTGGAGAAATGATGATCCAATGATGATGTCTTAAAACCCACCTGACATTCCGAAAAGTACTGGGTGGCTTACGTCATAGGCATTCCCAGTTCACGGATGATGATCCCACTACCATCATTAGCATGAATTCATAAATCCTGACTATCAATTGGGGGATTACCCCACCCCAAAATAGATTGAAATTACTTGCTAAGACTATTAACACATTATAAATTACTGGGAGAATGAACAGGGACTTAGGCCAAAAAAATGAACAGGTAGTTATCAGTGTAGTTATCACCAATATAGTATCTGATAGTATCTGATAGTTATCAATCAAGGATAGTTATTAACGAATGAACAGGAGAGTATCTGATAGTTATTAACCAATATTAACCAATTAAATCGGATAGTTAACAGGATACTTAACAGGATATTGGTTGATCATCCTGTGGATCCAGATCGCCTGTATCGTCTCGGCGACGTCCACACGACTGGCGCAACATCCGAAAGTGGAGTGGTATGGTATCTTGGTTGTGCAGAATCTGGTCGACACACCATGAATCTCATGAATTTCCAAAAAGCTCCAAATCATAGCAAATGGTGATTAATGGTGGTTAATGGTGATTAATGGAGGTTATTAATGGTGGTTAATGATGGTATATGATGATTAATTACCTGGTTGGTGGTATACCTACTCCTCTGAAAAATATGAGTTCGTCAGTTGGGATCATAGTCCCCAATGTATGGAAAAATAAAAATGTTCCAAACCACCAACAAGTTTTCTATTTTTCTATCCAATTTCAAACAGCTCATCCAGGAAAAACAGGGTCGTTGAGCGCCTCTTTGGAGTTGCCTTGGCGAGCTGTGAAGCGCTCGAAAGAGGCCATGACGTAATGTTTTGGTGACACCACAGGAGAAAGGTAAAACACATTCAATAAATACATGTCAACAATCAGGAAAAAATAGTCAAAAAATAGTAATAATCCAAATGAATGATGTTTGTAGTAGAATAATATCAATATGATTCTATATATTTTTATAGTATTAACAAGAACCTCTCATTCTTGGCTTAAATGTTTGCTGTAGATCACACTTTAATATGTTTCATCTAGACCCTTTCAGAGTTCTGAGTGGTCTTTGATGATTGGATTCTGGCAGAATGGGGTACCAATGGAGCCACAAATGCCTGGTCATTGTTGTCTTTAACCACATTATCAATAGCATTCAGATAGCCATCCACTGGAGAACAGGAAAATGTCAAAAAAAAATCCAGATCACATTTATCAAACCGTGGATGGGATGATAAACCATAGTTGGCCACATTTATAAGTCTAATATAAGCCATAATCAGGTAGGTTAGTAACTGATATGATATATGACATGAACATATCATATCATTAGCCACAAAAAATATAGTATAGATAAGATATCATGACTCTAATCCAATCCACTAATAAGATATATACTCCATATAAGATAATTTAGTGGATTAGAGTCATATATCACATGTTCACCACATTGAAGCCACGAATAAACCATCGCTGCCTGGAGATTCAATGCTGCCATCGCCCCCTCGTCTTCCTGACCCGTGGCGGAGTGCTGGGAAAGCCTGAAATCTAAGATGAAACTGGATGAGCACCGCAAAAAAATGATTATGTTGATATGTGTTAATAATAGATTCAATAGATAACTCTATATATATATATTATATACTATAGACTATAGATAACAATAGATAAGTCATCTTCTAGGCAACATTTTTCAGGCTTTGTTAGGACTTCCAAGGGAAAATCAATGGGAAACTTCATCAATTCAATGGGAATTTCGGCCACATCCCTGGTCGGCAGCTCAGCCTCCTCTTCCTCCGATGAACAACTCTTATGCATCCTGAAGACTAACCTTGGCGCATCTCCGGAGTCACACCTCTTGCAGGCTATTCATCTATCCATCCATATCCATCCAAAATTCTCTGACCCACTTCGAATGGATTGATTTTCATGATGTTCCCCATGGCCACTTGTAAGGTCTACCCTCATCTCCCCTGGGTGCCCCCAACGGCGTGCAGATTAAGAAGATGGAGCAAAGGACGAAAACCTGCGCATGTCACAAGACACGGGGGGGGGTCAACGGTAAAGAAATTGGGATTTGGCCCATCAATAGGGTTTCAACCATCATGAGAATAGGGATGGAGCTCATTGAACCCTGAAGAACTTGGGATTGTACTGATTCAAACCCATCTGAAGTGTCAAAACATTCTCTTCGTTTGTCCAACCATAGGGGAAAATTCGCCCAATCTGTTGTCATTCAAATTGGAGAATTCTTTTCTCACCAGATTTTTGGGTGCCTAATTTTCACAAACCACATATGCCCAGCTAAAAGAAATGCCAAAAGAGAGCATTGACAGCAGATGGATAGCTTAATGATACCAGTAGATGGCCCACTTGACGCTCGATGGGTCTCTGACGCTACGGGTTAAGACAAATTACAAACTTTCTCGGTGCATGTGCAACTTGGTCATAGATGGAGTGGTGCCATCCGACAGCTTCTTGAAACAATCACTGGTTGGTGGTGCAATAACCATCTTGAAAAATATGAAAGTCAATGGGAAGGATTATCCCATAATTATATTATGGAACATAAAATGTTTGAAACCAGCAACCAGATCATAATTGATGGTCATTGTAACCTGTAGAATTCACTATTATGATATATTATGATCGTAAGTTTTTTACACTTACATCTTTTGGAGGATTGCTACAAGGCTCTGCGAACAACTTCGATTCCCCAAGTCACATGGGATCTGGCGCAGCCCGCGTAGCCCCGGCCTTGCAGTATCGCTCGATTACGATCATCTTCTGCCTACGCCAGATCCAACCGGATCTTGGAGTGGTTTGGGATGGGAACAGTTAAAAGAAGCACCAGCCATTGGGAAACTAACAATGGTTGGTTATCATCCATCATCCAGTGAAAAGTATCCATCATCCATAAGCTTATATTTCCTTTGGGGATTGATTTTTGGGATTTTTTGGTTTATGGAACTATTGGAGTTGGCGCACACGAAAGCAACGGGAGCCGTAGAGTGACCGGTTCCAAGCACCAAAATTGCTCAATTTCCATCTCCAGGTTTCCTCGGCAAATTACTATGAGATTGTGAAATATCATATCATTACGACAAGTCATAATCATCACTAATTACTGTTATCATCTGTTATCATCTGTTGTCATTATCATTGCTAGGCTCCAAGACTTGTTCAGTTGATAATCCAGTGTGAATGATTATCATCTGTTATCATTATCATAATCCAGGCATTATCTTGATCTAATTAACTTGTTCCATGAGTGAAAATCCATGAGCAGCTACTCAGCGGGTGGGCCTCTCAGGAGACAACGTCTCTTGCCGCGGGATCACTGGAGCTTCAAACGCCTCACCCGTTGGACTTGCGGAAGATGATCCCCTCCGAAAAAAATCCAAATGGATCCATAAATGGACCAACATACCACAACTGGATGAGTTATGATGAGTTCCAACAGTTCCAACCTTTAAAATGTTATGTTCAATCAATTCATATCAATTCCAAAGACGTTAGAATTACACTATGTTGTTTTGGAGTCCAAGACCTTGACATCGGATTTTTTCGGAACTTGCCTCCCACTGCATCGCCACAGAGTGAAGCCTCGCACGCTGGCAGGTGACTGGGAGCATGCCATGGCATGCGTAGTGAGTTGATGAGTGTTCAGATGGGATCCATCATTGGATATGATATGTGGATATGATATGAACATATATGAACCATAGTTGTATATGGATATGAATTGAAATTTGTGTTCCATCTTTTGATCATCTTGGACCCATTGTTATCTATTCAGAGTCATTCATCAAAGCACCTACCATCATCCAGTTTTCCATCAATTTTCGCCGAATGTATCCATCAGCCTCCTTGAAGGACCAAAGGGCTGAACCTGGCGGTCGGCATCTACAGGGATGGACATGGAATCAACATATGAATGAAACAACAAAACAGCATTGGCTTATCCGATATCATTTTTTCTTTCGCGGGGAAAAGGCTTCTGTTCCAACCTTCCTCTTTGCAAGATCGGACAGGATAGAGAAGTATGGTTGTCTGGTCCATTTCACCATCAATTCAAAAAAGCGGCCTGTTTTGCTCCAGTTTTTTTAATACTCCACAGCACACACCTTCGTTTTTTTGAAACAAAACATGGTTAATTGATCGAATTAGCATATGTGTGTTTCTCACGTGACAGCAAAACATCCGGTCATGCGCTAGTTTCAACCAAGGTTGACCCAGGCCCCCAACCTGTCTGGCGTTACCATGAACAGAGTTGGCCAACTGTGTCTCCTCTAAAAGCACGGACAACCTCGGGAAGTCTGAGACAACGGGAGATGGATATCCGTCGGATGTCTATTTTAAGACCTACCCGTGTTGGGTTTTGATTGTTTAAACGACATTTGTAGGGTATTTGTTGCATTCTTGGGGCGTGTCATCAATACTACAAGAAATGCAATAATTTGGGGTAATTATAAAACAACAAACATGGAGGGATGCCCTCTAATTTACGTCCATCGAACGTTGGGAATGCATGATTAATTTTGCGGTGTACCTCATTCTGAGACAACTCCAGAGTAGTTTGCCCAAAAAAAATGTAGACCTCAACAGCCAGATGTTTAGCAGAATCTTCTCAAATTGGACTTGCGATAGATAATGGAAGTTGGGGTGTTTCAAGCATGGGAATTCTCCGACACAGAGTTCGAGGATTTTGGGGAAACGCAAGAATCGAAAAGACAAAGACAGAGCTGAGACCTGTTTTGCACATCTGCTTTGAATGAGTAGTTTTAGGATTCCAGGATCTTGTCTCATCACATTTGGTTCAGTTTCCTTTACAAATGGGCTGATCCTGGCTGATCTGGTAAACCTAAGGCCATAAACCATCCCAGCAACCAATCGGTGCTTCAAACAAGCCGGGCTAAGCTGCAGGCTGTTTGATGTCAGCAGGCTGCGGTTCACCTGCCAGGCATGGATATTTCACCAAGAAAGTCAAGTCAAATTGAGCAAATCATCATTAAACTCATCAAGATTATGGAATGTTGATGATTTTTGATGATGTTTGATGATTTTTGGGTCTGTCCCTCCCAAAGTGTGCCGTTCCCTCCATCCACAGCAAGCACTCCGCGTTGCGCCGCAACGCCAGCCTAGCACAAACCACCTGACGTTGGGCGTACAAGGAGGTCGAGGCACACTGCCCTCATAACCTCAGTGAAATACGTGACATTTCTGGCACGCGCCTCCTTGTGAACACACGCCGAGAAAGGTTGATCTTCCGGCGACCTTTTTCGTGCTATACCGGACTATACCTCATTTTTTGGACACTCCTTTTTGAACCCGCACAATGTTGCCAGCAAAATGCTTATATATGTCACTCATGTCCTCTCAGAAATGCACAAAAAATCCATGGCCAGCATTCGGCCCCGTGCCATCAACTACCTGTCCAAGCACAGAGTGGAAAAAGAAAGTCATGTCCAGCACTGTGCTTTGGCTGCATTTCCGGAGAATGGACTGCAGGTCCATGGCTGAAACTTTTTCTGAACCCAACATCTGGGTTTGACTCAGAATAGGGCACCAAAAAAAAACGTCAAGAAAGTAATGGTTCAGAACATCATTTCCTCCATGGTTTTGATTGTCATAAGCACATTGCGGACGCAATCAGCTGATGACTCGCACTGAAGGCACATCACCAACGTGGAATTCATCACTTTCTGCCTCACTGGTTGCTGGTCCCCATCTTCATTGAAGTCCAAAATCGGAAGTGCGATCGAAAATTTCTGCACCCAGCAATTTTCAGCTTCAGCC
>Ga0126342_10012806_pt1 | contig 14920 bp, 8 predicted proteins | sample Cyp1metagenome_FD_92528 | JGI IMG/M metagenome (GOLD analysis project Ga0126342, IMG submission 92528) | Coral microbial communities from Lord Howe Island, Old Settlement Bay, Australia - Cyphastrea 1 metagenome | ecosystem: Host-associated > Invertebrates > Cnidaria > Coral ...
ATATATATATAGATAGTTAATGGATGTTCATGGGGCTTATAAACCAACAACCATTTCACTGGGGGGGGAAACCTGGCACCACCATGTAGCGGCTTAAATGATTTGTGCTTCGCAACCTGACTCAACCTGTTTTGATCTAACCTTCCGGTGAACCTTTCTGGTTGGTGGTTTCAAACATGGCTGGATTATTTTCATTTATTTTCCACAATAAAAATGGGATGTCATCCTTCCCATTGACGAAGTCCATCATTTTTCAAGATGGGCACATTGCACCACCAACCAGCTTTTTTTCAGCTTGACCGGAATATCAGTGGAGCCATGGAAAGGGCTACCCCGATGGATCGGGGCCTCACATGGCCTCACGGACGACTGTACCACTTTTGCTTCCAGCTAGATCTTACACTTACACGTTTGTATACCCAATTTTTTTCGATAGTTCATCCATTTCTGACCAAACTTTCAATTTTTTTTTGACTTTTGATGTTTGGGGCCACTGAAAGACCGGCAGACGGGCAGTAAGTGGTCGAATGGAATTCCACTTGAGGGTGCTGCCATACACATATGGGGTTTCCATAGTCATACCCTTTAATTTAACGCTGGATGGTTGATTTCAGGAAAAATCCATCTATAAATGGATGAACAGGGGTACACCCATTTATGGAAACCCTCATATCCCAACTTTATCCTGGCAATTCCATGGTGATACCCATTATATAAATCCCTTTAATATTCACAACTGCACCCCCAAAAGTATGCACAGCGCTTTGCAAACAATATTACGATTTGTTCTTTTTTTTAATAGCTATGTGAAATCACACCTTTTTTTATAGGTAAATCACATCATCATGATAAAACATCTACAAATGGGCCATTGTCCATAGTCATCTTGAATACCCAGAGGGTATGTGACTCTGTAAATGATCCAGAGGTCTCGATATCCAAACTTAGACCAGCTCACAGCTGGGGTTGTCACAGCTGGTACACCATTTAAACGCGATGTCCATGATGAGTCCCTCGACGAAGTAAACCTGCAGATTTCTGAAAGCTGTGGCTACCTTGGATGCGGCCCAAAGTGGGGATTCTGGTTTGTTCCGGATGTGAAATCTTGAGGCAATGATTGATCTGGGTAAATTTCATCACGACCTCACTGTTCTCCCTCACTGGAATCATGGCTAGGTTGGAAATCATCCCCAAACGGCCCAACAATTCAGGTTAGTGAAATATTATAATTTACCCAGATACTACCTAATACATGAATGGAAATCACCATTGACCAAGCATAATCATTGGGGGATATTGGGGGCATTTCAGATGGTAAAACAGATAATTTACCCAGATTTATGTAATCTTATGACATACCTCAAGCATCCTCAAACATCCTCAAGGAACCACAGACTGACCACCCAACTTCCACTGGTTCATCGCCATTCTCCCTATGACTCACTGGCTTAAGATGAAAATGGGTGAAATCCCCCCCATTTTAAAAGACACACAAAAAACCAGTCATGTTCCTTGGGACTTCACCCCATGAAGTCCCATGAAATATCACACATTAAATATTAAACTAATATTGGATGGGATGTGATATAACTGTTATCTGTTGCTAGTCTCAGATATGAAGTTGGTTATATATACCATACCCTCCAGTAATTTAACAGTTTGCTATTGAAAATTGCCATTTATAGTTGATTTACCCATTAATAATGGTGATTTTCTATAGCTACGTTAGTTTACCAGAGGGTAAATCCCGTTAAGTCCCATTAAGTCCCAAATATCAACCACATCGTCCAGGATCATGGAAAATGTGCAGCGCGACCCCACCACACCCTGGGAAGAAGCCACGGGCGAATGGAGGCGAACGGATACACCATGCTGATGTGTTCAGCCATGTTTTCATAACTGGTTAAACTCATCCTGGAAAAAAGTTGGTATATCCGTGTATATCCCATAAATGATGGATTTTTGCAGGTGGTACCATAACTATCCAGAACTGAGTTTTCATAACATGGTCATTCCCCAAAAAGATGGAACCATCAAAACACCCACGGGGATGTACCGAAGGGCGGATCCCACTAAGTCGTGGCGGTGAGTTCACCATTGAATTTTCCCTCTGCTTACTTCACATAGCCATAGATGGCCCATTTATATAGATGGTTTACCTATTAGAAATTGTGATTCTCCATGGCTATGTTAGTCATAACCAGCTGGTATCATTTGCTTCACATGATTTCACCATACCAGGACTGAAATAGCCCAGGGCCCCCTATGAGTTTTGGTTGTTGGGGTTGGATGGGGTTGGTTTTGTCAACCAAGACTCGCAACCACCAAAAGTTATATCATTTGACATCCTATCCGACCACAGTTAATGATATCGGCTGAAAATAGTCTCCCGAAATGTCATGATCCTCATTTTCCCCACATAAAACAATGGACAGTTGGGCATTTGTATGACCCCATTTTCAGACCAACCCAAGTATAATGTTGTTGCTTATACCCCGTCATATTAAGTTGACCAGATTTTTATTTTTCCTGTTGAATCATCATTTTCCCAATATGTCATAAATGGCCTCGTTTATGGGTATACCATGGTAGAACCTATTTTCAGACAGACTCTTAATTATCATTATTAACCCTTATAAACCCTTTTAAACCCTTATAAACTTATAAACTTATCAACCATTGTAAAGCATTAAACACCTTTAGAAACCACTTTTTCAACAATTCTTATCCATTATGAACCCTTAGTACGGAACCGTTAAATGAGGCTGCGCACCTTTGACGGCGAGTTCTATGGATCTGCCAGCGATGCAGCTTCTAGGCTGTCCATGGGGATATGAATTGGGGTATGATGTAATTGGGATGTAGGAATATTTGGGATAGGTTATAATAAATTAATATAAATTAGATATGGGCTATACTAATGGTTTTTTTGATAGCTTATAATGGGGAATATCATGGGAATATCACCAACAACCATGGGAATAGCCTCTGAGACTCTGGTCATTTGTTCCATAGCGAAGTGGAAAATCATTGGCATCCACTGGCTGCTCCCAGGAATTTAATGATATTTCATGCGTGGTTCATCCCACTGGGATATCCCATCTATAACTGGGGTATTTGATATGGCATGCTATGGTTATATATCCACTTAAGGGAACTGCACTCCAAAGTAGAGAAATGCTTGATGCACATCCAAAGCCGTTTTTTTTTCTGTTTGTTTTTTGTGATGTGTTTCTATCCTGTGCTCCACTTGGAGCGAGACTGGGTGTCCATACTCCATTTGTAGTTTCCCGGTGGAGAGATGCCCCGAAACAGCGATGTGATCCCCATCGATCCGTGGATCATCTCATCTTAACTTCCGACATCGGCTGGGGGCCCCCAAAAATTCTGCTCAGCAAGAAGCTCCCAGGATCAGATTCGCGCTTCAGATGGCTTCAGTGAATTAACCTTTTTTTATTAGTACCACCCAAAAAGCCAAAAAGCTCGAAAAGTAATCAAACGACTGAATTTCAGTAGGAATCTACTTTGATATCTTTGATCTACTTTTTGTTTTTTTGGTGCTGGGATGACTATTATTCGACTTTGAATTTTGTCCAACTGGGCGAAACAAAAACCAAGCTCTGGCAGATCTGATCTTTTGATCCATCCCTCACAGCAAATGGATGATTTGGTGTAGCCTTATCTTAGGACACCTCCATATATGTATACTGTATACTATATTATATATTATATCTAAAATGATCTAAAATGATATCTATGGTCCATGGCTGCTGGCTTTCAACATTACTTTGTTTTTGCTGCCTCAATTGTATGATGTCATGAGATCAAGATGAGCTGAGATTCGAACATGCTTCGTCCACTTTCCCATCCTTGTTGATGCTGACCATGGATTTGACAAACCCTGATGAACTTGGGGGAGTGATAGACATTTTATTCAAATGGACATGCCAAAAAATATGTTGTGTTGCCGCGGAGATATGACTGGACAAAGCTAGCAGCTAGCCGAGTTTCCTTCACATCCACATAGTTTCTCATAGAACTTGCAAGTTCTGGGATGGTCCATGATTTTCTCCCTCAAACCAGATACATCATCGTACATCCATGGTTTTTTGAGGTGTCGTCCGGATCCATCGGGCACCCATTGAAGAAAAATCAGGAACTCAACAGTTCCGGGATGTTCTGGGCAAAGAAACTGAAGAGTTGTTACGAGACGTGACGAAACGGTAGAATCTTCACCTGAGCAATCTTTAAAACCTCTGTTGGTTAGTTCGGAGATTCTACACTACCGTTTAAATACTGATCAAAAACAAATCCAAGAATTCGGAATCCCTACTGTATCTCTTAGCCAGCCAGGATTCAATGGACATTTGGAGGTTTCCAGAAATGGGGGTACCCCTGTTCATCATCCATTTTAGTAGGATTTTCCATGAAATAAACCATCCATTTGGGAGTACAAGGTGGTGCCCACCAGTTATAAGTTGGTTTATAAACCATAGTAAGTAGTTCGACATATCTACCATAAATCATAGTTATTGGAGTTATTTGCAGCAACTTCACCATCTTGTACCCCCAATGACTATGGAAACCCCCATGGATCGGGATTTTGAATGCTCACCTTGCGTGACCGGAGCTCAGGATTTGTTGAAGGGCAAATGGTATCGACTGGGCGCAGGTGATTCACATGTAGAGATTGTCTCATTTGATCCAAAATGATGAATTCAATAGTTCAAACACTAGTTCATAGTAATTCATGGTAAGTTTTGAATTCTTCATTTTGTTGAAATTCATGGTAATTTTCAAAATGTCAACATAATTCTTTATAGATGTTCATTGTAATTGTTCGGGAATGAATTCTGTTGACGAAACTGAAGACACCGACATCGACTCTGATGTCTGAAGGGATCCCAATAGGAGCTCCCAGCTACCGTTGCCAGGTCAAATCGAAAGACCCACCGTCATTGACCTTGAAGCTTAGTTCATAATGGTTAAATGATGGTTAAATAATGATTCATGGTTATATATATATTTATAAATAATGATCCATTAGTAACCATATATGTATATATATATTATATTATATTCATTCATTGATGGTTATGTATATATAATACTATATAATAATCATCTATATGGGTAATCATTGGTAGTCATGGAGTGTACCCGTAAGAATTGATCCTTGAGTCACAACGAGCCCCTGGTGATAATACGCGACATTCACAGAAAATACCAAAAGATAGGTGTAAATATAATACATATATACATATATACACATGATACAATATGTAACATGGAATATAATTTCTACATATGACATATATTCAAAAACCATCAATATATATATATATACATAATATTAATATACAGTGCAATGGCGATATTTCATAGAAGCCGAGCACATTTTTATAGAGGTACCTTGAAGCAGTACCCTTGGATTGATACTTTGATTAATGTAGGTGGGGGACCAACTCTGGGGACCCTTTAGGAGGGAGTTGTCGCTTGCGGCAGGAGACCCAAAGATGTGGCCCACCTGTGAATGTCCCAGTTTCTTTCCCCTTCCAGGCAGGGCAGTCGGGCCATGTGTTGGATCCCCCAATGAAACGGAGGGTCCCTAGAAATATTGGTGTCATAATGATGAAGGACGATACAGGAATATAGCTATTAATCCAGCCATATATATATATATGTATACATATATTCAGCTATTTATAAATAAAACCATGAGCCATGATGATAAATGCACATTGTTCTTTGTTCATTCCGCTGCTTGTGCCTGGATAGTCATCAAGGACCTTCTGTGCTCGGCATTCCCCCGACCATACGATATCATGTCTGGCTTCAAAACGCCCCACGAAAACAGGTAATCTTTAGAGTCGGTGATCAACAGATTTTGTAGTCATGAAATCTCATGACATTTGGTGAAGATGTATGTCTTTCACAGATGTTTGGAAACAACAAACTGACAGCTCCAAAGCGAAAAAAACATCTGGTCTTGCCCCGAAGATATTTGCTCTTAAATTTTAATTGCTTGGGGTTCTGCAGAGTTCCTCACGTAACCTTTCTGGAGAAAATTCATCAAAGTACCTCCTTTAGCCAAGTGTCTGGGTGCGTCTGGGTGTAGCATCGGCCATCTTTGATATCTTTGATATCTTTGATATCTTTGATATCTTTGATATCAGTTTCAGAGCAAAGCAACGTCTGTAAATATGCGAAATTTTTACTCCACCGATTCTCCAGCACCAGTTTGCCTTGCAAACATAAAGGGCGAATTTCCGTCGGGCTGCGGGCCCCACGAATCGTAAATGACTCAAAACCCTTCAGTTAGATTTATGGAATTTCTCCATTTATCTCATTTTTATATATTTTTATGATTTTATATGACTATAGGTAATATCTGGGGTTCAACCCCTCGATTTTTTTTCCGGTTGCCACGGCCCCGTCCTGGACGCGTCAGGGGTCACCCCCGGCTTTGAGATCGCCGGCTTGGGCCGTCCGTGGCCGAGCCATGTCCAGAAACTCAGCTGTGAAGGCGCGGAAATGGAGCGGCGTTCGGCGAAAAAAATGGCTAAGAAGATGAAATGTGGATATGTATCCACTTACAAACCATATCTATATATATATAATATAACCAATTATAACCATATATGCATGTAATGTATATATATATATAGATAGGTAGGTAGGTAGGTAGACAGACAGACAGACAGACAGATAGATAGATAGATAGATAGCTATAAACCCATTCATCATCTCATGTAAATATGGATGGTTGCCATAAATGGTGGTACCCCAAATATGGATAAATATGGATGGTTTATTTCATGGAAAATCCGAAAATAAGATCGATGATTTGGGGGCAGCCCTAACGCATATCAACGCGATCATAGGGACGACTTTGTTTTCAGTTTGCGTTTGAATTTCGTTGACCTGGTACAAGGTGTGGCACCCTTTTACGATAGCTGAGTTAGTTGATTTACTAGCTGAATTCTATGGCACTATGGGTCTTCTATATCGATCTAGCCACCAAACATAACTATCATAACTGGGGGCACCGGCAAGGACTCTTTTCAGGTCATCCATACAAAGAATTTTAGGGCAAACATATATATATATAACATATATATATATATATAATGTGGGTACACCAATTTTATTCACACGATAAATTTAGGTGGTTTATTTTTACCATTGCCATTTTTGGGTGCCAAATATGACCTTGTTTTACTCAGATGTTGACCTGGTTTTTTCAACATCCCAGGGATCCCAGGGATGGCGAAGGTCACGACTGGTGGATGATTGGAAGCTACACGCTTCCCAACAGGACACGCCGCGGTCGAATGATGACCTGGGTATAGCTAATACAGGATGGGGCCCCAAGTCGATAGCTAAGTTGAGATTATAAGTGGCTTAACTGTGGTTTATAAACCAGATGAAACCAGATAACCTACAGGATGGGGCCCCAAGTCGAGCTCGCGAGCTAAGTTGAGATATGGCTGCGAAAAAACTATGGTTTATAGTTAACGAACTGGTTTTCACGGAGTTTATAAACCAACTTATAACTGGGGGGGCCCATCCTATAACGACCCCACTGTTCTCCCGAACCCTGGAATCATAGTTAATACGGGAAAGCGTTCCCAAATGGCCCAACATTTCAGGTTAGTGATAGGATAATTTACCCAGAATGACGGGAATGATGGGAATTGCGGGCAACTGGGCCCCAAAATTGCCGACCTTTTTCAGGTGACTAATGTTGGGGGACTTTGAATGTGGAAATTCCTAGGTCATGCAAGCCAAGTCGAAGTTGTCCATCCTTCATCCTCCCCTTTTTTTGATGGCTCCTGGAAGTTTGCCAACCTTTGGGGAACAAAGCTGGTTGCAATGGCGCCAGGTCAGGGATGACCGTTGATGACCACTCCAATGGGCCAGTTTAAGTGATGTTTTCAACATAGATTGACACAATTCTGTCAAAAAAAACTTGGACTCCGGCTGGTAAATCATGATGATGATGGTTGAGTTAAACTAGCAACTGAGATCAGCCACGGCCAACGATTGCCTTCTTGATCGCCAAGCGTCTTTTTTTCAAAACATCTTCAGCTTACCCCAGCCTTTTCCCAGCTTACCCCATTTTTGTATCCCAGTTGGTTTTTCACAAAATATGCGGACGGGTCAAGTTACCTATGAAATTACCACATAAATGGGGGATATATTCACATCCAGCTATTCCAGGTATCTATTTGTTCGGGATTTCTACAGTACCATTTGAGTACATTAGGGTACCATGCCCCATAACCATGTCAACGGGAATTAATAGCACCATTGATTGTTCCACTGTAGTCACTATGGTTACCCTCTGGTAATTTAACATAGCTATTGAAAATGGTGATTTATAGTGGATTTACCCATTAAAAATAGTGATTTTCCATAGCTATGTTAGTTTACCAGAGGGTATATATCCCATTCATTATCAATCCATTATCATGTTATAACTCCCATGAATATCCCATTAAATCCCATTGAATCCCATGAAATTCCCATTAAAAAATCCCGCTCACCAGCTATTTTAGGCTACCATTTGGGGACCAAAAAACTCAATTCGCAGGTCGGCCCCGGGCAATTTCAGCCCCACCGTGGGCTGGGAAGATCTCTTTAAGCCCCAGCTGATTGATGCGGGGGCCTTCTATGCCTCCAAGGAGCAAGATCCATCGCATGGAAATGCCACAGATGGGTTTGTGAACGATTCTGTACTTGGTTAGATATGGTTAAATGGTGCTTTAATGGAATATTAGACTTAAAACCTCACAAAGCCTTAGTTGGTGGCTCATCCCACGGATCGTAAGTAGGTTAGTTCACCTGAGTTTTTTCAGTGGAAATCCAGCCGACTTATCCCACCAACATCACCAGGGTGAACTAATCTACTTACGATCTGTGGGATGATCCACCAAGTAAGATGATTTCACCCTGGAATTTATGAATTCCTCCAGGCACTGCCAGGCGTACGCTTGAAGGGTGGATTCAGTGGATTCGATGTGTTGTTCCACGTAACACAACTGAGATATTTTGGGGATATTCGGGGATAAATAAATCGTGATAACTCCAATGCCATAAACAACATGAATTTTGGGGTTGATTTCAATCTCGCTCATTTTGATGCTGGGGACGGTGACATATGGCATTTCTTCCAGGAAAAAAAGCTCTTGGCCACTGAGAAATCCAATGAACCAGATGGTCCTTTGTCGAAAGCGTCAACTGCATCCACCAAAAACCATGGGAAAAACGACGGGAAAATGAAGCATGTCAACTTCCTGGTGCAGAGACAGATTCTTTTTTTGTGTGACTCCAACTTCCATAATTATCGTACATGTGTATATACGTATATATATACATGTACAAGTATATAAATATATATATATACATATATATATATACATATATATACATATAAATATACATATATATATATATAAATATACATATATATATATATAAATACACATATATATATGATATCATATAATTACATGTATATATTTTCCATGAATGGCACTTGGGAATGTTTCCCAACAGTCCCAAGCACTGGGATGGCGCAGGATGCGCTCTACCCCAGCAAGCAGGGCCTCGAGCGACGAATCAATTGGGGCTGGGCACAAGTCAGACCCAATAGCACCCAGAGCCTTCCTCGTGTGACGCTTGATTGGAAGTTGGGAGGCAGCCACCCACATGAATTTAAAATTGGAAAGGTGAGGCTGTGAGGCCCCCGAGTTAAAGGTTGCTTTACAAACCCCTTAACTATAGTTATATCATGCTATATCTTCCATAAACCCAAACGAATGCACCAAGTTATGTGCGTCAACGTGTCGCGATTTCGTTTGGGCCCCACCTTGTCTGTATTAAACACGGGGGATACTGTACCTGGTATCACCATTCCTGGCTAAGTTCTTTGGGAAGACGATGATCAACATGCAGCAACAGCAACAGCAACAATATTAACTACAGGTACCAGCTGCATATGATATTATATAGTAATATATATATAATATTTACACACAATTATGTATACAATATCATGCATGTATAGTCTACATGGCCGGGAAATGCATCTCCCCAAAGCCACCAGATAAATATGGCTTGCACATTCGATTGCAGTGCATTACATTGTATTGTAATGCATAAATTATATATGTACTATTGTACGCATATAAATCAAACATATACAGTATACATGTATATATACATACATACATACATACATACATACATACATACACATGTAGAAATACAGAATACATATAGAATTTCATTTGACTCACTATTCAGCTAGAAGCCTGGCCCGGAGAAACGTAGAAATCCAAGTGACTTGCTTCAGATCCATCGATCCACATCATGCCAGGCCATCCGCATAGGTCAGAGCATGGAAGATTGTCAAATGAGGGTTTCCATAAATGGGGGCACCCCAATAGCTGGATGATTTATATGGGAAAATCCCAATCTAAAATGGATGATGAACGGGTACCCCCATTTATGGAAACCCTCATTGAAGTAGTGAGATGAACATCCATATTTAGCAATTTTAACGGGGTTTGGTAAATGTTTGTTTTTGGCGTTTTCTTAACATCACCAAACCAAGTATCTGTTGGAGATGAAATATCTCTATTATATCCCCATTTGGGTGATGCGATTTTTTTTTTGGACATTTACCAGCCCCTGTCTTTTTAACCATCATTAACCATCATTTGGGTTTGTCTGAAAATAGGGTATATTCCCAATGAAATAGCCATAAAAAATAGGGATAATGATCAGCAAAACCATTGGGTTTAGGGGTACACTATTTCTTTTTAACCATCATTAATCATCATTTATTAACCATCATTAACCACCATTAACCACGTCTGTTTTTCAACCCTCCGGTGGAACCATCAGCTCCGCTGGATTTTTCCTGACACCAGTTGGATGTGCAACTTGGATAAGGGGCCCGATCCATTTGCCGAGGCCATGGACTGTGTACGTCTATAGATGGCCCATTGAAATAGATGATTTTCCCAGCTAGAAAGCTCCATTTATGAGGGATTTTCCATGGCTATGTTAAATAAGCAGATGGTATATATATATATATATATATATATATATATATAAAATATATACAAATACATATATACATAGATTGCATTGTGATGCGTTGCTTTGCATTGCCTTGGCTTTGGGTTACCTTACACATTATATATATATATATATACACATACACACATGTACATATGTTATATATGTATGGAGAGAGCATGACATTTGCCACAGATCTCACAGCATGTCACCACCTCACATTCTCTCCCGCTCCAAGGATCACCTTCAATCCTCGGGCACGTTTGCTAGAGCAAGCTCCACTACCTGAGCTCGAACAACTCAGAGGAGCGATGCTGTTTTGACAGCGACAATGTTGGTGAGTTGTATCTGATTTTCATGTATATTGATATGTACATATATACATATATATAAATGTCCCATCAATATCTAGTACATATCCCATATCTCACTACCAACCCTAGGCTTTGCCCTGCAAGATCACAATGTTTCATGGCGGATCTTCAATGGTCGACCATGAGGAGGGTAGGAGTCAGAAGCCTGATGCTATTCTGTTCACACCGAAAAAAATGGATCAGTTTTTTTTGATGGTCATTCTGTTCATCCCTAAAATAGAAGACCACATTGATTCGGTGTTGATCCATATCAGATTCTCCACATTTTCCGGAGAGGTTTCCACGGTTTCCACGTTTTCGCGTTGTTGTTGTTGTTGTTGCTGTTGTTGTTGTTGGCAGGAAGCAAGCTAGTGCAGCAAAGCGCCGAGGTGGCTAGCTCAATGGCGCAGACAATTGATAGGGAAGTGGATAGGGAAATGATGGGGGAAATATTGATATGAATAAGTTTTCCCTATAACCTACAATAGTATATACAACATATTATTGCACATTACTACTATGTATATATATATATATATGTATTATTATTATTATGTTGATACACGGAAAATCCCTAGTATATGGAATATGTATATATATATATGTTTAAACTATGTTCCGTATCACATATGTTACATTAACTAGCTTCAATTTTTTGGTGAAGCTAAGGGTAATTATTCCCATGTTCCCAACAATACTGGAATGAAGGGGAGCATTTAGAGTTTCCTAACCACTTGCTAGTTTTTTTTAGTTTAATATTTGATAGTATCATCATCATCAGCATCATCAATGAATAGTATAATATACCAGCAAGTATAATTAATATGGCATTCATAGCATTGATAGTCATTGATAGTCATTGATTAATGTATAATATACATATTTATATATATATATATATGTTTAAACTATGTTCCGTATCACATATGTATATTATAGAGTTTCCTAAGCACTTACTAGTATATCATATTTGATATATGTATATATTATCAATGACTGGATCATGATTTTCCCAGTTTCGAAAAAATCCTGCAGTGACCAAAGACAAAGACGTCCATGTTTTTGCGTGCGGAAGCGTCACTGATTGGGTTTCTTTGAAACCGTCTTTGCGTTTCCCCCAAAATTAGCAACCTTCCTTTTAGGGACAGTGATAAGCAACATCACCATGAATAGTGGATGGAATGGGGTGTTCCATGGTTTTCCCTACATTTCCCGAAATTCTGCCACATTTTCCCACCATCTTTCCCAATCAGATCACTGCAAGGTGAGTGCCTCTGCTCCCTTGCTGGCGAGGCCAGGGGTCAGAACTCTAGGCTACCAACCATCAACATCCATGACTACCCTCTGGTAAACTAACATAGCTATGGAAAATGGCCATTTATAGTTGATTTTCCCATTAAAAATGGTGATTTTCCATAGTTATTTTAGTTTACCAGAGGGTGTATATATATATGTATATATATACATATCTAAGACATTCTAAGACCCTGACGGAAGCCAAAGATTGCTAGGGGGTGTAACACCGAACTTAAAAAGGGACAGACCTTTTTGGGTTTTTCATTCCATGATTTTTTCACCATCTTCCCTCTGGTAATTTGGCCCATTTAGTTCGATGATTTGCCCATGAAAAATGCTGGCTTTTAATACCTCTCTGACCTATTACCAAGGGGCAACAGGTCCGGTAACAGGTCCGGTCAGGTGCGAAAAGCGCCACGGGCGCCACATGTTTGATCCACGTTTGGCATTTCAACAAGAGTGAAACCATGCACTCCTAAAAAGGACAATCATTTTCCGGGATGAACCCTCCTTCCGTTCAGGCAAGAAAGGCAGTCAGGTGGTTTGCCTGTCCCCTTGGGTGGTCAGGGTCAACTATCAATACCTCCTTTGTTTTGTTTGATTTTATTCATGTCATGTGTAACATTGTTTATGCATGTATTTCCAAGCACTTGATTATCTTCATTGGGAAGGAGATATCGAGGTTCCAATGTTGTGAAACATGATGACCCAACATGGTGGCTTCATCGATGAAATCGCGGTACCCCTTAACAGCTTGCTGTATTCCATGTGTTTTTGATATGTTTGTCGCATATATATATATATGTTCAAAGTTCAACAGCCTTTTTCAAAAAGGACATGCAGACTAGTTTCGTGCATTTTCCCAATGGAAAATCCGCTTACTTCGGGAATATCTTTTTTTTTTTTTCTTTGGGGGGTTAGAAGCAACTCCAACAGTTCAAGCACCAGTCGCTGAGTCGTCCCAGGCTGCCGTTCCGCAGTGCTCTTCGAAGCGAGACCATCGTGCGCTTCACCTTGCCCCAAAGCAATGCCATCCTTCGAGTAGGCACTGGGAGCTGGGAGCGTCGCAACATGTATGCATAGTTGGATTCTACATTTAATGATTCATTATATATATACTGTATGTATATATATATAGAGATACACATATGTACATGGAATAAACTCATCTATATCTATATCATTCTATATCTATATCTATAGTTTGTTATATATGCATTATAGATATTGATGAATTCAACATTAGGAATGAATAATTTGTTTGTTGTTGGTTGTATAATTTGGTACGTTTTCACAAAAAATGCTTGGGTAGAGATGGACACGATTTGTTAGTGATATGCCTTCAATTGGTTTCATTGTCAGACATTCACATCGCTGGTTTATGTCAGGCTATGCGCTCAATCTTGGCGCCCTAAATTGTTGGGGTCTTGCTGTATGGTTAGTGCATGACCACTCCACAACTGATATTTGCTTGGCTTTCCGGATGGGTGTTCTCACAGATCCGGAAATTCCGAGCATGCTTCCTAGCCTCTTGCTTTTCCAAGGCCGCTGGGAATCTATGGAAGTTTCAGAAAATTCCCTTAATATCTGAAAATTCCCTGTATTTCTTTTCAGCCTAGCTGAAAACTGAAACAAAAACATGTGCGAAACTCGAGTGGAACGTCCCGTTGTGGAACGTCCAGTGGAACGCACCAGCTGTGGTTTTTGGACCATCCAGTGGAATCCCATCCGAAGAAAAACACAGCCAGTTGGATGTCCGTAGATGTAGATGAAGAAGTCATAAAGAAGTCATGATCTTCTGGAGAATTCCTACTGTTTCACCAGTAGGATTATAGACTTGAAGTAACAGTTGAATTGCCAGTTTTTCAAGTCAATGAATCAGCACTCTATAGGAAACACATGTGAAGCATCAATCAACGTCCCAATGGGATCTGCTGTTTCAATATGTTTTGAACATCTCAACAGCTGGTTGGTCTTTTTTTTGAACATTCGCCAGGGCACCAGCAGGCTTCAAAAACATCTCAACAGACCATCCGAATGTGACATTTTGATTAAACAGCATGTGAGCTATGGTCAATACTCATGGTTAATAACCATTAATAGGGGCTAGTCATCCAATGGTTCATAGGGATTTATAATAACCATTATAAGGATCCTTATTATGGATGGGATGACCATCA
>Ga0126342_10012807_pt1 | contig 14919 bp, 12 predicted proteins | sample Cyp1metagenome_FD_92528 | JGI IMG/M metagenome (GOLD analysis project Ga0126342, IMG submission 92528) | Coral microbial communities from Lord Howe Island, Old Settlement Bay, Australia - Cyphastrea 1 metagenome | ecosystem: Host-associated > Invertebrates > Cnidaria > Coral ...
CCATTGAACATGGTGATTAAACATAGAAATAGTTGATTTACCTATACAAAATGGTGGATCTTTCCATAGAAATGGTTGATTTACCCATACAAAATGGTGATTTTCCATAGAAATGGTTGATTTACCCATTGAAAATGGTGATTAATCATAGAAATAGTTGATTTACCTATACAAAATGGTGATTTTCCTCGTGGAAACTGGGAACACACACACACAGATATATATATATATATATTTCTATATACACATGTGTATAGATATACATTAAAATGTAGAATATATATACATTAATGTAGAATATATATATACAGTAGAATATGTAGAATATATATACATATATACATATATACAGTATATATAGATATTTATATATAGATATACAGTTGATGTACATATTCTTATCATTCAACTGTAGAATTCTGGGCGCCCCTTCATGGGACAACGATGGGATCCCTGAGGGTTTTCCTCTGGAAGAACGGCAGCAATCGCAGCACTTTACGATGGTTTACAACAATTTTTTTTAACTGGCTATGAGTCAAAAGCCTGGTACCCCAGGATACCCTAGGTACCCTACAATAGCTGGCTAATGATGGATGTCTATTCGCCCAAATATGGTTAAAAAAAGTCTTGACCCAACCCCAGCTGTTTTCATATTCAATGATCTGGGTATGATATGGCTATGAATCAATACCTATTAATACCATTTTTAGTGGGATGAACATCCATTTACCAGCTATTTTGGGGTTCACCAGGGGTACAAGGTTTTGACACACTGCCATATGATATTCCACAAATTCACATTCATATTTCCGGGATGGGTTGACACCATTAACCATGGCACCTGGTTGACGCCAACTGCATGGATTTATACATGTGCCAGGTTTGTTATCCACCAATGAACGCGTATGAACGAACCAAAATGGAGAGTACCTAATAGATCTAATTTAAACAAATGGGAATTAGCTTAATTTTTTGATGAATGCTTGTATACATATACGTATGTATGTATAAACGCGCGCACACACACACACACCTTTATATATATATACACCTATTGAGAGCCCACATGCACGCGCACACACACACATACATATATATATATATATATATAATATTCAGAGCACGCACACACACACAGATATATACATATACATATGTATATATAGATACATCAATATATAAATAGTTCCCAATAGACCTTCTGGGTTCACATCTCGAATTGCGCGTTCAGGGTCTTCGCCCACTACTCCTTCAATGACCACAACAACGCAACTTGGCAGGCGAAAACCCAGGTGGTGGGTCTTTGTTCAGCATGACGACCCTGCCGTGGGTGCTTTTCGGGGTCGAAAAAGGGGCGATGCCCGGGCGAAATCACGTTCAGGAGCTGTGAATTTTCAGGGGATGGGTAAAACATGGTAAAACCGTGGGAAACTTCACAACAACAAACTGACCCATGTTTGCGATATTTGTCTGTCAGTTGGGGCATTAACAAACATAGCTCTGAGGGTTGGTGGCCGTGTCTCACATGAGCTTTTTGAAGCAGATGCCGGGGAAATCAACCAGGGGAGCCACTTAGCCACGAATGACCTGAGATGAGTTGGAAAACCACAAAGAACTAACAGTTAACAGTTTTCCATAGTTTTCCACAGTTTTCCATAGTTTTCCACAGTTTTCCACAGTTTTCCATAGTTTTCCATAGTTTTCCATAGTTTCCATAGTTTTAAATAGTTTTCCCAGCAAAAATATGGGTCAAGTATGGTTGACTGACCTGGGTCGCTCAGAAAGCTTCGTTTTTTTGGCTTCAATGCATTGAGGCGGTGAGGGAGGAGAAGAACAGGAAAGCTAAGTCCAATGCGGCTGAGAAGGAAGCCCAACGCAGCCCGGTCAAAGAATTTGGTGCGTTTCCCCATCCCTTTCAGATACCCTGTGGTAAACTAACATAGCTATTGAACATATCCAATTTATAGTGGATTTTCCCATTGAACATGGTGATTTTCCATAGTTATGTGAGTTATGTGTATGTTTACCAGAGGGTAAACCATTCAACTCATTTTTTGGCTTCAAATCTCATTCTCATTGACAGTAAATCTCCAAGTTTGTACTCGTTGAAACGGCGGCAAGTCAGAAATTCCACTGCTGAATCCAGCCTTTTGGTTCGTGAACCCCTCCTTCTTTGGGTCAGAATCCCATTTTTCATTTAGTAAAACCGCCACATTTTCTGGGTGAAGCCAAACTTTGTTGGCCAAACTCCAAACCTGCGGGGTTTGTGAGGTGAAAAATATGCTTTTCATGGCTTCAACTCCGATATTTTTCATAGATGTTCACGTTCCATTGAAGTGAAACTTCATCATTTCATGGATTCTGAATGGATTAGTGTCAACCCCGGATTACTAAACCATGGTTTATGAATTAGGGGTGTACCCTCCTTAAATAGTCACTTTATACGGTACATAAATGGTACCCCCCCTTTATTGAACAGCCGTAAACGGGCGGGGTTTATTAACCCAGGTCAGGACGCTGAGGAGGCAGCTTGGCCGGTGCCTGCGGCGCCGGGGCCTGCGGCCATGCCGGTGATGGGCCAACCGCAGATGCTGATGGGTGGCTTGAGAAAGCTGATGGGATGGATTCCGGATGGGGACGGGGATGGGATGATGTTTTGAATTGTTTTGATGTGTCACAGAACGAATGTTTCTGGACTGGATGGGATGGAGAGTTTTTTTTGTTTGGAGTTTCTGATGGACTTTGGATAAACATTTGTTGGATAAACATAAATCTCATGTTTTTTGAGATTTGAGTGGAAATAAAACCAGCGATCTTTCTGCCGAGTTGGATGAGACCCATGGATGGCGGACGTGAATGTTGGCAAATTCTGGAGGGCATGTTGGATGTTTTTTTTGCGGGGCTTTAGTTAGATGATTTTGATATAATTTGATATATATATATGTATACATATTGATCATTTTGGATGATGCTTGGATTATTTCGTAGCTGGCGGTGACTGGGGATTTTTGGGCATTTTGGCTTATGATTTTCTTTTGACATGTTGTTCAGCTTGCATCGTGTTGGTTATTTTGAATCAAGACCTGCGCTCACTAGACCATTTAAGTACCAAACCTAGAATAAGGTAAAACAGATTATGTAAGTCTACAGTATTTTTTTTTCCGCAACAGAGGCCGAAAGAACAAACCTTAGACTTTCTACATACCATCCGCCTATTTGGTAGGTATAAGCGGTATAACCCATCGTGGAACTCCCATTTTGCGTACCTCATATTTCCCTCCGCATTAAGACTGATGGCTTATTACAAATATGACGACCATTGGTATACCCTCTGGTAAACATACACATAACTATGGAAAATCACCATTTTTAATGGGAAAACTCACTATAAATGGCCATTTTCAATAGCTATGTTAGTTTACCAGAGAGTAACCATTGGGTTATTACAAATATCATATCAACAATATACCCTTCGTCATATCAAGAAACGAAGGTTGAATACCCAATATATGGAATACCCAATGGTATCGTCATATCACAAATTGGTTTGGTTACATCAGCTTTTTCGAAGGTGATATCACCATTCAATATCAGCTTTTTGTGGGTGAAACAATGTCATAACTAAAAAACCACCCATGACTTCCTGGGAATGGTAAGTAACCATACCACCTTTTTTAACATGGTGATGACTGGGTGGTGCAAATGGAGTTTATGTTGGATTCTTTTACCATGTTTTACCCACATCTTTACCCACATATTCCATCAGATACCATCAACTCACATCAACTCACGATGAAATGGCAGTGTGTCAAAACCTTGTACCCCTGTAGTTCACATCAAAATAGCTGGGATTTATGGATGTTCATCCCTTTAAAAAAGGTATCTATAGGTATTGACCCATACCCAAATGCCAAGAAAAATCACCTGCCAAATGCTCCACTTTCCTGGGGGATCTCCGTTTTTTTTTTTTTCGACGCCTGAGGCTCCGGGGTGTATCAGCAGCCAATGGTGGTCTCGGGGTATCAAGCTCAGGCGTGGGGATCGGAGCTGGATCAACCTGACCCCCAAATGGGTAAAAAAAAATGCTGCAAGCCATCATAAACATGGCATTTTTCATGGGTTGTTTGAAAAAAACCTGAATATGTCATAGATGTTGGTAAATCATGATTTTTTCAATGCTTCCCAAAGTCATAGATGGGTTGCAAGGGTTTTATGATTGGGTTTCCCAGCAACCATGGTTTAATGTGGTTTTGTTTTATATGTTTTAATAGGGAAAAGTATTGGATAAGAATTGGGACAATGACTGGTTGATGGTTTCAAACATTTTATTATTTTTCCATAATATATGGGAATGTCATCATCCCAACTGACGAACTCCATCATTTTTCAGAGGGGTAGGTGGCTCAACCACCAACCAGATAATCATGGGATATGATATACCCTCTGGTAAACACACAAAAAACTATGGAACATCACCGTTTTTAATGGGACAACTCACTATAAATGACAATTTTTAATAGCTATGTTAAATAACCATAGTTACAACCCCTTCATATCCCAGTCAGAAACTATACTGGGATATGACTTTACTCTCCGAGAATCAACCATGGCAATGGAGAATCCTCTAGAAAATGAAGCTTTTTTGATGGGAAAATCACCCTATGTTCAAGGCTATAAATCATCTATATATCATGGGATCAATGGGAGGGGTGAATAGTGGTTGATCATGATTAATCATGATAAAGATGGGATAAGATCACAATCATGGGATGATGATCACTATTTTTTGATCCACTAATCACTAGCAACCCCCATTAATCATTAGTATCATGGGATTAATGGGGGTTAATTTCCCTGGAGTGGTTCTGAGGGAGGCAGCTATGGTGATTGCCATCATCCATCATCATCCCGAAAAAAGGAGGAGCCGGTCGGACCTACGAATTGTGTTTTCCTACCACCTGGTTGTAATCATGATTATCCCCAACTTTGGATGGGTAGTTCAATTGTTTAGTTTTGTTGTAGATGGAACATAGCCATAACCAGCAAACCATTTTTTCTTGCGGACTATCAAAGATTGACCATGTGATTAATAATCATTAATGAATGGGAATGATCGTGAGATGAGGATCGCTATGATGATCCATCATATTAAGAGCCATTAAGCAATCACTATTAGTATGATAGGATAGATTGGGGTGCGCAGCGATGAATAGTGACAAACATGGGAAATATCTTGGGGATCAAATGATGGTTTACCATGATATCATCAACAAACATGCAGATTCACCAGCAAAGATGGTCTTGAAAGCTGGGATTCAACATAAAACATGGATGTAAGATGATGTAAGCAGATTTGAAATCCAGTCAACCAACAAAAAGGGGAATAAACAACATGATTTAACCATGAATTAACCAGGAATTTCAATGAGATCAATACTGGGCTTTCCCATTGGAAGCGATGATTTTCTACCGCCATGTTCGCCATCAAGCAGCATCAATCACTATCTGATTGGTGGTTTCAAACATTATAGTGGTTAATGGTGGATAATGGTGGTTAATAATGGTTAATGAGATATATGGTTGGTGGTTTCAAACATGAATGGATCATTTTCCATGTCATAAAAAAGGGATAATTAATCCTTCCCATTGACTTTCACTCCATCATTTTTCAAGATGGTGACATTGCACCACCAACCAGTCCATAATTAACCAATGATTGGCCATCGTTAACCACTATTAACCATTATTAATCACTATTATATAACCATTATTAACCATTATTAACCATTATTGCACCACCAACCAGCTATACAATCCATGTTTCGATGGGTTCAGTCTTGTGAAATCCCCGTGGGAAAATGATTCTCCGAATAAAAAATGCGTCGCCATGTACCAATCGGTTCCATGTTTCCAAGACCCTCAAGGATAATTATCTACAACATTTAGAGGGAATTCCGTGGAATTCCTATATTTGAGGAGTTGTCTTTTACCATTTTCTCTTCAATCAACCTGGATTTTGCTTGTTATTTTCTGATTGGTTATTCCACCCTTTGGAATCTATGGCAAAACATCATTGATGAACATGTTTTGCATCATTGGATCGAAAATGAACCGCACATGTGTTCCTTTCTCTCATTGGACCATATTGACGTATGTCTATATTTTCACACATGCATATAGCTGCATATATATATAATAGACATTATATGGGTGCATGGTGATCAGCAAATTCCGTATGGCTTTCCTTTAACAGCCAGCTATACAATTTTACCTTATGTGATATTTTGCTACTGTTATTCCTACAACCGTCTCCAGACGTATAAACATTTACAATAAAATAACATGTTTCTTCTAGTTATTCTCCTGATGATGATGATGATGATGATGATGTTGATGATGATGATGATGACGACGACGACGACGATGACATGATGACATGATGATGGTGATTGTTGTGATGATTATTGCTATTACCCTCTGGTCTACCATAGCTATTGAACATGGCAATAGAAATAGTTGATTTACTCATGAAAAAATGGTGGTTTCCCATGGTTTTCCATAGTTTTTTGATGTTTTTTGTATGTTGACCAGAGGGTATCCACAAAGAAGAGCCGGCAGCGTTCCCCGTCCCCCGGCAGCTTCCGGTTCGCCCCTCGCTCCGCGCCAGACCGCGAGCCCCACGGTGAGCGGCGTCACCTATGCGCCAATGGGAACCCAACCCTATGTGATCCAACAATGAGCCATGATAGCTTGGGGGTGCAGGCCACAGGTGCAATAACTGATCGAAAAAAGTGGTGGTTTTTCATGGGAGTTAATGGATTTTTTTCATTTACTTATGGGTCAAAAACTCTGGGATCTTAACCCTCCATATTTGTTGGGATGGGACAAGGATGGTGAACTTTTCATCCACAAACAGGCACTGGTTGCACTTCCATGGGGGTCAAGTCGTTGGGTCAGAGAAATAGGCTGTTGATGATGAGATTGGCGAATGATTCAACATGATTCAGCCATCTTTCCATTTTTACATAGGGATTGAACCAATAAACAATGGTTGAATATGTTGAAGACTAAATATGTTGAATATCATGTTTGTTTTTTTTTTTTTGGGGGGGGATGTTGAAGACTTAATATGATAAATATGAGCTTCGAATCGGTCTTGCTGATGATTCTGACCTCTGAGCGAAAAGTGTGGCCAGTGATGTCGAAAAGGATGTCTATTGATTCAGTTGACCTAGGTGAGCCAGGCAAAACTCAGGGAGGCCAAAAACTTGAACACCAGTTGGACACTAGAAAAGTGGCTAGCAAGTGTAACATGAAAAGTCGCGATCAAAGTGTATCACCAAAAACCTGCGACATCATTCGGAGAATCATCTCCCGAACTTCTCAGGTTTCCAGATTGGAATATCCCATGATAATCATGATATTCCCCGCAAATACCCCTTGAACCCACATGAAGATCCCGTCCTTGAAAGCCTGGCTCGGCCGGGTTCATCCAGGGGCCGGGCGATCTACGAATGCTGCTTTTCATGGGGGTTTCATGATGTTTCATGGTGATCATTGAGGATAATCAAGGATTAAAAAAAAGAACAATGGAAGTAATAATATGTGTTGGGTGTCCGGTGCAGTTTCCCTCACCACTTTTTTTTCTTGGAGATTTCATGAGATTTTTACGAGATTCAGGGTTCGGGTGCGCGTCCATTCGAATAGGTTAGGAAAAACATGGAAACACCCATTGTGGCTATAGCACTGTAGTGGCTATATATATATATATTATATAATATATATATAATATATATATATATAATATATATATAATATATAATATATATATATATATTTATAGCACTTGTAGTTGGAGACCACTTCCCAGTCTTTGCAGTTGCTCTTAGATGCAGCCCCGTTGAAAACTTCTGCAGCCGGGCCCATGGATTTTCCCGTTGAAAACATAGGATGCTGCGTGACCGAGAGAAATATCCTGAACGCTCGAAAAAGTGCTGACACAAGGACTAGCAAAGCCAAATAGACTTCCAAAGCTATTTCTTCTGGTTCCATGCCAAGTTTCAAACAGTTCCAGATTGCTTTGCCCCTAAGATTCTGTGAAAATCATCTCTCAGTCTTGACGTTTCCCCAGTGCCCCGGTTTGGTGACCCCATGTGACCCCGGTAATTCGATAGTAATTTGTTGTGGCCCTAACAAACCCAATGATTACTGCCTGGTAATTTGTTACATAACTGAAATCGCCATGTTTAAGAGGTAAATCATCGATTTTAAATGGGTCTACCCTCGATTTTCACAGTTTTGCGATGGACAATCACCATTTTCGGTGGGTAAATCATGGTAAATCATCTAAACATTGTCAAATTTTCCATAAATGACCTATAAATGACCTATAAATGGGCACATCATCATACATGACCTATAAATGGGTCATTTTTCCATAGCTCAAAAAAACGGGTCCACCAGGTGTGCTGGATGCTGGCGCCTGCGGATCGAGGTACCGTTCCCAAAGGATGGGCTTCGCCGATGTTTACGTTTTTTTTGGTTGGAAACATGAGCAGTGATGATTATTGATACCCTCTGGTAAACATACAAAAAGCTATTGAACATTGCCATAGAAATAGTGGATTTACCCATAAACAATGGTGATTTTCCATAGTTATGTTAGTTTACCGGAGGGTACTGCTTAAAGGTCATTGGTTTAGCTAGATGCCGTCATAATTGTTTTGGTTCATCCGAGTTCATCCTTTATAGGTCATTGATGATTTATCTACCCCATTGATGAGGATGATCATGGTGATGATTTATGATGATCAAGGTACAAAGGTGTTTTTGATCAATGGCACCATCAAGGTTTTTTACTGGTCATTGATGATGATTTACCCCATTGATGATGATGAGTTTTTTTTTCCGAGATTTTAGGAGATGTTGGGTAGATTCTGTCCAATTTTTTTGTCGGATTGTCGGACATCTTTGTTGAACTTTATCCAGTTTGTTGCAGGCTTTCGTCCATTTTTTTTGCCGGACTTGGTCTCGTTCTTATTGGATTGAATCACATTTTGTGGCTTTATTTAATTCTCGCCAGATTTTTCTATGATATACGTATATCTATCTATCTGTCTGTCTGTCTGTCTAGCTAGCTATCTATCTATCGATCGATCCATCCATCCATCCATCCATATATATATGTTTCAGGCACGGGCACAAGCTTTAGCTAGCCTCCGTTCGCACGCCCCTGTATTTGCAGGAATATCCAATCAGGATTCTTTCTCTGCCATGTCAGCCTCGCGTACAATTCAAGCAGCATCCATCTTCTACTTGGACAACCTTTTGGCGACCGCTTCTGCACTATATACCAGCTCCTGCTTGTTGTTCTGGCTAATTCTCCAATCACTATTTTCTGGATTTGTCATATTCAGGCTGTGGGGGAAGCCTTGCATAGTCTCTTGTACATCTCATTCCCCGAGTTTGCTGGAATCAGTACCAATTCAATCATCCCTTATTTGCTCTCATTGTGTCTCGTTTCGGTTGCGTTATTCTCCTGCTTGCAAGTCCAGCCAGTTTTCTACTTCACCGACATTTTCTCCACGCACGTTCTTCTGATTTCTTTACATTTCACTCCAAGATAAAGACAAAGGGAAGTCTTCCACATCAAGTTCTACTTTTCACTCTCTTCTTTTGCTGGAATGTACACTCCTCGCCATTCTGTGTTGAAAGGGCCGTGGCAATTTCCATTGCCTGTTCTCGCTGGACTGAAAGTCAACGTTTATAAAGTGAAATTGGTTATAAGATGTTATAAGGCAATTCTTGCCTTGAGGTAACTGCTACCAGGAAGCTGTTATCATCAGCTCCGACCATGCCATGCCACATCACAGGTGGCGAATTTCTATTAAGCTCTTTCCACTTCAATTTCAAGGGCCAAGACAAAATTTTCCTTGCCACATCAACTCCATTACCTTGCAGCTAAAGCTCGCAGGGGCCGCCGGAGGCGTGCCGGCAGACCACGGTCACTCCATCCTGCTGTGCGTCATGGGGCCGATCTCCTTAAGTATATTTTCTCCCTTGTGATTGTTTCTCCGTCGTTTCGTTGTGGGTCCACCTGCACAAAACCATCGAGTCCCGTGTTATAGGTGCTGGTTAGTAGCTCTTCCTGCAGCCACAGATTCTCCCGTTCTTTTCAATTTTTTCCATCTTGTTTCTCCATTCGGCTGACGGAAGGCTGCTGACGTGTAGTTCGACATGAACTGCATATCGCTGCGGGAAAAACATATATTCCACGTTCTTTTCACACGATTAAACCAAGAATTCCATAGCACAACTCCCGCGTCGCCAGGCGGGGCGTGTGCAGGGCCAAGGTGTGCGCAGGGCCACCAGGCCGGTTGAAGGATCTTTGTGCCACATTTTTTCCGGGTACCATCAATGGTAAATATATGGTCAATATATGGAAATATCACATCATGAAAAAAAATATATGAAAACAATATAAATTGAGGTTTCAAACTGGGAAGATCATGGAGCTGAGTGGGGCATCATGGGCTGCCATAACGGATATTCAGTGGGGATGAATTATGATGACCTCACTGTGACGTCACTGGAACGATGGCCAGTAAGTATTAGTACTACAAGGGGAATCATAACAACTATTTTCAGGTTAGTGAACTAGTACAATTCAGCCAGATAATGAAGAGATGGATGCATACATGTATTATAGGGATCCCCAACTAGATGCCGAAAAGTAGGAAATCTGGAACTATGAGGTAGGTATCATCGAACTACCATCCTGCAAACATTTACATCTTTTTGATGGTTGCTATACATGGCAAAAATGGTGTTAGTTGGCATTTAACAAGATTTAACCAAACACACTCGATGTTTCATGCCAAGATAGTCGGATTTTTAATCAACAAAGATATGTTTTTGAACGAAGAAAACCAAACAAATTGAACTTTATCCAATGCACAAACAATTGGGATTTAACCAACAATTACGATTCCATGCGGGTAACCATTCTTTATCCAAAGGGCGATTGTACATTGCAGAAATGATGTTAATGGGCATTTGTTTAACCAACAAAAATTGCCAAACTCAAAGTTTCTTCAATTCAAATAACCGGCTCAAAATAAGAGATAGTCAGATATTCTTTAAACATCACAGAATACAATATATGTTTTTAAACCGGTTAGTTGAATTGAAGGTTGAGATGCAGTATGTTATTTTTCTTCCTACTTTGGGACATGTCAGCGGGTGTTAGAGATTTAAACCGGGAAAACGAGGATTCATAAGTAGCAATACTGGCAGGGATGTTTAATGGAGCAGCGGTCACATTTTCTCATGGGACTATGGGATAGCTTACCCTCTTATGTCAACAGTTTGCTATTGAAAATGGGCCATAGAAATAGTTGGTATTTACCTATGAAAACTGGTGATTTTCCATAGTTTTTTGTATGTTTACCAGAGGGTAATCTATATTGCCTATATGAATGTGTGTTTATCGGGACTAATTATCCATTTTACTAGCCATTTACCATCGCCAATTTGTGGACCGTCCAGAATGATTAAGCCCCCACACAGGTATGGGGGTGACAGATTTTTCATGACTCAAATGCCAAAACTAGAGATAATAACCCACATCCATCCAGATCCCCATTTTAATCCTAAGTGTTGATTGCTTGATCTTTTTATTTTTGATGCTTACTGTCCCACGTGTTTGATGATTAACCGGGAGACGCATCATCATACCTGTCCATATCTGTCCCAAATCATACATATGTATGGTCACAATATATTATCACAATATATGTTTCTATGATGGGGTTGCCATTCATACCATATCCATCAACATATTCCAAACTTATATTGGAGTTAGAGTTACATTGTGATCATTTGTATCCCGATCTATCACCAAATTGCCTGCTGGTTCAGTTGGTTCCCCATGGTCTATCACTAAAATCATGATAACATTAATGAATATCAATGATATATTGCCCGTTGTTTAGCCAGCATGTGAATTCCTTTTCCGCATCGCATATCGAAACCCTTCGAAATTTGCTTCAATATTGGCACGGTACTATTCTATGAATGAAACTTGCAGGACACCTCCATTTACAGTGGATTTCCCTATGATTTTCCAACGATTTTCTGATTAAAACCACCATTTTTGGGGATTCCAACAGCGCAGGTATCGCTGTTGGCTGCCTGTGTGTCCCATCCATCTCCTGGTCTCCTTGAACGCCGCCGTTTTTCAAGGGGATTGCCTGGAGGCAGGGATTGGGCCAAGGTGGGGAAAACAATGTCATAATACCCTCCGGCAAACTAACATAGCTATGGAACATGGCCCATTGAAATAGTTGATTTACCTATTAAAAGTGGTGATTTTTCATGATTTTTCATAGTTCTGTTAGTTTACCAGAGGGTAATGTAATAACATGGTAATTTACATATAAAACATTTTAAAACCATGTCTAGTATACCATTTTGGGCCACTAACCAATAATTTACAGGGTAAAACCATGTAATGTGGGCCACTACCCTGACTGGGAATGGTTTATATAATTTTATATATACCACCTTTCTATTTGTGCTGATTTGGGGGATGGTGCAGATGGCATTGTTTCACCTACAGTTTAAAATCCCACATTGCGATTTTTCGATGTGAAGATGTTGGTTTATCCATCCAGAAGGGTTGAGCTCCACATCAAAAGTCCGGGATTTGACCATCAATGACCTGTTTTTTTTTCCGGTGGATTTTTTGACTAAATCAAGAGTCACAAAAAAACTAATTTGAGTCTGAGTTTATAACTCATCATCATTTTTCCATGGGAATTTCCTTTCAATTGAATTCACCGGAAATTCAATTCATCATCTACTTACTACTTGCTGTTTTTTTTTTTACTTCTTTAAGTCATGATGGGAATTCGTCATTGGAAACCTAAAAACAAACCTATCATGGAAACCCAACAGCAAACCTATAATGTGGGGATGGTTGAAATGGCACCCATAAAAATGGTGATGACTTGGGGATGGTGACTATGGCATTGGCTTTGCCACATGATACTCTCACATAATCTTACTCTATGTCAATTAATCACCATTAATCCACATTAATCCACGTTAACCATCAGTAACCCACATTAACCATCATTAACCATCATTAATCACCATTAATCACCATTAACCCACATTGAATCCACATCAATCGACATCAATCCACACCAATCCCCATTTCCATGTAGGAGAATGCCCTGCAGCTGGCGCCCGCCTGGCTGTTCGGAGCACCTGGAGAAGCCATGGAAGCCTATGATATAGAGTGATATAATCCTTGCATAATCCTGGCATATTCCATAGTGATACACACACAGATATATATATATGCATACATATATATATGCATACATACATATATACATATGTATATATATACATACATAATGACAGTATTGCCATGTATGGTGGGATAAGAGTGGGGATATGATACAATGGGATATCATGAGGATGGTTGGACACGTTTCGGCATCATATGGTTGCCATACGTTGCCGATGAAAGTAGATGAGTGGCGAACAAACTTTCCATGGCTAACTCTTGGAAAACCGGGGGCAAGCAACAACTATGGCGACTTCACCAGGAAAAACACGGTATTTGTATGCATTTGTGAGGAGACTTTGTTGATCAGACCATGAAAAAATGAGTGAGTTTTGTTGATTCGATGTGGTTTAAGCATGTTTAAGCAACAAACATGGTGATGCAACCAGGAAGAAACAATTTTGGTAGCCCAAAATCTCGAAGTCACATGGTTTTCGCCATCATTTTCCCATTCAGCAACCTGGCCAGAAACAGAAGGAACACCCAATTTTTTCAGGATGTTTTCGGAGCCCCGTTATTTTTTTTGGTGGAAAAATGTGAGATCTCTCTGCAGATTTCAGCGTAGTTGCCTAGTTCTTCAGCATCATCATAGTCATGTTTGTGGGAGACTGGTTCAAACTGTCTAGTGGGAAAAGCAAATGGCTTCCAAATGAAGATCGCAATTTACGACACGATTTTTCTGGGAAGTGGAGAAGTGGAAACAACTCCAAATTACAAGCTTTCGCAGTTGGGAAACCCAACATCATCATGTACTTTGGATAATTGTCCAATTGGTTGCAGCTACTTCCACTCGTGCTGCAACATGTTTTGTCCCGGCTCTGGCTATCCCATTCATGATTTTGAAGTGGTTGCGAAAATGAGCTAACTACTCCTTACTGTGGATTTGAAGAAGTGGTTCAACAATCATCAGGGATTGGTAAATGTCCCATTTTGGGTATATTGGACATCACCTTATAGTAGCCATTATAGACCATATAGTGACTTTAATGGTTGGGTGATGTTCAATGGGGACATTTAATGACCCATGATTATAGCCATCCAAAAACTGCCATCCAAAAGTTGCCAGCAACGAAGTCAAACCACCCAGGCGTCGACGCACGGTGGAACGCTGGGAGGCCATGGTGAGTTAACCCATGGTGAGTTAACCCCCATGGTGCTGTTGGGATGTGGGGCCCCCACACGTTGAAGGTGAAACAAAATATCACCGCACCTAACTGGAACTGCACTTATGACCCAATGAAATGGACAATTTCACTACTAGTATTATGAAGTAACCGGTAAAAATCAACAAACGAAAAATGAATTAAATGGATATAAATGGATCCCCTCAACTAGTCAGGGTCTGGAATGCCGGTAGCTCAGGGAATTTTTTAAGCTAGGTCTACAGTCCCTACTGAAGTATAATAGACCTTCGTGCTGGGAAGATGTTAGACCTTCATGTTTTTACAACATAACCCATCTTCGAAAACAAATATGATATTAGACCTTTGGCCTCAATGTTAACATAACTTGATCTTAGACCTTGTCTGCCTGGCTGAATCTGCACATGCGTTTGGGGGGTC
>Ga0126342_10012808_pt1 | contig 14919 bp, 14 predicted proteins | sample Cyp1metagenome_FD_92528 | JGI IMG/M metagenome (GOLD analysis project Ga0126342, IMG submission 92528) | Coral microbial communities from Lord Howe Island, Old Settlement Bay, Australia - Cyphastrea 1 metagenome | ecosystem: Host-associated > Invertebrates > Cnidaria > Coral ...
TATGGTTCCCATTGGTTCCCCACTGGGATGTTCTAAGTGTAGCTTGGAAATGTTCTAAGTATAGGTTTTGGGTATGTTATAACGACTTCATACTTAGAACATCCCCGCTGTGACGGTTTTGAATTTTTTTTTCCAAATGATGTTCTAAGTGTTTGTCCGTCACTATATATATATACAGTATATACATAATATGTGCAGGGTCAGTTGCTCAACTCCACCCAGCCTTTGAGGTCAGCATTGATGCCGGATGCCAAGCGAGTGAGCCATCCCAAGAGGGTCTCGCGCGATCCGAGGAGCTCCCAACATCCATTAAATAGTAGGGTCCTTGGGGAATATCATAGGAATATCATAGGAATATCATAGGAATATCATGGGAAAATCATGGGAATATGTTTTAAAAAACACAATGTGGTACGCATATGTACACATGGCGTTTGTCCAGCAATTGGCTGTAACCGCAGTTTGCCATTTGTAGTTGCAAAATTATGATCGTCGGTGATAAGCCTCTAAAGATGACTCTGCCCAAAATTTTGGACAAACTCTCATCAAACATGCAGACAGTGTTCATGAAGCTCGTCTGAAGGTCAGATTGTGTCAGATTGCTAAATCCTAACTATTTGCCGATTCCCCAAGACACAGCCGAGCATGGAGATAGTTTTGGAATGGTTTGGAATGTGGCCGAGATGTTTCTGAATTTGTTGACGACAGCTTTGTTTGGGCCAGAGTTTTTCCTACATCTGGGCTTCGAACAGAGGAATGGAAGCCTCGGGGCAACGCATCACAAAGGCTGAACCGAAACTGAAACTTATGACATAAATGTTACAAATGTTCAGTCCTAGTATCTGCTTTCCAAATGAAGCCGCTTTGCTTCTGAGGGAATCTTTGACAAATTCCCCGTCTGTTTCACAGGGGGTTGCAAAGCTGCCCAAATCTTCTGTCTTAGAGCTCTTGCCCCTGAGTCTTGCACGTGCGGCTTTCCCAGCAAATCCGTTCTCGATTCGATGTGCAAAGGCCTGTCCACCGTTATCCACGTCACATTCAATTTTGCATTCTACCTTTCCAAACCTGGCTCAATTTTACAGAAAACGTGAGTCTCGCATCAGCTAGGGAGCTCACTTTGGATATACAGCAAAGCTCCTTGGAGGGGGTCCTAGGTGAGTAAGTGTATTGGGATATATTGCGATAATTGTCCAACCATCGAGCTTCAGCCGGCACATCTTTCTGTGTTCCGATTGATCTCTGTGGCCTCCAATAGATTCTGAATGTCCAGCATCTCCTGCTACACTCTGCAGCACAATGCATCTGTCAAACTCGATTCACGATCTTGGAGAAAAACGAGTCAAGTTTGGGATTTTGTTGGCTGCTTCCCCTAGTCAAACTACAGCTTTGTTGCTCCTGAACTGGACAAAGCGCGCATTGAGAACAAAAGGCCGGAGAAGCTTTTTCCAGGGAACGAGTCCTGACTTGACTTCAACGTGGACTGACTGGTTGCGAGATAGGAAAGCAGCTGTGGTTCTACGACAAACAGTTTCCAATTCCATCCTCTTCCCAGAGTTATAGAAAAGGCGGGTAAATGGCAGCTTTACTGACAGAAGAGGCTATGCTCCTGTGACATTCATCTTGACATTGTCAGGATTGAGTATCTCTCACCCGCTCCGAGGTTCCCCCTGGGTATCCCAACTCAAAAAGAAGTTCGGCTGACAACGGCAGCTGGGTGTAGACTCCCTCTGTAGAAGAAGTTTGCCTCTTTTCAGTCAGAAGATGTCAGAAGTATGAGTTGTAAATCTGTGTTCAAGACTGTCCGCTTTACATGTCACTGAAGTTTGAAGGTTGTCTGTTGGCAGTGAGCATCATTTTCAAAGCAAAATCCTCAAGGTTTCCTTGCCTAGTGGACAAGAGCGGCCAAACATCATCACTCCAACGTTCATCAACCTGCCAATGGCGACTATCGTTGATGGGCGCGCTAATCACACAATTCCATGGGGATTTGTTCAGCTGATGGCAGGGCCTCCCCATCAAAGACAATCAAATTCTGTTGCCTCAAGCTGCGATGCTCCATGAAAAAATGGCCCCGCTCTTGGAATGCTACCAGTACAGTGCACAGAACCAAAGTCACTGTATTGATGGATCATGATAAATTGATAGAGAGAGAGAGAGAGTCACTCCATTGTGACCAATCATTACAAACACATACAAACACAATGGAATTTCCCAAGCTTCCAGCTGAGATATTGCCTCACCTTCAGCCTTAGCAGAGCACTTCGCACCATCCAACCACATGACTCTGGCAGCACACAGAAAAGCACTGCTTTTTGAAGATCCCAACCCCTCCACCGTCACGTTCAGCAATAGTTCTGAGAAGGCATGACCTCGGATGAGGGCATCTTATGGGATCCGTCACTCGGACCTGCTGATCTCTTTTCAAACTGTAGACTTTGAGTCCAGGGTTTCAAAGTTTCTCAAAGTTTCAAAGAACCATCCATGCAACCATAGTAAGTCGTACTCATCTACCGTAGCTACTACAAACCCCAGAGTTAAAGTCTACAAAGGCCCTTTTCCTACAGTAGATTTGATTAGTATGATCATCACCCCACTACTATTTGATCTGGCCTCAAGTCGCGTCTGAGTGGGGGAGCCATTTTTAAGCTGAGAGTGTGACATCATCTTCTGAAACGTCAGCTCACCTGAAATCGCCACTCACTGAAATCAGGCTTTATAGCTCGCACGTCCATTTCGTCAAATCTTTGTCGACCAACGTCAACTTTTGGTGAAGAAAGGCCTGCTCCACCCTCTTCATCTGCCAAAGCCTGCAAAATTCAAAAGGCAATCGCAGCAGAAACGCATCCGTTTCAAGGCCCAGTTCGCACCTGAGGGTAGACGTACCAGAGGCAAAGCCTGAGGCTTTTGCACTGCTACGGATCCAGCAGAAACTCAGTTCGATGGACCAACAAAAAGTGTGGGTTTCCAAAACCATCAAAATCACAAGATGTATCTGTGTCAAGATGATTCAAGATGTTACCATTTTGATGAAGGGATCCCGTGGTTTGAGGGTTCTTGATGGTTGTCCCCATGTTTGAAACAAACCAACAACAGATTTCCTTGGTGCCAAGCTCTTTGGCTCTCTGTGGCCTTTCCAGAGGGTCGCCTTGAAGGAGCCGGGCTGAATATTTTGTTGTCAGCTCGATCAAAACTCGCGTTGGGGTGGCTTGGGGGGTTGATGCCAGGGACAAATCAAGATAATCAAGAGATTTATCGATTTATCTGAGGCTGCGACCCTGACATGAGGCAGCTTGCATTGCCTGGCTCCAAGCTCTACTGGTGGCAATTTTACAGGGATGTGGACAATTGTGGACATATCACCTGTGCATTCTGTGACTGCAAATAGAATAAATAGAAGGCATCGTTCAAATACATGTTCGGACTTCAGGACAGCTTCTCACCAGAAGCAGAGACAACTGTCGAATCGTCTGCAATGACATCGATGCAATTTCTGTGATGTGGAATGTTGATGATGTTGCTGGCACCTATGGTTTGTTCTTGTTGACTTGTTGTTGCTCCGGAGGTGGCAGGTGTTCGTTTTGAAACCACTCCATGATTAAAAACAACTGAGAAACAAATCAACATGTTTGCACCTCGACGATTTAGTTTGAAACCATGTTTCTCGTTGTGGTGTATGTTCAGGATGTCCAGTATGTATGGAAACCGGCGTTGAAAAGGGACACTGCCATGTCTCTGGACTTGGAAGTCAGTTTTCACAACATTAGCATCTGCGGAGTAAGAAGCCTTGGGGAACCACCACACGGCTACAAGCATCAACAATCGTCAAAACGGATCAAAATGGATCAACAAGGAGCCACATGGCACGTCTGAACGGATCGGCCTTCAGTAATGTGGACTTTCCCGAACAAGCTGGGCCCATCAGTACAGTCGCCTCAGGGGCTCATGTTCTTGGCCAAAGTTGCCAAGACGTGGGGTTGTCTGGAAATGGTGGACAGATCAAAAAAAAAAATGAGGGAGAAAATGATGATAAACATTGATGAAACATTGATGAAACATTGACAGAGTTTATCAAGCTATTGAAAATTGGAATGTGAGGTGCATGATGCGAGAGGATGGGAGAGTCATGCGGGAAGGGTTCGCAACAGATTTCGTTGTTCTTGCAATCCCAAATCTCAAGATCCAGGTGTCTGAAAATGTGGCAAAACCCCTTAATTTAGGTGGTTTTCCATGGTTTTCCCAGAATCTCTGTTTTCAATTTGCTTATCCTCAGCATTTCCCATAACTTTGGACTTCGCTCGGCGAAGTCCAGCTCCCGCCAAGCGGCGCGTCCATTGGACACGTGCTCATAAACCTCCACAGCGGCCAGAGCCAATCGGCTCGAGCCCTGGCTCCCAACGGCCGTGGATCTGTGGACATTGATGTGGATACTAAATGATACTAATGGATTGGTTTAGGGGAAAATCTACAGGAAATCCATTGATAATGGATATGGATGTGGATATGAATGGATATTACTGATATTACCAGCTGTGGATTAACCAACTATTGGTCGATTTGAGCCACAATGATCACAATGCTGGGAGGCTTGATCCGGAACTCCTAAGATATACGAATAAGTGGCCACAACTTGCCATTTTTGGGTATGGATGAAAATGGGTCGTATCCCTTTGAGATGTGACATAACCATCAAAAACATTCTGGAATCTTTTGGAATGTCATGTCTGGAAATGTCGCTTATGAATGGTTTACGGAAGAAACTGAGGTTCCTTTCCTTGCCAAAATACCCGGAAACAACTCAAGTTGAACTGCATCAAGGAGCCTCTTCGGCATCGACCGACCTGAAACTGAGGGGATGGCTTGTACCACCGGTTTCTTGCTGTTTGGCGATGATATGTCTTTAAGGAGTTATATAAGTTATATACATAGATCAAAAAGCATATTGCCATGCTCTAAAATCCGTACAGATGCGCGTGGCTTAAAAAGATACACTACTTGATCTATTTGGGGGAGGTAGAGGGGTGCGCTATTAGCCTATTAGTGCATATTAAACAGCAGGGATCCGGGTGTCCAAACTTCCGTCAAAAACGTTGAGTGGTACACTGAGAGTGTCCATTGGAAAGTTTAGCACCAGCAGCGATTCTACTGCAGGGGCTCAGTGTCGAGCGAAGCCAGCTCTCAGCTTCCGACTGATATTTTCTTCCAGGAGAAAGACCTGAGGGTTGTGGAACAAATATGATCAAATATCATTTAAGTGGCACCCATTATGGCCATGTATGATCCCTTGGGCCTCACTTGGCCGAGATCTCTCTCTCTCTCTCTCTACATATCTCTACATGAAGAGGCCGCTATGGCGGCTAGACCTCATGTAAATCAAGGCTCTGGGGCACCAGACCAAAATCTTTGCAGAAAGTCTCTACCTCGGAATCTGTAGGGATCTTGCAAAGGGACATTTCTGCAGAGGCCAATTTGCTTAGAGCTTACTCAGTTGCAATTCAAGACAGTGAGCTAAGCAGTTGGATTTTGGATCATCAATCTTTCCTGTCACTAGCCCTGTGGGTAGGAATACAAGCCGGAGGATTAGGAGATCACTTCCCAAAACAGCAGTCAGAAACATGACCTCTTGTGTTCTCCCTTAAATTCCATCGAAACACAAAACATCCGTCACAGGGCTTCCAAAGCTTCAGTGCGGCTCCAACAGCGCCAAGCAACTTCTCTGGCCAACCGCTGGGCTTCAGGGGATGCCAAGGGCTCCTGAAGAGGTCTGGGCTGGTTGGAATTCAAAGAACATCCAGATATTGCATACAGCTATTGATGCTATTGGTCTATTGTCGTCATTGACGTCTGTCCTCAGAAGGGGGCTCCTCTCCTTCAGCCTGAAATAGTCATGGATCCGCATGGGTTGAGCTGAAACCAACCAGGCTTGACAACAACTACAACCATGTGGGCTGAATTTGACCTCACTTAAAACACAGCTGAAGTCTGCAGCATCCGGCAGCACTCCGGAATGTATCAGCAGCCGCAGCCATTCGAGTTTGTCCAAAATAGATGGACATCCCAGAATTGTTTTAATGGTGAAGATGACTATTAACCATTGGATTTGGGTGTACCCTATTCTCAGACACATCCATTTAAAAGAACAAAGTACTTTCTGAAAATCAAGCTGGGCAAGGAACCAATAGGCTCACGAGCTGGCTTTGTGCAGTCAGCACTGCATTGCCTTCTGCCCCTGGGCGCAGCAACTGTCGAACTTGCTAGCATCAAAGACTTCCAGCAAAACGAGAATTCCATCATGCAGCCGGTTTCATCTGTTATATGGGGCTTCTTAAAATGGGTATATCCCCAAATAATCCAAAATTAGATCATGTGAGCATTGAAATACCCATTTTTGGGGATCCCCCATTTCAAGAAATACCACTCATAGACTCATAGCTGACCAAATATCTGATCCATTTCCAGGCCTAACAAGCTGCGACGATGAAGACTACCTGCAACTGACTGATCATGGAGACGCTGAAGGATGATTCTATTGTTTCCAACCACTCCAAATGTGCCGGGTATGTGATGAATTGGTGACAACCTGTTTTACAAGAGTTGTAGTATGTTCGAAAGGCACTCCGATGTTCACGACTATGTCCGAATTGCGTGCACATAGAGGAGTTCCTCAAACTAGTCCAATCATGTCCAATCCAAATATAGGAAATCTCTAATAAGCTGGTATATTCCACATTTTTTTTGCTTACTCTGTGTAACAGCAACTGCTGGCATCCAAGAAACCACCAGCGACTTTCTTGCCTTCTCCTGGAGAAAGAGCTAAAACGGCAGAGAGGACCGTGTCTGCCATGGTTGCATCTCGTCTTCTAGCCTCGGAAGTCAAGATTGTCAACATTTGTCAACTCTTATATAATGCCAAGGAAAATCATGGAAAATCTTGCCAAGGGTGCCTTGCCAAGGCCTAAGAATTGACATGGAACCCCAGCCTTGCCAGCAGCAGCCACTGCATGTCGCAAACGACGGAGACCTCAAGGTACCATTTCCCAGCGACTTTAAACTGGTGAGACAGCTTGAAAGACCCAGAACCAACCTTGATGGGACAGGTTGCATCTATATAAACATATCTGAATCGAAACACTAGATCTTTGTGTTTCGTCCAACTGTTTATTGTAATCTTCGCTGCAACTTGGGCAGGATGAAATTGAGTGGTAGGCCACAACTTTGGAGGTTCTGCCTCAGGAGTGCGGCATTTGTACAACCTGTTTGGAAACGGACCATGAGCTAAAAATGAGCTGCAAGAATCTCTGCCGGGTCCAAGATGTCTGTGAGTTGAGGTGCTTGCTGCCCACTGCCTGCAATCACCTCAGCAAGTCAAAGGATCTGAAAGGCTTTCAGATTTTCAGAACCGACTGTTTTGACCCTAGAGATGTAGAATTACAGAGACTCTCGAGGCTTGTTGCCAGCCACCCCACTTACCGTCTTGGCAGCAGGCGAGTTCATGAGCTTTGCTCAAAAGCCCATTGGCGAAGCGTTCTGCAACCTGCTCGCGTTTGAGAAGCAGGTTTCCCCCCCGCATTTGATGATTTCTGGCTATCAAGCTCAAGAAGCTGAGATAGCAACAAAATACATTAAGATGCCAGTTATTAATATATACATATATATATATATCGATATATATATATATATATGTATGTATTTGTATACTACCAAGGGAAATCGGTCAGCTTTCCTCAAAAGATGATGGTCACATCAAAAGGTACCAGGGAAGGTTGGGACTGGCTGCTGCACGCGCCTCCGGTTCGAATCCTTCCACCTGCAACAGCACTTCCACCACTCGGCCAAGCGGTGGCTGGGTGATGGTTATTGGCCTCGGGGGTGTAACTTCACCCATTCGAAAGCTGAATAAATGTGAAGTGTAACAGTGCGCGACCCCTACATTGATATGTATAATGTGTATAATATGTATAATGTGTATAATTATGTAATTTTGTACAGAGAATATAGAGTATATATATCCTAACTGTTTGTGATTGATGTTGAGGTGTCTAATGAAAATCATCTTGCGGAAGGCCTCGTTGCTGGATCTGCCGAGGTCGAAACCGTAGTTCCACAACCAAGCTGGACGGCAAGTCAGAAAGCCTAGATGCTGGTCGTGCGCCCAGTGCGCAGGGGGAGGCCGCCAGATGAATAGCTTTGAAAAATGGCAAGCCAGATGGATGAAGTCCCATTTTGCGAAAACACATTCCCCTTTTTTCTGGTTGAGTGGATGACAGCGTTGTTGAGCTGCATGTCCAAACATGTTCAAACCACACGAATTCTGTTTGAAGTTCAAGGCGCGATGGCAGAATGAAGAAGAATGCCTTGGGTCTCCTGGTACATCGTACCTGTCGTCCACCCGAAATGATTTCTCCCAAAGTTGCTTCGTCAAGACTTGGCTTTTTGCTGGTGATTGGTCAGGGATGATCCGAGGGGGCCAACCCCTTCCCTAATCATGTCAGGAAACCGAGCAGGATCAGCCCCGCCTCGTAAGGCCCAAGTCTCACCTCCTGGAGCTTTCAATGCACATGGTGAATCCCATGCGGATGTTGCGATGTTGCTTGCAGAGGATGTCCCGGGCGGAAGGGACATGGATGGGCAAGGTATGGAAATTTCAAGGTCCACTCCACACCCCCAAAAACTCGCCCAATTTGTGAATTTCATGTCAGAGGCTGGTGTCCTGCTTGTTTGCCCTTGCTGCTGACCTGGGCACACCATATATGACACTGATTCGCACAACCCAAACTTTACAATAAATCCTTGAAGCCTGAAGCCTGGCTGTATAAAGTGCTTCAGGTTCTGAAGGTTCAGATGCAATGAGGATATTCTGGTGATGCACACAGCATTTGCTCTCCGAGATCACGACAGCAACGTCTGCAAGGCGTCCGCCATCGTGGCCAGCAAAGTCAGGGTCTAAGGATTGAGATGGACGAAAATCAGCGGACAAATCATGGGATATACAACAAGCCATTTAGGGGAAGATAAGGATACAATATAACTATAAGTCATATGTATTCATAGTATGTAGCTATTGTTGTTCCCTTTGAACATCTTTCGACATTCAGGCCTTGCAGTCAATCACGCTCGTCTCGCCAGGGTAACTCGTACGCATAAAGCCTGGCTTTGCAGTTATTGCCCAGATGGCGCCGGGTTGAAGACTTAGCCACTTAAGCCACTTGAAAGGGAGGGGACAAAAGCTGCCATGACAGGAATGATCAAAAGATATCAAAAGGCTGTTCCGCTGGTCCCAAAGTGTGCTGGGATGGCCCCAGGCATTGGTAGTAGCAACACTCGCTAGGAATTGCCTCACCAGACTCAATGGATGGGCATCTCCATGAGAATGCACCAAATGATTGAAGACATTGAAGACTGCAAGTCCATTGATGGTCAAACAGTGCCAAACCTGGTGCTCTTGCACCTTTTCAAAGAGAAAAAATGAGAAAAGACTGCACAAGAAAGTGAAAGAAATGGCCAAACCCTTTTCCGTACTGATTAAAACCTTGATGGGTCGGTTAACATCAAGTAACTTACCAGATTGCTAGACTGGCTCCGGGGGGTCTAATTCTCTGCGAACGCAATATGGATCTCAACAAAACCGCTAAGGCTGCTGCAGCATGCCGACGACATTCAAAGTCCTGAACTGTTCCACATTCCAGGGATTCCACGGGGGTGTTCAAACTGAAAACACTATACCATTGTTTTTCCTATGAAATATGGGACTGTCCTGCAAATTTTCCCTTAAACCAATCCAATGACAACGTTTCACATCCGATCTGCTGTCACTGAGTCACACCGGCTCGGACTCGGTGACTGAAAATTGGGACATGTCGAGGTTCGCGCCCTGCTGCTTTCACCAGTGGTACAGCCTGGGGCACTTTTCAGCACTGCCGGAATGTCTCGGCATAACGACATTGACCCCAACTATTTCATGACATATTTCTCTACATCAAGTGCAAGCTCTAAGGATTCCTGACACAGATTCCAAGCCCCAAAGTAACGTGGAAGCTTGCAAAGGACTGGCTTTTCCTACACCAGCAGTTCCTCTGCAGCTTAGCTGCCACTGCTCGAGCCAACTCAGAGACCATCTCCACCTGTCTTGCATTTCAGGTTGAATGAATTGAATGAACCATGGCATACGGCCGCATGAAAAGGCACAGGAAACGAGCAGTTCTCAAACTGCTCAACTTTTACCCCTGCCTTCCCGGATGCCGGAGGTCCCTCAAGTCCAATTGCAGCCTGGTCTACTCGGCTCCAAAGGGAGATGAACTCCTTCCCCCAATCATAATTATACTGTTTATACTAGGATAAATATCCCCTCAAACGAAACCCTGGCAGTGCAAGTAGTATTGGAATGTAATGGATATTGGATCTATATATTATGATCTATTCATATTTGATGATCTATTCATATTGGGGTCCCACGAAATTGTAGTATAGAATGACATATGCCATTACCTGCAAATATCCACATGAGATCCCCAATTTAAAATTAAGCTCAATAGTACCTGTCAACGAACCATCTTTTACCCTCTGGTGAACTAACATAGCTATAGGGAAAAAAAAAAAATGAATCACTCAACTACAAATGGGTTACCCTCTGGTAAACTAACATAGCAATTTAAAATCACCATTTTTAATGGGAAAATCCACTATAAATGGCCATTTTCAATAGCTATGTCAAATTACCAGAGGGTAAACCGAGGTCCGGACATGACCCTGCCGCAACGCGGAGGCGAAACTCACAAAGGCGCGATCTGTCTGAGGTGTCCGGACCTGGACAAGTTGGCTGATGTTGGCTGTGCCTACGGTGAACACCAAAACAGTTGATAAAAATTGATAAATAATGATAAATACCTCAAGATATGATAAATGATACGTTTTAATCATGTTTCAACCCATCCACGTATTCGGCCAAATGTTTGAAGATTGCCAACTAACTTGGGCTCCAAGGCCATACCCCGCACTGGCTGCTGTGCTTCCGGACAAATGCAGTGGCGGAGCCAACATATTCGTAGCCATAGGGGATGGACCAATCAACACTGGCACAGCAACAGGTTCAGTTTTGTTGTGTCCAAAGCATCAGCGAATCGCGCTACTGACGTTGCCTTAATGACATCTTGTGAGAAGACCAAGGTGCACACAAGTACTGACCCTATGGACCCTGGTCACAGAAAGTGCTCTGCTTTGCTCAGGCAAGGTTTTTGCGAAACTAAACAGCGCTTTTGAGCTTCAGGACCTTCACTGAGTGCAGAAGCAACAGGAGGGGTCCTTTGGTCCTGCCATTTCTCACCTGTCAACCTCAAGGAGAGTACTTGTATATCAAAAAATTACGAGGAAAAATGTCAAACAGGATCATCAAGTATGCAGCTTGCCTTTCAACTTTCAGAATGAAACAAACTGCCTGCTCAAGTCTCTGCCAGGATGACCATGCAACGACCACAGTGGCTGATTCCACGTCCCAACGTTGCCGAAGAAAGCGCTTCCACTGAAAGGACTCCCTGCGACTCTGCGCCAGAAAAACTGTTGTACCGTAATATGTTGCAATGGCTGTACAGTGTGGGCTTTCCAGGCTATCAATCCCATATCATTATCCGTGCTCTCACGGCAGCTCAGACTAGATTTGGATACCGCAACTAGCAGTAAGCAGTAAACGCCAGGCCTGGTCTTTGCACCCTTCCATGCTTTCTTCAATGCGCTCAACCTGGGCATCTGTGATAGCTTGGAGATGCCATTGGACTTATCAATTGGCTATGAATCAAAACCCTGGGACCCTAGGTACCCAAAAAATATAATGATGGTTGATGGATGTTGGCCCATCCCCAAATCAAAAATGCTGCAAAATGCACTGAAGGAATAGCCTGGATCCAACATCCAAGCTGAGTGAAGAACTGCTCTTGCCAATTCAGAGCCTGGACACATCCACGGTTCCAAGATCGATAAATGCTGCGTTACTTGCGGAGCGAGGAAATGTTGCCTTATTTCAAACTGCTTGAGGCAGACGATACATAGGTTTGTCTGAAACATGGTAGCATGGACTCACTATTCAAATGATCATTTTGGGGGGAATTTCCCCATCATTGGACAAATTCCACATTCCTATTCCTATCATTCCTATCCATGTTCTGATCTGTTGACAAAGCGATCACCAGCCTGCAGCCAGCAATCACTCAAGACCAGGCGTCTTGTATTTGGCAAAGATGGCATGCTAAGCAACCTGCCATCGATTCGTCGTTCTACAAAGCTGATTTCATGACTGAAGACGGCTGAAGATTTGCCTCGGCAAGGCTTGTTGCAACCCCTCCAGCATCTCGTCTACTTGGCCAAAGACCATGGCAACACCTGCCAAGTGCCAAGGCTGCCCAGGCCAAGGAAACCTGCGTCTACTATGTCTAGTGTGTAAGGTTGGGGGTCATAAAATTCTGTACCCAAATCTACAGAAGTGGCCTGCTTCGTCCTCAACGTCCATGCTGATCTGCCAAGGGTGCAGTCGAGACTGGGGTAGTTTTGGGTATACCACAAGGGTACGTTCTTCTTGTTGCTTGGAAACCGTTGTTGGAAAACGTTGTTCGTGATCCATGATTTCCAGCCCTTCACAACTTAATTACACATAAGCTGAATTCGTTCAGTCTTCACTATTGACAAGTCTCACGAAAGGGTAGAAGCCAAAGAATATCTGGGGTGCCTGCCTTGCACGTTCAGTTTCATTTAAGCAAAGCTCCGTTTGCCCATGTTTGCGCAATGCTCCCTTTATTCTGTCTTTAATGATTTGAGTCCAAACTCCTATCAAAAACCAAATAAATAGTCAGAAATCACCTCTAGAGGAGAAACAATATCCTTTGGATTCCACTTTTACAAATCTCCGCATAAATTCTTCGCAGCTTGATTCGGCCCTTGGCGAAACACCACACCTCCATGGCATTCATAAAGAAAAGCTGAAGGCCCAGGAGGAGTGCCTGCCCAGGCCTCGGCATCGCGTCACAGTCGTCACAGATCATGAAACCGACCGAGGAACGAAGCTTAGGAGTACTAGGACTAGGATGTATTTAGTATATTTTAGTATTAGGATGCATTAGGAATGTTAAGAATGTTAGCAATGGCTGGATCATTGGCATGTCCGAAGCTACTTCGTTTCCTGTTCTGTGAATGAAGCCTGGCCTCTCTTTAGTATGCTCCATGCATTGAACACAACTTAGCCCACGACACTCCCTCACCTGCCAAGGGCTGCAACGTAACGGAAATCCGTTATCCCAAATCTCTCCAAAAACAAAAAGTGGGTAGATTATGGTAGATCCACTGGACTGCAGTGCCTGAAGGTCATTGAGAACGGATCCTGCCTTCATTGAGCCATTCGGAGACCGCATCAACCAAGTTGGACTCGCAGATCTTCTTGAAAACCTGCACCGCGTGAGAATCCAAGGCACACCAAAGATTCGTCCCAAGAATCAAAAAGATTGACCCCTCTGTGAGAAAATCAACTCATGGCTGATGCCTGTTTGATCTGCATTTGCAGGAATTCTTGCATGGCTTTCTCCTTAGCTCCAGGGCATAAGACAAGTCGGACAAGTACAACGAATTCAACGATTTCAAATCTGTTCTGAGGAAGCAGCTGCGGCCAGCAGCCAGTTTCCCAACAAGGCCCTGCCAGGACCGACATCATCTTGTATCGCCCAATCATGATAGAACCATCCCCTATTTACACAATATATCACAATATTTACCCAACTTGAAGACTAAATGACATTAAACATCACTAAACCAGCCTCCCTGTTTAAGGATCTGTTTCTTTTCTGGAAAAACTTTGGGAAGTCACCGACTTCCCGGACTCCCAAACCTTCATCCACCCACCCAGAAGCGCGCCCGCGTCCACAGCACCATGCGGGCCAGGACAGATGCAGCTCCTCATTGGATGTCAAGACCTGACTCTCAACGATGTGGGAAGACACGGGTCACCAAGAAGAAAAGGCTATTTCTTGGACAAGAAGATGCTGATCTAACATGATCTAACCATCCAACACTGACCATCCAAAGTGAAGATTTCACTGCGCATGAATGAAATCTCCTCAATTCATAATAATTGAACATCTTTAAAGCACGGAACTCCGCAAGTCAATGTACCCCCACGGAACTCCGAATTGTGTTGTCAAATTCTCGTGAAGTGACAAAGTGTCTGATACAGTTTAGTCATGTCAATTCTTGTTCTTCATACTAGGGGAACTCACCTGAGGAGCTCTCCATGCTCTCCAAACAGAGATCTGGGGTGATGCAAATCCGACCAATTTGCTGTGGAGCAACGTTCCAAAATGATGGGATTCAACGGCTTCAACGATTTCAACGATTTCAGGCCCTGAGGCCCCGTGCCAAATTGCGAGCCCACTCCCATCGCTGGGAACCGAAACAAACACCTGGCAGGGATAGCTACGTTTGTCTGTGAAACATCCATGCTCCAGAGCTGCAAATTGATTGGTAGTGAAAACCCATACTCGATGGCCACTTTTATTCTGGGGCAGGCCTTTGTAAAGCTCCTATTGGTCTCAAGTTGTGACATGTTCCCTCCTCTGCCATTAGTTGGTCTTGCTGGCAAATCTTTTGCAAAGCCTGACTTGATTCAGAGTGTTTCCCCGTCCCCGACAGTCTGGCATCATAAAACGCAGATTTGTCTGCAAAAAGTGCCCCAAAATCCCATTGTTTATCATCTTGTTCCAAATTAAAATAGCCATAAACGGGGATGCCGAATTTCGGACCAACCTATATACCGTCTATATTACATACATACATACATACATACATACATACATACATACATACATACATACATACATACATTACATTACATACATTACATTACATACATTACATTACATACATTACATTACATACATTACATTACATACA
>Ga0126342_10012809_pt1:0-2500 | contig 14919 bp, 13 predicted proteins | sample Cyp1metagenome_FD_92528 | JGI IMG/M metagenome (GOLD analysis project Ga0126342, IMG submission 92528) | Coral microbial communities from Lord Howe Island, Old Settlement Bay, Australia - Cyphastrea 1 metagenome | ecosystem: Host-associated > Invertebrates > Cnidaria > Coral ...
CTTTCACGTGAAAGGGGGGGGGGGCCCTTTCGCGTGAAAAATCACGTGATGTCCTTGAGCAGCCCCTCCAATACTTGCTAAAGCAAGAAGACTCCAGCTAGCTGACGCTAGCTTTCGTGACTTTTACAACATCTTTAGTGCATTTCCTTTGACAAAAGGCAGGTTAGCAGAAAAGCGCTCAATTTCTCGAAAAGAACATCTGACAAAAACGTACCTGCCGGCAAGCGGACTAGCTCTTCTGACATATTGCAGGCATTCTCTTGAGAAACGCCACTATGCACTCATTCTTTGGGGGAAGTGTGGATCTACAGCCAAAGAAGAACCATTCACGGCAGGTGCAGGAGTTGCTCCTACGAGAAGAAAGTAAAGGACCGGGCGGACGACTGGAAAACCAACGGCACGCCCCACAGGACACACAAGCCCCAAGTCCTTGTCAAAGAAGAGCTGAACTGAGCCATCCGAACCTGGTATATGGCGGGCTGATATAGGCTGATTATGGCTGGTTGAAAACTGGTCCTAAGACGGTCCCAACGCAGAGAAACTTGCTTCCTTTTTTCAAGTTCTGCATGGTGCTAACTTCATGACAAGCGAATGCAAACTCTATCCAAAAAAGAAAAAACGTGCCACTCTGAGGGGACCCACCCCACACCACTAACCAAAACTCATTTGGATCATTTGGAAGATAAGCAGTTGCCATGGGGTACCACCGTGACATACCATCACTTTTTGAGGAAGAGAAGGGCTTCTCATGGCTTTTCATAATCTATCTCGCCACACTCCAGCCAAGGAACATCCCGCCACAATCTTCTTTGCATCTGTGGGAGAGTAGGTGCAGCAAGTGGGAAAAAGCCCTCCCTGCCTGTGGGCACAGCTGCCGAGCAACACGTCTCAAACAAGCAAGAAGCTTGATTGAAATGCGAATCGATGGGATTCTTCTTGAATCTGTTTGTGCAAAAAAGTAAAGAATCATAAAGAATCTTAAGGCTGGTCATGGCCGTCATGGCTCCTCTTATACTTAGCTGACTTAGCCGAGGGACTTGCCCGAGCCACCACCCACGCACACGTTGCGCTTGTCCACCGTCTTCAGGACATGGATGCATGGCAGCTGTTGGTCCATGCCAACTGGATCTGCTGTCCTACAGTGGGCCGGCCATCAGTGCCTCCCCCGGGTGCACAGTTGTTTTGCTGGTCCGAGGGCAACCCTCGTGGGTTTTTAAACCACGTCAAACGGATCAATGGTTCAACATGGTTTAACTATGAGCAAATGCTGATACATGCCACATGAATCACAGTGGAGGACTTTCAGCCACAGCTTGACCGCCGAGTTTCATGTCCCATATTCTCATGGTACCATCCAATGAGGCAGTCAGGAAGTGCTCACTCCTGGCAATGTTTGTCCTTTCATGGGTCCCTTGCAGCTTGCCCAGCAAGCAAGGTGAAATCAGTCGCTCTAGCTCAACTTTGAATCTCCAACCAGTTGAGGCCATTGTCATGGCAAACCATAGCTTGTGAAAGTATGATGTGTTAAACCTTCAACAGACCACAGCTGCTGAGCAGCTGCAAATAGGATCGTACGGGTTGCACCTGAATGGATGCCACATTCCCGCAGTCAAGGTCTGCGTGTGGCCCTTGGTGTGTTCCATCTGTCGCACATACATATCGCCTTCAGGGTGGCTGAGGCAGCTGGTACAACCTCTCCACTGGTAGCTATCGGACCCTCCATTTCAAACATGTTCAGTGTACCATGTGTACCAATTCTGCTGGCGCTAAAACTCTGCACTGTACCATTGTACCACTGCTCTTTCAGCGCCACGACTCACGCCCGTGACGACTCTTCACCCAACTCTTGAGAGGCTCAGCCCAAGTCAGGAAGAGAGACAAAAGATGACAAACCAAAAGGTTAAAAGTTTAAAAGAAAAAAGAAAAAAACATGCTACCACTCCAGCCTAAGACTGTCTGCTGAATGGGCGTGGACGAACCTTAGTTTCTCCATGTGGCACCATGATACATACGATTATATAATTAAGAAATATGATATGGAAACGATCGATTGCACAACTCCGGTAGTCCACTCACATGGTATGTACCACCAAGGACCAGCCAAGATATGCCAAGGCGCCATCGCGATCGTAGATCCGCGCGGAAGCGTCCGAACACACCACCAGCACCTGGCTGGATCCCGGCCACATCAATGACATATAATTCATATATAATTCATATATAATTCATATATAATTCATATATAATTCATATATGATTCATATATAATTCATATATAATTCATATAATTCATATATAATTCATATATAATTCATATATAATTCATATATAATTCATATAATGACATCACACCGTGAATCATCGTGATATCACATCTCCCATCATCTCCCATCATCTCCCATCCCATCCGTTCGATTACTTCGATTACTTCGATTACTTCGATTCCATTCGCATCCCTTCGGATGGGGCTCCTGCCTGGCCACCCGTCGTGCTGAAAGAG
>Ga0126342_10012809_pt1:7500-14919 | contig 14919 bp, 13 predicted proteins | sample Cyp1metagenome_FD_92528 | JGI IMG/M metagenome (GOLD analysis project Ga0126342, IMG submission 92528) | Coral microbial communities from Lord Howe Island, Old Settlement Bay, Australia - Cyphastrea 1 metagenome | ecosystem: Host-associated > Invertebrates > Cnidaria > Coral ...
AATGAAGGGGCTTGTTGGAGTGATGCGAGCCTTCGTCTGCCCAAAGATGAGCTTCTTCACTTTGCAAGATACCATTTAATTTGTTACCAGGCACCTACGTACACAGACACCACCCCTCACTGAGGTTGCCCAAGGATAGAGCATACGGTGCTCCGTCTTCCGCTAAGACCTGCAATGTCGATCCAAGTGGTGCAACCGATTCCATTGTGACCCAGATTTTCGGCTGGTCACCAAAAAAAACGGAGAGGCTCTTGGCGCGCCATCTTTTCTCGCTGAAAAGAGGCTATGGTGGTGGAGGGGGAGGCAATGAAGGAGGGGGCGGGGGAGGAAGTGGCCGGGGGGGTGGACATTGCCACCAAGTGTTCGGACACCTCCTTCAGCGCCATTCTGGCTTCAGCCTCTCTGCATGTTTGGCAGAAGAGCCTGCACAATACCAGTGAGTCAAAGATCCGTGCAAAACACTCAGCACATGTGAGTTCCTCCAAGGACTGAGCAAATATTCGACACAACTAGGCTGAGCACGTGGAACATGTAAGCAACACGTGGACGTGCATAGGTTGATCTCATGTGCCTCCAAAGCATTGGCCGCTGTTGGACCCACAGCTGCGTCGCAACAGTCTCCAGGGTAACCCAGGGGACAAGGAGGTTGGCCTGCGCATTGCGCTGGTGTCGAGATTGATCACATGCACCCCTGCATGAGAAAAGTGACACCCAATGAGGTTCCGCAGCAATGCATCTGAGAAGCCATGAGGAGTGCAGCGACATAGTAGTTGACACGTGCCGCCGCGTGCTGCCCCAGCTGCTGCAAAGATAGCCTCAAATAGATGCAAATAGCTCGTTGGGTGATTGAAACGATAGTTTCAAATGTGTTGGTGCTGGTGCCGGGCAGTCTGGGGGCAACATGCCAAGTAGCATGCGCTCAGGTCCACCGCGCTGCAGTTCGGGTGGTAACATATAGAGGCAGCCTGAGTTCCTCAGACAACTGGGATCAAGATATTAAGAATTTGGGATGCATCGACTCAATCACTTCGGCGATGCCTCCTCTCTCATAGTTCTCCTTTGCCTGCATGGTGCGTGCCTTATGCATGCGCTCTGCGTGTGCTGCCATGTCCTTGTGATATGCTTTTGTGGCTGATGCTCCCTGCTTGCTCCTCATGTACCTCATCAGGGCTACTTGGTCTTTCACCTGCTTGGCCAAAACCTCATTTTTGCACCTGATGCTTGGGTGGACACGGGGGACATCAGGCATGAGCATCGTCTCTCTCATGGCTTTTTCATCATCATCCTCATCTTCATCACCATGCTCATTCTCATGATCCTTCTCATTTGCGATGCTCATCTCGTCATCCTTCTGATGTTCATGCTTGAACTCGGCCAGCTCAAGCCTTGCCATAAATCATTGCAATTAATTACTACTTTTAAACCTAATCAAAACATGATTATTGAACAATTTCTGGGGAAAACACATTCACTAACAAACAATGTAAAAAAAGCACTTATTTCCCCAGCCAATAGCATTCCCCTGGGTTGTTATTCGTTGTTCATGGGCCAAAATAGAAATGTTTATGAAGCCAACACAAGCAACGCATCCCCATCAAAGATCATGCCGCTTGGCCCCTCATGGGGCTGATCACGCTCCCCGCGATCCAGCTGATCCGTCTCATTTGCGCTGAAACCAAACTCCGCCGCCTCCAACCTTGGGCTGTTGTTGCTGGATAAAACTTTAAAATCAAGCCATTCTTGATTAACTATATAACCAATTAGGTGTGGTGATATTTCTGATGGTCTGGCACTAGAAACAGTATGTAATAAATTACCCAACACAAGCAACGCATACCAATCAAAGATCATGCCGCTTGGCCTCTCATGGGCCTGATCACGCTCCACGCGATCCAGCTGGTCCTCGTCATGGTCCATCAGCGGGCTGAACATGTTCCACACTCTGATCGGTTTCCACACTCTCATTGCTGCAAGAGCTTATGATTTACTTCACCAGCTGCCCTATGAAAGCGCTGATGAGCCAGCATGCATAGCCAGCATGCATAGATCAATGCTTTGGGTGCCCCTGCTCATTGGTGTCTTGACTGTCTTAATTATCATTCCTCAACCCTCATGATCTAGGTGAAGATCCGAGTTTTCCCTCATGGGCTGGATTGATAATCGCCTGGGTTAGCTAATTCATTGGTGGTAGTACTTAATGCTCATTACCTATAGAATATCCCCAAAAGAACCTGATGGTTTACCATTAGTATTCTAATCTGGACCCATAGGAATCTGATGGTTTCTTATTGGTTTTCAAATCTTTTCCCATAGGAATCTGATGGTTTTTACGTGGTTTCCTCATGTTTCCTCATCCCTCATAGGAATCTGATGGTTACAATACGATGAAGTGACTTCATTATGATGCATTTCTTGTTTGGGTCAGTAAAACCCTACTGTCACCCATTATTTAAACTAGACAAAATGAATTCCTCACTAAAGTTCCTCATTAATTAATTAGCCACAATGCCCCCAGTAAGCCCCCCCAATCTTCACCGGCTGCTTTTTTCACAGTTCGATCCAATGTTACCGGACTTGGTCTAATCCAGGATCCTGCCACCCTCAGAGCTTCAGAGACCGCATCCTAGCTGATGTCCCTGAAGCGCTGAGGGTGCCAAGTGGAAAGCTTCATCTGCTGTTTTTCACATTTCCATCCAATGTTACCGGGCTTTGTCTAACCCATGATTCTGCCATCCTGAGAGCTTCAGAGACCGGATTTAATTCGTGTCTCTGAAGCGCTGAGGGTGCCAAGTGGAAAGTGCTGGCTTCATTTGGCCCGATCACCATTCGAACACATGTTTGCGGCCTTGATGCTGCCTTCAATCACCCACTCGACTCTCTTCTCTTCTCTTCCCTTCCTCTTCCTCTTCCTCTTCTCCTTCCCCTTCCCCTTCCCCTTCCCCTTCCACTTCCCTTTCCCTTTCTCTTTCTCTTCCTCTTCCTCTTCCTCTTCCCTTCTCTTCCCTTCTCTTCCCTTCTCTTCCCTTCTCTTCCCTTCTCTTCCCTTCTCTTCCCTTCTCTTCCCTTCTCTTCTCTTCTCTTCTCTTCTCTTCTCTTCTCTTCTCCTCTCTTCTCTTCTCTTCTCCTCTCTTCTCTTCTCTTCTCTTCTCTTCTCTTCTCTTCTTTGACTCTTACCACCTCTGCTTTTCATCTGTCCATATTGTCAGAAGTTTGACTTCTAAACTTCCTTCGATAATTACATACCTGCATAAATATCCCGCCGGACCGGAAACCGTGCTCGTAAAAGCACGTTTTTCAAAAAATGAGTATGGCACTGTGGCGAAACGCGTATTTTTTTCATGAAAAACTTCCAAAAAATGGATGCCAAAATTTGGGTGTTTCGCGTTTTACCACAGTAACAGCTCATTTTCATCGGAGGGTTTTTGTGGAGTCTGAAAAATAGCATTGTTTCGTCAGAAGATGCGTTTCAATGCTTCAATCGTCTTCTGCTGCAAGTTGGCACTGCGGTTTATGTACCTCCATTGCCAAGATTTTGCGTCACAAGAGCTGACAACGTAGTTGCAAGTTGTCTTTAAAGAGTCATTTTGAAAAAGAAGATAACAACATAGTTGCAAGTTGTGTCAGAAGAGCCGACAACGCAGTTGGAACTTGATTGAGAAGATAACACCGTAGTTGCAAGTTGTGTTACAAGAGCCCACAACATAGTTGCAATATGAAAAGTTAGTCATATACTTGGCAGTTGCTAATGTTGTTAGCAGAAAAGACGTTTATAGCCCACCCCCCCCATCCGACCCCACCCCATCCCATGCAAGTGGTTCGAGAAGTTAGTAACTTAATTGGAAGTGGTTCATACAAAAATGAGAAGTTAGTAACGTACTTGCATGTTCTCAAAAACGTTATATAGTTTTACGACTACGGTTTTCGGTCCGCTGGCATAAATATGTGCCTCTGTGTGTGAGCACATATCATATTGGATTTGCGATTAACACATATTATCACATGTTGAAGAAGTTGTGAAAATAGCTTATCTCCCTGGCTGCTCTTTAGGAACGGCTTGCACCTTGCTGAATCCTCTCAGAGCTTCGTGGCAAGGCTGAATCCTTTCAATGGCTTTGAATCAAGCAAAAAATTTGAACTAAATAAGACAATGGACAAACCTCAAGTGACACAAGTGGGACCCTTCCAGCTCACTTGGTTCCCATTGGTTCCCTCTTCATGCTTCATTTCTATTGGCCCTCTCCTCTTTCTGGTTTGGTGCAGGCGGCGCCTTTCGAGTGGTTCCAGTGTACCTATGGCGTCAATGCGCAAGCCTAGCACTGTAAGCCATAGCCCAACCCAGCTCCCTAGACCGGGTCTTCTCTACAGAAATAAAAATAGATCAAAGATGATCAAAGGATATCAAAGGTGAACCACTGCGAGACTGCGAGTCCTCCACTAATACATTAAAATACATCTTAAACAAAAAAATCTCTCGGCATATACGATCACTACTGATTGCGGTGACGCCAAGTTATTTCTACAGTATCCGATTCAGCTCGGCTCTCTTTCACAGCACGATCAGCACACAGTTTTTTCTCGCATTGTCTTCATCAAGCAGCTCCGGGATACAGATCCGCCTCAGCTCGAGCGTGGAAACCATTGGCGTTGAGCGCACAGAGTAACAAAACATAACAAAACCTGACATTCAAATTGTCCAAGTGTCATCTTTTGGAAGCTCTCATGGAAGACGAAGCGATCCACTGAATGGGCATCTTCTAGCCTATGACAGGACAGGCCGTGCCGGAGAACAACACGGTGCACAGCTGACGTGTTCTGACCAGTCTGACCCCATCCCGGGCCTCGGAAATCTGATCAGGGCATCCCCATCTTTGTCCCCTCAGGCTCATGGGTTTCCTATTGCCTAGATTCCCATTAGGTTCATTTAGATTCCTAGATCATTCGTTTTCCACCACCATATCTACATATTCAAACATATCGGAGAAATCCAAACGCAGAGAGACAAAAGAAACCATAAGAAAACATCATATAAAATATGCATATAGTATATATATATATATAAATATATATACACCCGCAAACCCTGTGCCTCGCCGTCGCTAAAGTTGTCATATGTCACTTTCGAAAGTTGCATTTCGTGCAGGGGAAACGCGTTTCTTCTATTTTTTCCGGACGAAATGCATTTTAACCTGCACCCACCAATGAATTTGAGCACGTGCATTTTGCGTGGCAAGTGCAGTGTTTTGCGATGGTTGTAAAACTGTCATGTTCATTTTCCCTGACATGCGCGTGGGATTCTCGCGTTTTTCATGTGTTGAAAGTGTGATTTGTTTATGATTGTTTCATATTGTTTCCGTGGTTTATGGTTGTGCTGATTTTTTCTTCATTGAGCGGCACGTTCATTTTGCGTGGCAGGCGCAATGTTTTGCGATTGTTGAAAAAGTTTCAGTTTCAGTTTCGCTCGCAGGCGCGTGGGATTTTTGCGTTTGTTGATGTCTCGAAACTGTGAGTTTTCATTTTGTTTTTGCGGTTCATGTTTTGCCTTGTTTTCTTTTAATGGGGGTTTCTTGTTACTTTTCAATTGTTTCAACGTGACGCATTTTGTGTATCTGTTATGTTCCCTTTTCTGGTTTGGGTGGGGTTCGGGGGGCGGGGTGGGCAGGGTGGGGTAGAGCGATACTAACGTTCTCACCCCGCCTATCATGTTACGCTTTTAAACTTCACTACTCAGGCCTCTTGTCAGCCACTTTTTCATGCTACGCCCTCAGGATTCCTGATGGTATGCTGTTGACTGTTTTACGTTTATGTTATATAACGCGTTGTTGAATGTTGTTGATGGTACGCTATTGATTTTCTTGTGTTTATGCCACCACGTTGTTGATGCTGCGCTATTGGAATCCCAATGTTTATGTTAACACGCTTTTGATTATACGCGGATGACTTTTTAGTGTGTTTGCTAACACGCTGTTGGTGGTACCCTCTTGACTTTCTTATGTGTGTGTTAAGACGCTGCTGATGCGACGCTGTTGGAAATCCTAACCTATGTTTATGTTCCACGCTCTTGATGCTACGCTGTTGGCTTTCTTATGTGTATGTTAGCAAGCTCTTGGCCCTTGGCTGCATCAGACAAACGATGCATTGCCAGAACTCCCTTGGACGCAATACCTGCCAAAAAACGACAGTTGCGTTGCATCGAAAGCCTGGTCTCCAACAAATTTTCGGTTCCATTGGGCTGTACACAAAGGAATGCGCCGCTGGCCTTGTCAGAGTGTCATCTAGTGGCGCCTTCAAAGCTGCACGCCTTCAGTGGCTCCACAGAGATGATGAAAAAGTTCCCTGCACGTGTTCCTGCGGGACAATTTTTTGGAGAAAAAAAGCACAGGCAAAGATTGAATTAAAGGACCGGATAGCCCCACAAGTCAACTTCATCCAATCATCAGAAAAAGTGGTTGAAGTGGCACGGAGAAAGAAGAAAGGAAAAAGGAGATGGTGGAGGGTCGATCATTTTGAGAGTTGTATGTGAGGAGTTGTGTGTGACAAAGTTGTGTGTGAAAGAGTTGCGTGTGAAAGGTTGTGAGTGAAATGTGAAAGAGTTGTGTGCGTGAAAGATTGTGAGTGAAAGAGTTGTGTGTGTGTGAAACGTTGTCTGTGGCAAAGTTGCGTGTGTGAAAGAGTTGTGTATGACAAAGTATTTCCTGACAAAGCTGTGTGTGAAAGATTGTGTGTGAGTGACGAAGTTGTGTAAAAGATTGCGTGTGCCAAAGTTGTGTGTGAAAGATTGCCTGTGGCAAAGTTGCATAAAGTTGTGTGTGAGAGAGTTGTGTGTGACAAAGCTGTGTGTGAAAGAGTTGTGTGTGACAAAGTTGTGTGTGTGACAAAGCTGTGTGTGACAAAGATGTGTGTGAGAGAGAAGTTGCATGTGAGAGAAATGTGTGTGAAAAAGTTGTGTGTGACAAAAGTTGTGTGCGACACAAGCTGAGTGTGACAAAGATGTGTGTGAGAGAGAAGTTGCATGTCAGAGAGATGTGTGTGAAAGATTGTGTGTGACAAAGTTGTGGGTGAAAAAGTTGTGTGAGAGAGATGTGTGTGAAAAAGTTATGTGCGAAAGAGTTGTGTTTGACAAAGTTGTGTGCGATAGAGTTGCATGTGAGAGAGATGTGAAAGATTGTGCGTGACAAAGCCGTATTTGAGAGAGATGGACTCACTTGCGGCGTGGATGTCACCAAGCGCCATGCCTGCCACGCAAAGTGATGTGTGTGAGTAAGTTGTGTGGTGACAAGTTGTGTGGTGAGAAGTTGTGTGTGTGTGTCAGTGTGTGTCAGTGTGTGTCAGTGTGTGTGTCAGTGTGTCAGTGTGTCAGTGTGTCAGTGTGTCAGTGTGTCAGTGTGTCAGTGTGTCAGTGTGTCAGTGTGTCAGTGTGTC
>Ga0126342_10012810_pt1 | contig 14918 bp, 9 predicted proteins | sample Cyp1metagenome_FD_92528 | JGI IMG/M metagenome (GOLD analysis project Ga0126342, IMG submission 92528) | Coral microbial communities from Lord Howe Island, Old Settlement Bay, Australia - Cyphastrea 1 metagenome | ecosystem: Host-associated > Invertebrates > Cnidaria > Coral ...
AATAAATAATTATTTAAATTAAAAAATTTATATATAAAAATTTTTGTAAAAAATAAAATTTTTTAACAAAAAATTTTTTTTTTTTTTTTTTTTATGGGATGATTTATGGGATATATATACATATATTCACCGATTCGATATTTGGATTTGTCTGGAAACAGTGTTGAATTTACTCTCGTTATGACCATGTTAAGAGGGAACATGAGGTTCTCAACCAGGACGGTTGGTCATGCTGTTGCCATGTCCACCAAACAGGTTTGCCATAGACTTTTGCATTTACCCTCTGGTAAATTAACATAACTATGGAAAAACATCACCATTTTTAATGGGAACACTCACTGTAAATGGTTATTTTCCATACTTATGTTAGTTTACTAGAGGGTACTTGAAATCCATGGCCACAGTTTTACAGACATACCGTCGACCCTAGATAGGCCCTATAGGTGTCATGGTCAAATGTTGGATTCATAGCCACATTGAGGGATGCTATTCTATTCTAGCGTTCCTTAATAGTGAGTTGTATACCATTCTGTTTGGATTCTCATTGTGTCATTGGATAGGTTTAAGGGAACATTTACAGGTTTTTGTCCCTATATCTCATGATAAAAGACAGGGTTTCCGGTTAAGCTTTTCCCTTAAACCAATCCATTGCTTGTGGGATGACCATGTCCCTCCAACAAAGTAGCCGTGACTCGACCGTTTTGATGATGTCCTGAGGCAAGAACTGCACCCTTGGAGGCGTGACAACAGGTTTTTATATGGTACCATCCGAAAACATCGGATGGTTATCACTGTTATCACACATAAAATCACCTATAAAATAAAGTCACCTATAAAATCACTGGTTGGTGGTGACTGAACATGGCTTTTCTGACTTTCCATGAGCACTTTGGAATGTCATCATCCCAACTAACGAACTCCATCATTTTTTAGAAGGGTAGGTCAACCACCAACCAGTGAATGTTATTTTTATCATGACTTGATTCTCCGGTGTTATCAAGCATCTAGGTTTCACATTCCCATGGTTATGATTACCAGATGGGAAAAGGAACTGAGCTAACCGGTGGGGAATACCAGTTCTGCGTGGGTTTACATGGCATACACATTGACCTCATTGCCATGCCCAATGCCTGTCAGTGTAAAAAACATCCAGCGATGGGCTTTAATTCGGGCTGGGGATTTTCTTATTTATCCAGCAACATAGTTTTGTTTCGATGCCCCGATAGATTCTCCAGGTTGGTTGGTTGGATGCCTCCTTTTGTTCTTTAAAGTCCAAATTTCCTGTTTAATTGATCTATTTTGTTTGTTGGATGTGATGATGTGTTAAATCATGCTAGATGGTTTTGCCCCAAAAAATGCAACAATGCAGATTAAATGATTCACGGTTTTATTTAAACCCAAATTGCGCAATGCTGAAAAACCATGTTGGTTGATGATTCTCTCCAGGATATTGTACTAGCCACCGTATTGGACGTTGTCATCCAAGAACTCTGCTTTTGAAGAACCAGCATCAGGGTTTGGTAAATGTCCCATGGCTTGGGGATTTTGTTGAACATCACTTGAAAAAATATCTGTTAGAGATCATATCCCCACCTATGTGAAAAAGCAGGACATTTACCAAGCCCTGAGCCCTTCATGCCCTTCATGGAATGGCTGAGGGTAGTAAAAAACTGCTCAGATCACCTCAGGGTGCAGCTTGCGCGCAGGGGACGTGTCTTGACAGCAGTTTTTGTAGAAGCAAAAGAGAAAATGGAAGAGATAAGAGGGATGAGGATGAGCCATGAACCATGGAAGATTGATTGAAATTCGGATGCCCTATTTTCAGTCACCCATGTCACAATGTTTGGTATGTTTTTTTTTAGACCCAGGGTACTAGAGCGCTTTGATCATGATTTTCATCATCCAAATGTTGGGTAAAGTACTGAATCCTGACAAATACCCACATAGCAGACAATTGCATGCTTGGATCCTGACTGAATAACAACTAGAGACTCCGAAGGAATCGTGAAGTTGGAATCAATGATTGGTGTTTGGCTTTTACAACAATGCGAATGAAAAAAACGACGTTGTTGAGGCCCAAATTTACCTCCGAGTCAAGCACAAATCCCAGATTTGCCGGTGATGTTCCATTTCCCCAATCTCCAATGTGTTTTGATCTCCTCCTTGCTATATTTTTGCAAAGGTTGTAAGAGGTTACCTGCTTGGTGGTTTCATACACCTTTTATTGTCCATTTCATATATGAGATAATCCTTCCCATTGACTCATATTTTTCAAGATGGTTAAAACCACCAACCAGATTACTATTAATATAATAACCATATTAACAGTATATATCAACCACAATGGTAGGTTAAAACCACCAACCAGTTATAATATCACATTTTATAACATGTTATAACCCAGTTACTAAGCAGTTAACTATCTCCCGTAGCCCATCTCAGAGCCACTGAGGCCGCAACCTTCACACGAGGGTCTTTTGACACGTTTCCTGCACACCTACTTCCCCGACAAGGTATGGAAGCTGCTGGAGATTGCGCCTAATTTGTCCATATGATTATGTTTCCAAGCATTTGCATTGGATAAAGATACCAACATTGGTCAGCGGAAATGTTTTTTTTCCTGCATGATAGGATTAATTGGATAGAATATTATAGATTTTTTCAATGGGTCAAAGCCACCATCAACATTTTTTGTTAATCATATATTATACAAATGGGCAAAACAAATACGGAAGCAAATTTACGGTATTTCAATGTATTTCACTACACCATTCTTTCCCAATCATGTATACCATTTCAGATGTTAGACGATTTGGGGGGTTACACCATGTCAAAAAACCACCCGTTGAAGTGATTGTTGAATCCTCAGTTGTGATTTGATGGATTCGAGTGATTCAATCGCCATGCCTTTTCAATCGAAATGTCATGGTAAAAAAAGAGAATCAAGGACCCGAAGATCATTCCCATGGTACCCTCTGGTAAATAAAGTTGGACCTGAACATAGCCAGTTTTTAATGGAAACTAGTCTTCCAAGCCCTATCTGCCAGGGTCTATGTTAATTTGCCAGAGGGTAACCATAAATATATTATATATATATACATAATAATAATAATAAAAAATAATGATGTCCCATGCTGGTCCCAAATCCTTAAAGGGTGACATCAACTCTCGGTCCAGGCTGCCGATGGGGACAAGGCCAGCCCTTCGGTGCTATGGTGTACATGATGAATGACTTCCCTGGTTTACTAATGGGGGGTGAGATTATTAATCATTAAGATATTACTATTAATTACTAATGGTTTACTAATGTATATTCCCTACTACTACTATATAACCGTGGTTTACTAATCCATATTAATCCTGTGACTAGTCATTAACATGGTTGATTTCAGGTGTGAAAATGAAAACACATGCCCAGATGGCTGAGAGTTCTATGCGAAAAGAAACAGTGTTCAGCCCGATTGTGACTTTCAGAGAGGAAAAGCAGTGCACGATTGAAACATGTTGATGAGGTTTTTTCAAAACCATGGGATGTTGGTTCCCTATTTTCAGACAACGCCATGTACTATGTACCGCACAGTGCCGTACATGATTATATATATACTAAGTCTATATATATATATATTATATACATATTGTACTTCGTAATTCTTCTGGTGGAAATGTGATGCCATGTTGTTTTTGGTTGGTCAAATACCCATTTATAGATGATGTGTATTTAAGATCGAGCAAGTTTGCACTGACGTAAGTCTAAGACCTGCAGGCAGACATCAACACTTTGGACGTCGAGGCCGGTTTCACCCGGGAGTTTTGATCAACTCATCCACCGGAAAATTGCAACACACCTCAACAATGGCCATGAGGACATGAGAACCGGTTCTCTCTGATGATGAATGGTTCTTGGCAAATGTATCAAACATATGCCTTGTGAATTGAAGCGTTAAAATATGGTTATATATATATATATCATATAATGGTGTATATACTAATCATATTATTGCCAATCTGCCAATGTTTCTTGTTCATATGCCTTGTGAATTGAAGTGGTTTTTCAAATAGTCATTCATAACATGGTCCAGAGTCGATCCAATATCGACTAGGAAGAGGATGTGGGAGAGTTGGTCAAGGCACGTCAGGGTTTCGCCGATGGTTCTGCCGTTTCTGGTGCATCTGACCTGCTGTTGATGCTCCGTGGGTTGATGCGTAACATATTCAATCATGTTTTCAAAATCCAATACAGTCGCAGATTTGATAAACATTGATATACATAATATATATATATATATATATATATATCCCATATGCCTCCATGCATGGAATATTTACCTACACTTGGGCCATTTTTGGGGGTAAATGTAGGATAATGTAGGTAAATATTCCATACATGGAGCATATGGGATATGTTGATGTCACTGTGTTTGTTTTCGTTTCTGATTTTGGCTCAGGCCTGTATGGCCAGGATCATGTGAAAGTCCGATGATTCCCCTCGCTTCTGGGTGGTTTAAGATGAAAGGCAACACTAAAATGTGGTTAATACCTTGATATACTTTGCAATGTTTTCACAAATTGCTTATATAATTCTGAATATATATATAATATATATATATATATATATCTGGTTGGTGGTTTGGAACATGTTGTTTTTTTCCCATATATTGGGAATAATCATCCCAACTGACTTTCATATTTTTTCAGAGGGGTTGAAACCACCAACCACAATAAAATTCAATAAACACCATACAACATAGAAAAAACATACAATGTCAATGAATGTCATATGAAAACCTCTTGCATATTTGGCTGTTGTATTGCGCCACATTTCAGTCGCTTTGAATCCCCATTCTTGTTGCAGATCCAACTTTCATGTCCTTGAATTGATCAGGTGCTGCTTGCAGATTGTGGGGCCGCCGAGTTCTTTGATTTGCTGGAGGATACAACAACCGACCAACCGACCAAAGCTAATTGATGCTGAGAAAACACACTGTCACTAGATCACTAGATGTGTAGTTATTAGATGTTATTATATAGTTATTGGTGACAATGATTACCTCCGTATTGGCTCCCAAAATGAATGGATCGTCTACAAACCAGTGGTTCTAGGCTACTATTTAGTGTTAATCATTTGCTTTTGCCATTTTGATGGACTTATCATCGGGATATATACTCATTACATAACCGCTTAGAAATAAAATTCCATTGTTGTTTCCCTAGGCACATCATCTACTACTTTATAGTAAGGTTGATAGATGCTTTTGCTTAATGTATAAAGGATGGGTGAACAATCAAACATGTTGAGATGTGTCAGAAATCTTCACAAAGAAAATATCAGATGGTTAATACCTGGAGTGTCAAAGGATGTGTCATATGGGTCAAATATGTTCTCTCCAGAGGCCCTGGGAGGCCACAGGGGTCCAACCATTTCAACCATCGAACTCCTGAGAATATGACTGGACGTGTTCAAAGAGGGTTATTTTTTTGGCCCACCCCAGACTTAGAACAAAAACGCCGGACACCAAAAAATCATATAGAACAAAACAGAATGCATTGTTGTTTCAAGTGTGCGTTTAAAAAATTGTTTGTACGTTTGGAAAGTAATGTTCTAAGTGTATGTCCGGTGCTAAAAAACCCAAGTGAAATTTCCCGCGTTTTTTTTTTCCTGTGATTCACCAGACATTTGTTTAAGGACAAACAAACATGCATATCCAATGATATCCAGTATTCATGACCTGTAGTCACTGATTGTACGCCGACTACCCTCTGGTAATCTAACATAACTTTGGAAATTTATCATTTTTCAAGAATGGGAAATCATCATGGTTATCATCATCATCTATTTCTATGGGCCATCTATTCCATAGCAAACTGTTTATATAATAATAATGAAAGTGTAATTATTCAAGAACTCCCATGAACAATCTCCGTTAATACCCATTATATCGTTATTATATCACCATTATATATCTCCATGTATTATTTTTTTTAAATAGACCCCGTATATTATATATTGATATATTATGCTGATTTTCCCATTATATCCCCATTATATTCCCATTATATTCCCATTATATTCCATAAAATTATGGGATAAAACAAAAAGTTCAATCTCACACAAATTCCATGAAATTTCCATATACCGATGACTTTCCTGTGATTTTCCCATGGTTTTCCCGTGATTTTCTCCGCACAGCCCTGAGGCAACCTGCAGCGCCCAAGCGGAAGCAGCGACGACCTGAGGATCACATAGTGACAGCCAGCAACAAAGGATAGACTATGTCTATATAACACTTATATGGTTATGGGTCAAAACCCTGGCACCTAGTGAACCCAAAAATAGCTGGTAAATGGAAGTTCAATGATGTTCATTCCACTAAAATTGATAATAATAGGTTTTGACCCACCCCTATATGGATAGTAAATATATATTTATACAATTATCCATGTGTACTACATTATATGTATTGGAGATGATAGAGTTATATCGATAGTATATGAATATGATATGGATATTATATGGATACAAAGGATACTAAGTAAAGATGAAAATTGTACTATAGCTAGTAAATATACGTAGTTATATGATTATATTGTATGATTATATGGATAGTAAATGTCCAGTTATATGGACAGTAAACCATGGTGTATGACTATAGATAGTACTATGGAAAATAGACCATGGTTATTTCAAAGTACTAGGATAGTAAATAGAGTTATATGGTCTATCCTTTGATAATTCTATGGATAGTAGACCAATTATAGAGTTATATGGATAGTAGATTTCCAATTATAGGTTATAAGTTATGTGATGTTATATGGCATTACATGTCCATAGTTATAGGTTGAGTAGGTTTGTAAATCTCCACATATTCTAGTGGTAAACAATGGCACACATATGGTTGGTTCTTTTTTTTGGGTGTTACTGTACTATATGTTCACTTATTTTAGCGGTAACTAATATTAAAGAACCTGTCTGATTTTTACGGTTTTACTGAAATACCTTGCTTATCAAACTATGCGTAGCTTGAAGGTAGATTTTTATAATGGATATATATATATATATATATATATATAACTATATATATATACATGGATGTATCATCATATATCTCTACATATAATTCGACATACTTCATGCAGTTTATAAACCCACCAACACCCCTGGGGGGTCATCACTTCTGGTCGCCGAGGTGGTGGGGATGCCGCTGTTTCCAGCGATTTTTTTGATACCTTGCCACAGCCCATGCGGCAGGCTTGGTCGTTCAAACAAGTCATACCCAACTGTTTTCAATATATTGGAGCATATATGGATGCCAAATAAAAAGAAAACGGGAACAACAAAACCAACAAACGCGTTGTTCTAGGCAAATGTCTATACCGCTTCAACAGCCCGTGGTGTTTGATTGTTGGCCGGTTTTTGGACGGTCCAGGAAAAGCCATTGAGAGCTGCTCAGAAGCTGTTTCTCGGCGGAAAGAAGCGAGTTTCAATATGCTTCAATTGGATTTGTCTGAAAACAGGCTACCTCAATACCTCATAATTGTTCTAATTTTCTTCTCCATTAGAGTTGACCTTACTTACTTGTCATTGAAAAATCTGCCCCCAAATGGCCATTGATGCCATTGATCACCATTGATGCCCAAATGGCCGGGAGAAAAAAACACCCAGCGATCCAGGAAAGATGATCTGAACTCTGCGGAATGCGATATATCACCAAGCATATCTGGTTGGTGGTTTGGAATCTGGAACATGAATTTTATTTTTCCATATATTATAATTATTGGGAAGAATCATCCCAACTGACTTTCATATTTTTCAGAGGGGTTGAAACCACCAACCAGATATATGTTCAATGAGTTGTGCAGTGATTTTTGCAACAGATTGATGTTTGGAGTCAAAGTTTCAAAAATGGTGCTTTAATCAAATAACAGTGCTATTCTATATTTATGGAATATAGAAATTTTGTTTTGGCGGGAATTGATGGAGTATACAAGAAACCATATGGGGGTGCCCCATGTTTGGATCAAGAATAGAAATTGAGGCCCCGGAAGTCACATAGGTTGGTTGATTTATGTTTATATTCGTTCTAACCAGCGCACGATTTGGACCCATAGGAAATGCCGAAAGCAATGGGCTTGGGGTACCATCCCCCAAAACTCATATATAGCTATATTATATATATAGATGGCCCGTTTATTGATGATTTACCAATTGGAAATGATGATGTTCCACAACTAGGTTCAATTAACAGAGTAGATGCTGAACATCTTGGCCCCTTTAAGGCGGGACGGACTGTAGGAGAAGAACAGCATGAATTTCAAGGACGAAATCGATCCACCTGGTTTTTTCATCAGTATTCCCGGTGAGATTCACCCCAACACTTCTGGTTGGGTTGAATTTCCTAGTGTATTCCCAATATTAATGTCCATTATGTTTAACTATATTCCCATGATATGCCTAATAATTATTTCACATTATACTCCCACTATATTCCTAATCAAAGTTACCATTATTATTTCACCATTATGTTTCCATGAAGCCTGTGTATTCTCATTCTTGGTTCCATTATTCCAGTGTATTCCCATGATGTTTCTATTATTACATTATATTATATTACAGTAGATGTGCCCATTATTATTCCAGTATATTCCCGTTGTGATTCCAGCATATTCCCATCATATTCCCAATATATCCCGTTATATATACGATATTATACTCCCATTATAATTATTCAAGTGTAGTGAAATATACTCCAATATATTCTCATTACAATCCCACAATATTTCAATATATATATATATACACCCAAATAAATTCCCATTGTACTCCCATTGTTCTAGCATATTCCAAGTATATTCCCATTCTTCCAGTGTATTCCCAGCATATTCCCAGTCGTCAATTCCATATTCAGACATCTGTAGAAATACCGGATGCATAGCGTATCATTCAATGGGACTACAATTTGTACATTCAATATACATTCACCCATAGGATCCATGGTGCTGGTATATATGCTAACATTTGGGGTATAATGATGGGATCCATGTTACCATATATATAATATATATATATAGAAGCACCATGAATCCTATGGGTATAGCAGTAATATAGCATCAATTGAGATTGGGGCTAGGAAACATATGCAACTACCTGGGATGCGAAAAAGGACATATTCCGACACCGTCTCCCGCACCGATCTGACGAGGCAATGGCTGCAGTTGGCCTCGTCAGGGGATCCGTTCGCCCTGGACGACAACATGTGCGACGACCAACCGGCGTCGCGGTGTCGATGGAGATCTCGAGTGGGGGTCACGGGTGGATTTAGCCTCTGGTAAACATAGAAAAAACGATGGAAAATCACCATTTTTAATGGGTGAATCAACTATGTCTATGGCTATTTTCAATAGCAATGTTTGTTTACCAGAGGGTAACTACATGTCACTAGTGGATGAGCTGAGCCAGCTGATTTGGAGCTGATGTTAGTGTTTGGTTAGCGAGGTTGATAGATTCAAACGGGAACGTTTTAACATGTTTTGACATGTTTTAACGTTAGATTTAAGAGTTACTGCTTGATGATCTTGATGAGTTTGTTTTGGTTGGAATGAGGGCCCCAGTGATGATCTCGACTAAAAATCAGGCCAGCTGGCTATGATCCAGCTGTGTTTACGATTGTTTTTCCATAAATGCCCATTGTTGATTGTGTGTATGGTCAGTAGTTGTTTTTTTTTAACATTGATCGTTTCACCAATTTTCCAACCATAATTTTCCCATGTTGGTTCCCAAAAGCCAATTCTAAAACGCATATCCGCGGAATGCTGCAGTAGTATGTTTCTTAGTATGTACAGTTTCCTTTAAAGCCTTTAAACATACCCCATCTTAGATGCTGGAAATTATGAATATCGATCGGATACATATTTCAGCAAATATTTACCAAGCATAAATCCATGTCTCCTTCTCTATCCTACCCTTTACCATGGGAGAACAATGATCTTCCGTGAAATCCCATCGGGTAAACTAACATAGATAGTGGGTAAATCGGTAAATCAGTTAAATCAACTATAAATGGGCCATCTATACCATAGCTATATGGGTATGGGTCAATACCTATAAGTACCATTTTTAGTGGGATGAACATCCATAAATCCCAGCTATTTTGGGGTTCACCAGGGGTACCAGGGTTTTGACCCATCCCCATATGTTACTCTACGAGAGTATGTCTCTCAGATTTGTTGCACCGCGGAACAGGTACTGCTCATTATGCTCAGAGCCCCTGATGATGGAGGCTGTCGTAACCACGCCTTGTGAGGGCACCCAGTTTCGCTGGCGAAGACCCCGTTGCAATGGCAGATTACAAGGGAAACTAAGCTTCAACTAAGGGACACCAAGGGAAACTATATACTTTTTTACATTGTGTTTACCGGAAAGCAATGGACACCAAAGTTAAATCCAATTGAATAGATAGAGGTTTTTTCTGTTTGGCCATCAGTGGGAAAACATGGACTCTATTGCAAGAATACGTCTTGCAGGAATCTAAGGTTAGACATGCAAACATGATGGGTTAAATGGCTGGGTTCACCAGCAACTGTTCGGGGATGCAATAGGGAACTTGAAGACCTAGAATACTTGGGTGGTTAAGCCGCTTAATGGGTGACGCAAGCCACTAAGTCATGGGTAAGTGATTTGCGGGCAAGCTGAAAACTTATACTGTGGTTAAAACAATAATAAACCATCCCCAAAATCACCATTTTTATAGGTGGTATAAACCATCAAAATGTGGTGGTTTATGGCATTGTTTTACCCACATTACTGTAATTTTGACATTGGATAAATCCGCAGCTGGAACTTGATTCTCTGCAGCGTATCTTGGCCCGTTCACCATGATAACGAACGCAAAACAACTCCGATCTAAGGCAAGCATCACTTCCATAGGCCTGGACGGAGTCGAAGGGACGTGAACTTCAACCCAAATTGGGGGGACTTGTTGGGTGTTACCATAGGCCATAGTACCCTCTGGTAAATTCACACAGCTATGGAAAATCATCCTCAAAAAGATAAATCAATCATTGTACTATTATATTCATCCTAAGATCATCATGGGATATATCAATCATCTCTTGGGATAAATCATCCTAAAAAGCTCTATTGTTTTAGCCATCGCTATTTAACAAACTACCCTTAAGAGAGAATCAGTGAGAAAATCCCATGATTTAGATGTCATGAAATCTTCAAGAAGCCATTCATTAATCATTAAATCCTCAGTTAAGGACCCATGATAGTTTAAATTTAAATGATGATATAGATATCATGCATCTTCAAATCTCCATGATTTAGATATCAACCATATTCCATGTTTGTAATGATGACTGGATTATACTGGATTAATAAACATGTGATATGGATTATACTGGATTAATATGACTGGATTATACTGGATTATACTGGATTATACTGAACCCATAAGTTTTGATGTCCTCACCATGGCAGGGTCTGTATCAACCGCGTTGACAGTCCCCAGTGCGGACACCCGGTGGTATAAGGTGCCCCCCCAGTTGAGTGTGTTGGTTCATATGATGGGAATTCGATGGGAATACAATGGGAATACGACGATGGGAATATGATGATGGGAATATGATGATGCGAATATGATGCGAATATGATGCGAATATGATGGGAATATGATGGGAATATGATGGGAATATGATGGAAATATGATGGGAATATGTGATATCTTTCAGTAAAGTAACAGTTTGCTATGAAAAATTGCTATTTTCAGTAGGTAAATCATCCGTAAATGTGCTATGTGCCATAGCTATGTTACTTGGCTAGCTGGATGCATATATATATATAGCACAGTATAGCTACAACTACCATATTAACCGCACCAGCTGTGGGATCCCCTTGAGCTTAAACGTTAGCGAATCGTTGGTTACAGCTTTCATATGAATACGGCAGTACATATATCTCTAGTATTCTCTAGTCAATGTGGTTTCTTAGATTGTCTCAATGTGGGCAAGGGTTGAGTGGGGGCATAGCCCACACTGGTTGATTTCAGTGCAGCGCTTTTTCAGTGAGGTGCCGGCACTAGATGTATACTTCAGTTCCTAAATATGTTCAACAGTGTACAGTGTATGTATATACTTATATATATGGATACCCTCTGGTGAACTAACATAGCAATGGAAAATCACCATTTTTAATGGGAAAATCCACTATTTCTATGGCCATTTTCCATTGCTATGTTAGTTCACCAGAGGGTATACATTATATATACATTATATATAGGGATACGGGATACATTAATGATTTACACCTCCATTCCGTCAACCAAAACTTCTCCAGACAACGAGGTGTGTCTCCCATCGTCGCGACCAAGGTGTCCCCTGTGCAACACCGCCTTACCCTTCTCGTTTGGGGCCCCCGGGCGGCCATGGGCCCAGCGTGGGAAAAATGGCTGGAAAAATCTGTAGACATCTCGAAAATCGGACGCCATATGAATATATGTTATCCCAAGAAATATAGAACAAAGACTGAGAGACTCTCTTACTTCTGTGGAACATGGCCCATAGAAATAGATTATTTATGATGATCGACCTATTCAACATGGTGAATGTTCCAAAAATGCTATTTTATATGACCAGAGGGTACATATGTATCTTTTTTATCAGAGATTGATCCACACAACATGGACGTTCCCCAGAACAAGATGCCTGAAAATCATCAGCTTTTGCAAGCTAAAACCACCTTTCAGTTGTTACCCTCTGCATATGACTAACAATTTGCCATGGTATAGATGGCCCTAATCGAAATAGATGGTTTACCTGGGTTTACCTATAAAAAAAATGTGATTTTCCATGGCAAAGTGGCAATGTCATAACCAGATGCTATGACCCAGCGTGAAGCAAATGACTCAGCTCCCATGGATTGGTTTGGGGAAAATCGCTGGCCCGGTTTTCCCATGGATTTTCCCATGTTTTATCATGCCCTATGGATCCATGGCCACTGTCTGAGAAGGTACTTAACCCTCCAAATTATCGTAAATTATACCCCAGTCCCACTTCCTAAGAAGATACGACTGGATCCTATGGGTCATGGGGTTTTCTTGTAAAATGTTCCCTTAAACCAATCCATTGACAGTTGGGTTGGTCCAATACCGGGGTTTTTTTCTTCCTCCCAAGAAGGCCATCAGAACGGGGAAACCTGTCCCTGGGGCAGGCCAAAGGTTACAACGTGTTGTTTTTTTTTTCGGACTTTGACCCCCGGTCAGTTGGTATATGAATGTATATTATGGTTATAATATGACCATAACTAAACTATGGTATAATCATAACTATGTCCATGTTTAGTTAAGATCATATTATAACCATAGTTTAGTTGGTAAATATGGTATACTATGGCTTTTTATATGAACATAATATGACCATAACTATGTCCATGTTTTCCGGTTCTCAAATTTGACCACCTATAACTATACTATGGTTATTTCATCCCATCCATAAATTGAGATTAAACACCCCCCTTGTATGGGCCCAAATCGTATGTCGTTTCGTCCCCTTCTTCTTATGGTTTCTGGCGGGTGTTTAAGATGAACTGGGGAAGGAGATGTATCCATAATTTATAACTGCACTTCCAAGTCGAGCGGTCTTTCTTGAAAGACGCGTAGAATTGTGGAATATCGTTTGCATGATATCTGTGAAGCTAGCTACATAGCATATATAGATGTCGAGTTTATGAGTTGTACCTCAATATCTATTATATAAACACAAATGAAGACATGTGGTTTAATGATTTAACCAAGCAAAATGGTGATTTAATGGGAAATATTGGGATAACATATAATATATATTATATATACGAATGATGATATTACAGGTATATACTCTCTGGTACTTCTAACATAGCCATCTATAGCAATCGCAAATCACCATTTGGAATAGGTAAATCATCTATAAATGAGCAATCTATACCATAGCTATGTTAAATGACGGGACGGTATCCCCACTGGAAAGTTTTGAGTTGGTTCCTAAGCACATAATTATCCTAGTTCCCCTCTGGTAATCAAACGTGGCAGCGGACAATTCCCATAGAAATTGGGAGCTTAATGATGAAATTAATCTATAACTGTGGGATTTTCCACAATTTTCCATTACTATGTTTGATTATTGGAGGGTATAAATAATTACTATCAGAATAACCCAGGTACCCTAGCTACAAAACGCGAACTTACCAAGGTTCCTAAACAGTTTACTAAGAGATATCCCCGGCATTTATTGACTTCATTGGTTCGGTTTACCTCATTTCTAACTTCATCGGTAGAATCGAATGATCCGCAGAATCCACAGTCTGCAAACCAAGACCCTCCAAATACCCTAAGAAATCGGTAAGAGTACCAAGATTATGAAGAAAACAACACTGTTTGAAGGGTACAAACGGAGGGTCTCGGGTCTAGGCAAATGTTGTTGATTGTTTTCTTCAGCCCATGAAATCCATTCACATCGCTAGGACTTTTCTTGCTGGAACCAGTGCTAGGTGGTTCCTGCCTGCCGACCACCCCTGTGCGGAGCACGGCTTCCGCACGGTAAGCCCTCAGAGCTATCAGCCGGGCGTCCCGGTGGCAGGTGGCAGGTGTAGCAGCCCATCCTGGGATTTCAATAGTCTATTTCTTTCTCCTTCCCTTCTTCTTGCTCTTCCCCCCTTCTAGGTAAAAGGGTCTATGAGATCCATATCTGGAATGGAGTCCATTCAAATAAAGTTATTATTGACAGGGTCTGTGTTAGTGGGGTAAAGCGAGAATGCAATTTATAGGGTCCATTGTATCCCCAGGGTCTATGTTATCCCCATTGTTGAGTTTTGCAGGCACCCAAATCTTTATTACAAGAAACCATAGACCCTGATACCAGTCCAGGGTCTGTGTTATCCCTACTTGCAA
>Ga0126342_10012811_pt1 | contig 14917 bp, 14 predicted proteins | sample Cyp1metagenome_FD_92528 | JGI IMG/M metagenome (GOLD analysis project Ga0126342, IMG submission 92528) | Coral microbial communities from Lord Howe Island, Old Settlement Bay, Australia - Cyphastrea 1 metagenome | ecosystem: Host-associated > Invertebrates > Cnidaria > Coral ...
ATTACCCCACCCCACCCCACCCCACCCCACCCCGTTAACCCCATGAAAGACATAGAACATGCAAAACGCTGGTTCGGTTTTCAACCCGTAGGCTTATACATCATATATCATATATTTAATATATTTCATACATTTTACACTATACATTATATATATTGGATATAATACATATATATATATACATACATACACACATATATATATATACATTTATACTATATACATGCACGCAAACACGTAATAACATCCAAAATACATCACGTTTTGGTAATTTTTGAAGCAGGACGTCCCTCCTGAGGGACCGGTGTATGAATTGCACCTCCCCGATGGAACCGACGCAGGCGGCGTTAAGGGTGGGAGTTGCGTTAAGGGCTGAGGAATAGTTATAATGTGGATAAAACAATGCCATATCCATTTTGGGATGGTTTATACCAACTATTTATGGTGATTTGCGTGATGGTTTATTATTGTTTTACCCACATGATCCGTAATATAGCACCATAATTATTCCTATATTCTCCATAGTAGTATCCAGTAATTATATATGTTACACCATTATTGATAGCATCATAGTTATCACATAGTTATAATCTGTGGTTATTATCTGTGTAATCATTATTACTATTATATATCTACCCTGTATAATCTATAATACTTATATTTATATGTATCTATATATCAACTATGGTTGGACAGGATTGAGATATCACAAAACAACCTAGTGGAGAGTTGTTATGTCTTACACATCAATGTTGTATCTATCACCAGAACTTTGGGTGATTGGGAACTGGGGTTGATGGTGTTATTCCATCCAGGTGCTTGGTATCAGAACAACATCCAGAGCTACCAGTCGCACATCCAGAACTTGCAGGATAGAGTGGGTGACCAGGTTTTTGAGGATGGAAGTCGGGGAAATCTCTTGGTGACTTCCGACTTCATCCCTTGGTGATGCAGGATTTTGGGATTTCATTAGGATTTCATGTTGAATGTAAACGAATTTGGATCCCTTAGACTTTCGTTGCTTTATCCCAAATCCTGAAGTGCAACTTGTTTCAACCGGAGGAGGGCACATTTAAAATTGAAAGAACATGATATCGGAGAAAGATATGGAAGGAGACATCATTGGCATCAATGTGTTTCCAAATTCAGCACCCTGTGATTTTCTTTTAAATGTGGATCTGTGATGCCGACTAACTGTGACTAAGCTGGGTGGCTGCCATCGATCATCCCCCTTAAGGGAACAAAACACCATTGCACATCATGGCACACATCACTTCTCCACACCGTAAAGTCAACCTTTTTTGGAACTTGTGTTTCCAATGGCAGGGTTGGTAGCATGCCGGATGAACCCTGGAGTTTTCATGGCTCGTCACTGGGTGGTAAATGGGTGGTATACGGATAGTTACCCTATGGTAAATAAACATAGACCCTGAAAATCACCAATTTTTAGTGGAAACTAGTCTTCCAACCCCTACAACTACCAGGGTCTATGTTAATTTACTGGAGGGTAGTAGCTACTCAGAATGACGGGCTTGATTAATGAGACCATCTTGAAAACAGGCTCCAGCCCGCCGCGTGTCAATGATAGCCACCTCATGGCGGGAATTTGGGGCAGCTGACCTTTTCATCTAACCATATTTTCCTTCCAGGTTCCAAAACCAAAAGATATTTTCACTAAATGAACTTGGTGTTTTTTGAGCAATCCTACATTTTTCACCATTTTAGTTGATAAAATCCTATTGAACCTATCTTTTTGGTGATATTAATCCTATTGTAACATCACCATTTCAGGTTGATTCAAAACTCCTCATTTTTTCCCATCCAGGACCAGGTGAACAACCTGCGACAACAAGGGCAGGGACTCCAACAAGGCGGCTTGGTGTGGTCTGGGTTTTCCAGGATGTTAAGGGGTTGATTTCTGGAACCTCAACTATAGTTTAATGCATACCATTTGAAAATTGGATAGCTAACATAAAATAAGTATTGGATAATCCAGTTGAAAGATTATGGAATACACAAAAAATCTTTTTGGCGTCCAACAGAAACCAACCAGTTGCACGGGGTCAAACTGACCATGAACCCAATGACCATCCAATGGGCTGTTCGCCGTGCAAATTCTCGGTGGCAAGGCGCCTCGCGGATTCTGGGATGATGCAACTGAAGTTGGGGTCTCCATGGGTGTTAGCTAATTATATATATATACATACACATTATATATATATACATTATATATATAATATTATATATATAGTATATATATATATTACGGTGAGTACTATATCCCAAGACAAGCCGTTTCCATTTGTTAGGTTTACACACTTCCTAGACAGGTCCAACTTCCGTTGGCCAGGATGTTCTGAGGGTTAGGTCACCTTGTTTGGTCGGGGAAAAAAGGGCTGAGCGGCTGACGTTTCAGCCCCAAAGTCATGGAAGGTTGGATCAAGTTGGGCGTGAATTGCCTGAGCCATGCAAAGTTGGACAAAAAGCATCATGAGAATTTTGATGAATTTGGAACCTGAACTTTCTAATTAATTCAACATTTAACTAATTCATCTGGGAATGTTTGCAGGAAACCTTGATGAGAGGAAAACATGCTTTCCTGTGGTTTCCTGTGTAGATTTTCCCTCGAAACCAACCCGAAGTGAATTCACAAGGTGAGGCGAATACATGTTAAATGACTATGGACGGGATGCACATCTACGTACTGCCAGCTATTTTGGTGTGATATTTGCGAGACATTTGCCAGGCTTCATGCTGTTGCAGCAGGTGGCACCAGTGCAAGATGAACAGGCCAGTGTTTTTGCTGGCATCGGGGGCATGGTGCCAGCCAGGGTATCTTGTGAATTCTGACAGTTTTGGAATCAAATCTCTGGAACACAGGGCCTAGGGTGTGGTATGATCACTATCTATTAATAATATCATTAGTTGAATCATTTGATCAACATTGTTAATATTATTTCTTGACATCGTTGACATGATATGATTAGTTGAATCATCTTATCAACATCATCATTTTATTGTTTCTTGACATCATGAACATTATATCATTAGTTAAATCAGTGTATGATAATGATCACCAGTCATAATATATGTATCATCGAAAAAAAAACTGTAACTATTATAGATCGAATATTATGTAATGATGTTTACGATTATGACGATCATTATGGACCATTTTTTCATGACTATCCAATCAACATGATTGACATCATCTCTTATGATCATTATTGGACCCTAACATTTATGAACATCATTTATTTACATCATTACCCTCTGGTAATTTAACGTAGCTATTGAAAATCACCATTTTCAATGGGAAAATCCACTATAAATGGCCATTTTCAAAGGCTATGTTAAATTATCAGAGGGTAACATCCCACTGTATCGTTCCAGGGATTTTTCACCCTGGGTTTCCGTACGGAACCTGTGAGGTCTATAGCATCGTGCAGAAGTACGGCCAGGGAGTTCACCCTGCGGTGACCGCCATGACGGGGAATCCGGAAGATCTCTTTTCCAACCAACAAGGCCAGTTACCCTCTGGTTATTTAACATAGCCATGGAGAATGACCCATTTATAGATGGTTTACCTGGGTTTACCTATTAAAAATGGTGATTTTCCATGGCTATGTTAAATAGCCAGAGGGTAAAAAAAAACACGACCGTTTCGGAAGACGGGTGGAAAAAACGGGGGGAAATCGGAAATTTGCTGAAGAAAAAAGTTGTCTAGGACACATTTTTTCCATAGTTTGGGGGAAGATCTATACATATCTATAAATATTTTAGGGCAGAGTTTTGACTCCCCACAGCCAAAATGGATGGCTTGGGGCTGGATGGGTGGCTGGGAGATGTGACTGGAAACTGGAGACGCTCATCCTTGGGCGGATTTTTGCATTCTGCCAAGGACCTTTGTGCTTGCAAGGGTTGCAAGCTTGATGAATCCGTGCATCATCACAGTCTTTTCATGTGGTTTCACCATGTCACATCAGGTTTCACCATGCTTCACCACTCCAAAATTGATTGTCTCACCTAGCAGTGTCAGATCCCAGTTGGCCAGCTTTTGATCCCAGTTGGTCACCGATTTTTGAGGCATTCGAGTGCTGAGCTACTGGGGCTCTGAACCCCAAAGGATGCAAGATGTCTACCAGACCGGTGGCTTCCCACCGGTGGTGCAAGCCATGAAGCAGTTTCAGGCGACATCGGACCAAGGGAAATCGATGGGGGTTTCCATAGTCATGGGGATACCCCAAAAATGGATGGTTTATTTCATGGAAAATCCCATCTATAAATATAAATGGATTATTTGGGGGTACCCCCGATTTCAGGAAACACCCATATGAGTAACTGACAAAATTAGCTAAAGACTAAAATAGTAGGGAGTGGACTTGGGATGTTCAAATTTGTTTGAAAACCTTCACAACCGACTCAGGGGACCAGCCACTTACCGATAGCCTATTTTCACACATAGCATGGAGGTACAAACCTTCACTCATATGGGTATGGATCAATACCTATACATACCATTTTTATGGGGATGAACATCCATTTACGAGCTATTTTGATGTGAACAGAAGGGGTACAAGGTTTTGACACACTGCCATATGGATGGAACATGGGGCGAGTTATGTGGACACGATAGGACGGATCACACCTGATCGGGATAGGTTTGATAGATATTTTTTGAACTTAGATGAAATCTGGACATCAGATGGCATTATGTTACCCTCTGGTTATGTCAAAATAGCTATTGAAAATGACCCATTTATAGTGAGTTTTCCCATTGATAGCATGGCGATTTTCCATAGTTATGTTAAATTACCAGAGGGTATACATGATGAGCAAGTTAGACATAGTTAAAGTGAGAAGACATATCACTGGCGGTTGCCAACCATGGTGGAACAGCCAAAAGGTCAGTTCCAGGGGTCCCTTCAACTCTTCATGGTTTTCATCGCCTCTCCTGTTGTGTTGGGGAAGCTAACAAAGATCCAAAAAAATAAGCGATTTTGACAGCCGAACGACCGGACTTATGCTGGATGTATGTAGTTAGATGGGGTAATTAATCAAACAACATAAATAAATATATATATATATATATATTAAAACGATTCAAACTAACACACATAGCTGGGGGGACCATGAACTTTTTGTTGTCCCTTACTCATCCCTTTTAGGATTGGTTACTCTTAAACCAGGACGACCCTGGCGTGAGCCGCTACGGAGTTCAGTTTCTATCACATGCTGCAGGGCAGAGCACCGAAACTCGCAGATGCGTTGTGATTGGTGAAACACGTGGACTCACAACGGAACACGTGGACTCACCAACGGTTGCATGGGTCAATGGTTTCGTTGAAGGGAAAAATCTGCAGGAAACAATGTTTTTTCCTTCTCCCATCAAATATGGGGTTTCCTGTAGATTTTCCCTGATTCTATTGAAGAGGGATATCATGCGGATATGGGTCCGTTTGATTCAAAATTGGTATTCCATGGTCCCATTTTGAGAGCAATTTGAATTGGGAAAATGATGCTAAATCCCATGGGATTTGGGAGGTGCACGATTTTCCAGCGATCTGATTGGGAGATGTCATGGCGCACCAACGACGGTCACGGCTAATCAGGTCGTCAGGTCGCTGTTATGTTTTTTTTAATCCCTTGCAGCTTGGGTTTCGACGTGTGAAAAAATGTATTGTTGGTTTCCACATCCAGTTGCTGCATTTATCCTTCCCTGCTTTCGAAGAATTCCAGGCAAGTATGCTAGCAGTTTCAACTACCTTGTGACAATGGACAATCCACCATTTATGGCACATTGATGATTTTTCCCATTAAACCTCTGCTTAGAGGGGACTTTCCGGTTTGACATGTTTGATTCGATTGTCCTATTACATAAATCCCATTAAATACCATTAAATCCCTATTTGTTGATTGTCAAACCAAGTTAGTAAATGTTTTTTGACCTTTTTGGTGCTTGCTAAGATATATTAATATCTTCATCACTTTTGCGTTTGCATATATATATATACACATTATATGTATACATGTTATATATATAATATATATATATATGTACATAGACACATTACAATATCCCTTCAACCGCGTTGACGCTTTTCGGAATCTTAATGGGTCCACAGGGTCCACACCACCCAGCTGCAAGGAATACATGCGGGAGCTACATCATCTGGGCAGTGTACCCATTGTGATCCAGCAGATGAATCAGTTCCCCCAGGATGTTTCCTGTCGATGCTTCAGCACCTTTCAGATCCTTTCAGCCCCAACTATTTTTGGATATTTTTGGGGTTTCGAAATTGAGAATGCGAGAATCAAAGTGGCCAAAAATGGTCACTTTGCAATCAATCATCTATAACAATGTATAGTTATGTATAATATATAGTATATATGCGGACCTGTGGAGTGTCCCCCATTTCAAGACCACCTCCTTTTTCTCCAATTGCCACCACGTTATTAGTACGTAGCTAGACCTTTCTTAAATGGCTATGGGTCACAGAATTCTCGACCCAGCAACATTCGATACTTCCAAGTCTTCCAAAATCTGGAGATGATCCAAATTTTCCCTCCATTTTCCCCAAACAAATGGCAATCTCCCCCCACTTTTTTTCTTTCCCCGGTGTCCTTTACCGCAACGTCGTTTTTTTCGCCGGCCGGGATGTCACAGGTGCAGCTCCAGCAGTTTGGCTGCCAGTACCTCTGTTCCATGGCGCAAGCCATGCCGGACGTCCGGGAGGAGATCCTGCAGAACGGCGGCATCCGACCCCTGATCTCGGCCATGAACAACTACCCCCAGGACGAAAAGGGCGTGGGAAGTGGGAAATCGCTTAGAACAAAAGGATCTTAAGAAGCCGTGGGTGAGGTAGCATTTTTATGAATATATGATATATGATATCAAACATGAATACATATACTAGTATATATATATATATATAGATTGTTGTAAATTATACCATATATATATATTATTGTTGAAATATGAATTGATGCATTGGTGGAGTTTTGGTCCTGAATCTTTGATGTCATAACCCCCCCCTGATGATCATTGGGAACCCCCCCTTGGACAACCAGTAGTTGAACTATGATGATCAATGCTACCAACCTGCCCCATGGTTGTCCACGTTGGAGCATACCGAACTTCGCCTTTCAAATCACAAGTGTGGTTGTTGCGTTCCTATTGATGCCTCAGAATAGGGGTTCTTTTCAATCGCCTTCAAAGAGTTTTCTGGTGGTGGAAGAATCTTGCATGGCCGGTGATTTGACATAGACATTCCCACTTACTGCAGCAGAATGGGTCAAAATGATTGGACCCTGAACTGATGGTTTCATACAGTGCAATACCATCATACAACCGATTCGTCCACTAGTACCCCAGTTTTGACCCGTGCCCACATGACATTTCCCCACAGCTCAGGGGTACGCGCAGGACCCCATGGTTCATCGCTATGCCTTGTCAGCTTTATCCCCCTTGGCCTACATCCCCGAGAACGGCGCGCAGATCATCGATGCTGGTGGGGTCTCCGCGGTGAAAAACACCCTGCAATATCACTCTGGCGATCCGCAAGTTGCCATCAGCGCGCTGAGTATCTTATGGGATTTAAATATTTTTATGTTTTGAAATGGGTTTGTCCGAAAATAGTGTACCCCAAGATTGCAATCTTGGAGTATACATGGGAATCCCCCCTTTTCCGGACAAAACCTATGTTTTGATTTTCAATCCCCAAGAAAAAACCATTCGGTGAGATGGTGAGATGATCCCAGGTATGATCAATGAATTGGCGAAGCACGATGGCTGCAAGGATGCCCTGGTGGAGGCCGGCATCATCCCGATACTTCTCAACGTCATGCAGGGGCACGCGGGAAATCCCCATGTCCAGGCACTGGGACTGAAGTGCCTGGCAACGTTGTGTGCCAACAGCACCTCCATCCAGTCTGGGCTGTATCCTGGTGAGCTGCTGAGTTTTTTTTTGGGTCTTTTTCATGGGTAAATCATGGTGAATCGGTAATCGCAGAAACATCCAGACCTGGGAAATCTACTTGAAGCTTGAAATGACCTTGGAATTTGTGTCTATTCTCTTCTTGTCTCATCCCAGGTATCATGCCCAAGGCATTCCCGCGATTCTCAACGCCATCCGTTCTGCGGCAGATACTCGGGCCACGGATGCGGGCACCGTGGAACTCATCACCGAGGGGGTGAATCTCCTGGCAGCCATCGCCAGTAACCAAGAGTGCCGGCCGCTGATCATGCAGCATGGTGGCATCGAGATTACTTTGCAGGTCATGCGCTTCTATATCGACTTCCCCTTGATCCAGGACCTGAATCACTGAACCCGGGTCTGGGAGGTCTTCGGAAAAACATTCGGACTGCGGAAGAACGGGTGTTCTGCCATTCCATGGTGGATTTTGTCAAAGTTGGAGACGAAATCAGCCATTGATATTTTGTGGCCCATTTTGCCTGGGAAAATGTAGGCTTAAGCCATGTTAAGCCATGTTTCTAGCCATGGCATGTGAAGGAAACAGCTCATTTTGAAGCCACAAATGATGGGGACTTAAAACAGGAGCATTGCCTGCGGATCCTCTCGGGTCTCACTCTGTGGCCGGAAGCAGCAGCGAAGCTGCTGCATGCAGGGTACATTGACTGCATCATCGCCGCCATGCTGATACTTGGCGAAAATCAAGGGAATATCATGGGGATATCATGGGGATAATATGGGATAATTACTTTTGATGATTTTAAAAGGGAGACTGGACTGTTTTTCTTTTTTCATTTCGGGTGTACTGTACTCGGATTAAAAAAACCGTTTCTATCCGTTTCTCATTGGTTGATTCACAGTACACGCCATTGGATCATCGAGCCGGGATTGAGTCTGCCTTACCTCTTTACTGATCATGCTCGGCAAATATAGAGGCTACAGGTATGATATATATATATATGGTCTTGTGTTAAGTGTTCCTACCCCCCCCAATGGTATGGGTCCCCAGGTAGCACCCCGTTCCCTTCTATTTGCAAGCTATTGGCAGCGTTTCTGAGGTCCAGCCTCGTGTTTGCTAGGTTTTTGCAGCGATTCTGACTACCAACCTCGCATTTACTAGGTACATGCTACCTTTTAGACGACCTACGTAGCACACACATACTCCCTCAACGTACCTACGTGCTACCTATAATCATTTATACATGTGCTATGTATCTACTTCTTATATATATACATATGTATATATATATATATGTATGTATATATATACATATATACATATATATATATATATACACATACATATATTAAATATATATATATACATGTATGCTTATATATATATGTACGCAGTACCACACCCCCACCACACCACAGGGGGGGGAGGAGGACAGTACTATGGCTGACCCATAACCATGGCGGGGGGGGGTTGGAACGCTGGACCACATGTATAATATACTGTAATATATCTACATCCTTGATGAGCTGCAATAAATTTTGTTATCATATCACCGTTTTTGACAAATATAGCATGTTTGGAAGAGTTGTGCTATCTCGCTATCTGGCACCAGGAAGTACCCGGAACACCAGGGCGTTCAAATGAGTGGAGCCTATGCCTTGGGCATGGTGGCTGGGTCTGACGATGCCAAGAGCGCGGTCATCAATGCCAAGGGAATCGAGGAAAGGGAAGGGAAGTGCTCCAGTGGACAGGGGGACAGTTGGCAATCCTTGTCCAGACGAGCCGCGGTAAAACTATGTAAAACTATGTGGTTTACCTGGGTTTATAAGTTTATCAGTTAATCACTGTAGTCTTTAATAATTTGAAGTTCTATATGGGTATGGATCAATACCTATTAATACCATTTTTAGGGGAATGAACATCCATTTACCAGCTATTTTGATGTTCACCAGGGGTACAAGGTTTTGACACACTGCCATATATCTTTAGGTTGATGGGTTGAAACTTGGTAGGTGTTGGCTGCTTGGTTTCCAGTCAGGCTCTGGTTGCAGCGATGTATTGGCATTCCACCGATCAGCATGTCAATGAACAAGTCTCCTGGCGAAAAAGGAATGGGCACGAAAAAAAAAGGGCCATGTGAGCCACTCCAAAAGCCCACAACTTGGGGTTCGATAGTACATTTCTGTTATATATATATATACAATTATATATAACATACTGTATGATACATATTTATAGTCATACATACTGCAGTAGCTGGTTGAATAATGGTGACTCTCATGATATCACTGGCATTGATGAAATTGAATGGGGCGTAGATGGGCGTAGTACCATGATATTACCTGGCATGTACATGATTGACACTCCTTGATCGGAAAATCCAAACTTTATAGTATCATTTCATGTCTGGAAAGACCATATTGATACATCTTTATTGGCCAAACTTTATTGGGATCCCCCAGTTTCTGGCCAGTTTAAGATCCTAATGGTGAGCCATTTGGCAGTCCAAGCAGGTACCCCAGCATTGACTTGACTCATACCTGATGGCATCATGAACCTAGGATTCTGTGTCTGGAAAAACCTTATTTATGTACAAAGGATCCACCAAGTAACAATGAATAATTATCAACAATGTGAACCACACACTATGATAATGTACAGTAGCTTTCCAGCCGCTTGTAAACCAACATCTTTGAACTAAATTATGATTGGGTGGAATATGAAGTTCGCACTTATTGTTACATGGACTTATATGTGGTGTTTCTGTACGTATTACTGGAACTGTACGTCCATGAATAAACCAATACCATTCTAGTAACGTAGGGGTTTGGTTGATGGTTTGGAACCCAGGAGTCCCCTTTAAAATTAGAAGGGCAGGGGATTATCATTGCGGGGTATTATGCAAAAAGAAACAAAACAAAGAACCTGAACCACCAGTTAACCAGTCGCCTCAAACAACAGTTTTAAAGCAGCAACAATTACCAGTTAAACCAGTCCTTAGACTGTGCGCAAACTACCAGTTATGTAGCCAGTGGTTGAATCGGCTTTGTCTGAAAATAGGGTACCCCTAAAACCCCATTCCATCCACCGCTTAATCATCATTATCCCTATCAACATCGCCATGTTATGGGGTCAATTCTTCATTTTTGGACAAAGCCAATCATATCGTTGATGATATCATATCAAATTAATATAATAACAAATACCCTCTGGTAAATTAACATAGACCCTGGAAATAACACAGTTTTCTAGTGTAAACTAATCTTCCAACCCCTTCTGCCAGGGTCTATGTGAATTTGCTGGAGGGTTACCATGAATTTTGGTTTACCCCACCACAACGAACTGCCGCCGAGGCCTGTGCGGCTCTGTCGATTCTTTGCGAATCGGATCGCGGCAAGTCCACTTTGGCGAAGACGGTGGTGGTCGCTGGGAAAATCCGTTGGGTCAATTGAACCCCCCATTGGAATTTCATGGGATATGGATGGATTTCGTGAGGGTTTCCTAAAATGGTGTTATTTTCAGTCATCATCCTAGGATTATGTAGGATTTTCCCTTACAAACCGTCGATTTTGGGTATTCCCATTTTAGGGAACCTCCATATGGCTAGCTGCTAGGAATATCATTTTTGGATATGATAGGGATAATATCATACTTAAAGTGCAGTTCCAGGAATCGTAAGTGGCTAGTAACCCATGGGTGTATCCCACCTACAACTGAGTTGTATCATGGTTTTTGATGACTTACTAAGCGGGATGCACATCCAAGTAAGGAAATGATGGGCATGTAACCATTCATACAGGGATGTAATGGTATGGGATATATAACCGACAATCTGATATATGGGTCTGTTTACGATGGGATCTACCACCATTTTATGGCAATTCAATACACTTTGGAACATGATTATAAATCAGTGGGATTTTGGGCTGACCCTATTTTCAGACTTATCCATATCACCATGGTTGATAGGATATTTTAAAGGACACCATGAATGTGTCAGCCAAATACAGAAAGACCGGGTTTCAAATCTAAATTCTCCCTTAAACTAATTCTAGAGTTTCCTGGGGTTATCCTGAGATCATACACCAAATATAAAGACTGCGTATAGACATGGCTTGTCAATTTGTGGGCCGTGCTCCTGGGTATATCTAGATTGTTTCACCCCATTGAACTGGCGTGTAGGTTACCTCAAGTAAATGGTTATTTGAATGATCCTGAATGTTGATATCTCATTTATTGCAATATATATATAATCCGCAATTGAAGCGGTGACATATACATCATTTCAATCTATAAACAGATTATAAAGCAATAGTTAACTGAGATTATCAATGATATCTATAATCCTAATGTACTGCAAAGACTTTCACAATCCCATTACACACATGGATGCCTTTTTGCCTCCGGCATTTTTGCAGTGTGGCACTCCGGGCTGAGTGGGGTGCTGGTACACTAGGTCTCTGGTAACCTATATATGCCAGCTGCTTAATTAATACTAGTGAATATCGAATAATAGTTCACTATACAATAATAGTCGATCACAGTGAACGGTTCATCCTTACGAAACGTAACTACGTAACTAGGACATGTGAGTATATATATAATATTAGTAATTGTATTAGTAATTTTTTAACATTGTATATAGTAACTATATATATACATATTCATAAGTGCATCTACAGACTATGAATATATGACTATAGTATGACTATACCTAATATTAGTTAAACTATTACAATATATGACAATATTATGTTACATTGATGATTAGTAACAATAGAAACAATAGATTTACAATAGTAACAATTACAATGTAATAGTAACAATATTGATAGATAGATAGATAAATACAATAGATTTACAACTATTAGTAACTATTATTACTAACCATTACTATTACAATCATTACAATAGTAACGTACCAGATTTTATCTGGGCCTCCTCAGATCTTCCTTTCGTGATTTGAGGATGATCAGAGCTCACCTGAGATCATCGCCAACTCCATGCGGAACCTGTACAACATCGCTCCTGCGTCGGATTCAAAAATGTGGGTGAGTGGAAAATGGAGGTCTTTTGTTTTGGGGGATATTGATCCATGAATTGGGATATAATAGGGATATGACGTATGTATGTATGTATGTATATATATGATTGTGAAGTAATTGGTGGAATATAGTCTCAACACTATGATGTTTGAGCAAGTGGCTGAAAATGTTGTTGAATATGACCCATTTTATAGCGATGTTAATAGGAACATGGCGATTTACCAGTGGATTTAGGGGGTTTCCGAAGATTTTCTGATAGGTTTCCGCATCATCAAGTGAGTTCAAGCGGACCACCGCGTCTCAATGAATCACTATGATACTTCAAGCAGAATTATGGAATTTGGACCCAGGGACTGCATCATTGAAAATCAACGAGCTACGAGAAATTCTTCGAAGAATTTTCGTGCAAAAGTAATCGTGATGTGACCCTGTGACAATGATTCGCCTCTTTATCAAGTTATGCTGCATCCAACTTGAACCTAGCAGTTGCGTGTGGTCCTAATTCAAAGGCTTGCTACGGAACATCTACAGGAAACCAGGGCCAACTCCACGGATGTCACTGCGCTAAGGGCAATACCCTGAAGCAAATTGCCAAAGTGGTGGCGATTGCCGGTTTGGATGATGTGATGACGCTGGGTTTCGACGGGCGCTTATCCCATGATCTCCGATGATACCTTCACGGCTCCCCCAAATAGGATTAGTTGATCATCAATTTTTCCCATTAAAACTGCAATTTTGGCCGTAGCCCAATAAAGGTACTTCTAGTCCTTTTCCCAATTCAATGCCTGCGATTTTTGGGAAGGTAAAAACATGTAAAAACGATCCAATACAGCTCTTAAGGTCGCATCGGTCTGAAAAAGTTCTTCAGGAGGTATGAACCACTTTTATGGGGATTTTTCATGGTGGTACCATCTATAGAACCTTATGATATTTGGGTTTGTACATGGGGTATACCCAATTTGAGAGACAATTTTCATGGGGGACCATGATGATAAACAATAGAATCGTGAGATTTTGATATGGGCAGATTAAAGCTACCAAGTCTTATCAAGTAATATCAGTATCATTCCATACATTGCTTTGTATTTTGATATATACACCTCTGACTCACTCTCTCTCTCTCTCTCTCGCTCTCTCTCTCTCTCTCTCCCTCTCCCTCTCCCTCCTTCTCAATGAATATCTACAGATAGATAGATAGATAGATAGATAGATAGGTAGATAGACAGACAGACAGATAGATAGATAGGTAGATACATCAGCCAAACACTGTTTTTTGTTGGGGCGAAGTTATGGGAATCAGTTCGACTTGGCCGTCTTCTTTGTTACTGTGATGGTATATGACACCGTCATTCTTTGATTTTCTTCCTTGCACGTGTCCCTCAGCGATCAACCGATACTGTACTTGAAGTCTTCGAAACTTTCTCTGATCTCATTGCTTCTTTGAAGTGATACAAGGTGGTGCCTTATAGTTAGCTAAGTTGGTTTATAGCTCCAATAACTATGGTTTATGGTAAGTAGATATATCTATACTTACTATGGTTTATAAACCAACTTATAACTGGGGGGCACCACCTTGTACACATTTGTTTGCAAGGTATAATATACGCTCCAGCATTTGCCCCTGCTAGTTCCTCTGAATGAGGCTAGGGGCCCATTATAGCCATGGTTTCGATCAAACAATGACCATAATTTGGGCGAATTCTCCTCCATTGTTGGATTTGCACCCTATCTCATATCATTGCTTATATATCCACACATATATATATATAGATATATGTATATATATATAATAATGATATGTATATATATATATGTATATATATAGATATATGTATATATATATATAGATATGTATATATATATATATATATATATTTGTATGTATATACAGATGCATATATGTATATAGGTATATTTATATAGGTATATATATATATATA
>Ga0126342_10012812_pt1 | contig 14917 bp, 10 predicted proteins | sample Cyp1metagenome_FD_92528 | JGI IMG/M metagenome (GOLD analysis project Ga0126342, IMG submission 92528) | Coral microbial communities from Lord Howe Island, Old Settlement Bay, Australia - Cyphastrea 1 metagenome | ecosystem: Host-associated > Invertebrates > Cnidaria > Coral ...
AGATCTTGGTTTTAGTATCAGACAGGGTTGAAGGAGTCTTGTCAACTTGTAGGTACTCAACCTTATGACATGCTTATGTGAGGAAGTACCCCATTACTGTACATATGGCTTCAAAATGTTGCAATTCTGGTTGGAAAGAAAGTTGGTCGCTGGCCGCTGTTTCGTTTAGATGGTGATTTGGCATGTTTCGGTTTCGATTGTCTCATCGGAAAAGTGGAGACGTGCCGAACATTCTGTCAATGTGAAGTGGTGACATGTAGGGCAGTAAAGAACTATTCTAGCCAGGTGGAGGGAAAGGTGGTGTTCCAAGACCACCAAGCAGCCCAGTGGGCCAATTTCCCGAAGGCTGGGTAGGAGAGTTGCTACGGTATCAGGGGGTTCCGCAAAAATTAACTTATGACGCGCCTTTGCGAGGGAGTGCTCCATTACATATCTTTAGGATGTTGCAATTCTTGTTTGAAAAAAAATGGTTGCTTGCTGGCCGCTATTTACGCGTTTAAATCGTGATGTTTCAGTTTCGATTGTCTTCGGAAAAGTCCGGAATTGCCGAACATTCTTCAACGTGAAGTTGTGCGGTGTAGGGCAGTAGAGAACTATTCTAGCCAGGCGGAGGGAAAGGTGGTGCTCTAAGACCGCCAACCAGCCCAGTGGGCCAGTTTCCCGAAGGCTGGCGTGCAGAATTGCCGCGGCTCAAAAAGTTCTGAAGGGAGCTGTTTTCATAAGAGAGGGTTGAATGAAACTTTCACCCGACCTCTGTAGAGTTTATCCAAGGCTTGTGGAAGGTTCATGTGAGGCCTATATAAGGCTTATGCAAGGCTCATGTAAGTAAGTCCTGTTTTGGACCGGGGTGGGTTGCTTGCCGAATAGGTGGCGATGACTTTTCCAGACTGTTTTTTTTTTGGGATTCTCATTGAAGTCATGACATGGGACAGTGCAGGAGCCGCCACGCCAGGTGGAGGGAAAGGTGGTGTCCCAAGACCACCAAGCAGCCCAGTGGGCCAATTTCCCGAAGGCTGGGGCAGCAGAGTTGCCACGGCATCAGGGGGGTTCCCCAAAGACTTGCTCCACATCAAATAAGGTGAATGAGATGGGCTAGATTGAGGATATCTAGGATATGATGTGTATAAAGCCCTGCCAGATCAATGCAAGTTCAACGTAAAGGAATGCCAACACCAAATATTGTATGGACACTTCTTTCCGCATTGTTTTGAACAAAGTTGTCTGCCATGACGTGTCCAGATTGCTATACCGTAGATCAACGGTTGACATGTTCCAACTCCAAGGCAGTGCCCCCCAGGACAAAAACATGAATATTTTTGGGGCCCCCCTGCCAGGAGGGAAAGGTGGCATTCCAAAAGCGCCCGTGGCCGTGGGCCAATTTCCCCAAGGTGCGGCAAATGGTGGCAAGGTTTGGCCCAGGACCTTGGGAAGCTCTACTCAGTGTGTACTTGGATCATCCTGCGAATTTCAACTATGGTAAATAGCAAAAAACCATAGTGAGTTCACTTTTAGTAAGTGGTTCATAAGCCTTGTTTCAAGTTATAAGTTATAGTTCAACCCATTTGCTGTTTATAAAACAAACAAATAAATAGATAAATAAATAAACATATAAACATATTTAAAAATAAATAAGTAAATAAATAAATAAATAAATAAATGAATGAATGAATGAATGAATGAATATATATATATGAGAGAACTCACTGAATGGGAACTGGTCCAAGCCTACCCTGCCAGGTCCGAGTGCGTCGGGGTCCCCAGCAGTGGTAAGCCGTGCGAGCGGTGTCGAGGGAGAACCGAGTTTGACATGCGGATCATGCGGATTTTGCGGCCTTATTACCTCTGGTAATTTAACAGCTTGCTATTGAACATGGCCATAGAACTAGTTGATTCACTTAATTTACTTCTTCAAAAGTGTGATTTTCGATACTGAAAAGCTAGGTGACCAGAGGGGTATATGTCTTTGTTTTGTAGTGTGAAATGCCACGGACATATTTTTGGAGTGACTATTTGGATCTGTTTATTCGCGTGCTCTTGGTGCTGAGGTTGGGGAAAGGAGCCGCTTTGTCAAAAGGCAGGGTTTCTCTGATCTGAAAATGGGATGCTCCAAAGCCCAATGGACTATCATGATCATCATTTTCCATTTAAAAAAAGCAATTATTTTTGGGATAGCCGGCCCATTTTCAGCCACGTTCAACGTGTTCATTTGAGAATTTTGCTTGGCACTTTCATTTGCTGTAACTGTGTAACTGTGTAACTGGATACTGTATGGCAGAGTAAAATCTTCAAGTGGTCAATGGTTTCTCTCTAGCCTAAGTTGTTGGTTTACCATTGGCCACTTCAAACACTTAACATATCACTTACTGGTTGGTGGTTTCAATTTGAAACTTTCAAACATGTTTTATTTTCCATAACGTATGGGATAGTCCTTCCCATTGACGAACTCATATGTTTCAAGATGGTTAAAACCACCAACCAGCTTAATCTTCTGGACAGCTAATAACACGTATCAATGGTATGTGTTCCAACCTCCGATGCTCCAAGTGGCCACCAGGAATGGGACAAACATCCATCAATGGGGGATTTTCCGTTGACACGTTTGATATTACCCGAGGATATTTCATATACATATGCGTATAATTAACCATGTATGCATAACTTTACAACATTTTCATGAAGGCATGGTAGAAGTTGTAGAGTTGAAGCCCCAGAAATTTATAGAGATAGTATTGGATTCAATAATATCAGAGAAACTGTTTTTTACGAGATGGCCCATGCAACCAAATTAGAAGTGGAACTTGCATCTACTTGACTGGTGAAACAAGTCGGAGCAAAAAATCATGAAAAAAATTGACAAGCAAAATTTCATGTCAAGATTGTTGAAAACATGTTTCATTTCCAAAGATGCTATTTATGTGGACAGTACTATTTCTTCTTCAGAGCTTGATTCATGCTTTTATGGCATACCTCCAAGGACTGACAAATTATACAGCTCATTTTCTTGAATACCATTTAACGGTGTCTCGTTACTTTTACCGGATATGCGCATCTATCTGTCCATGGGCAACTTGATTATTATTTGATTAATTAATCATAAATAGATGGACGATAATGATTCATCAATTCATCTATAGATGATCAATAGTGATCTATTTTTTCACCATTAAATAATGAGAGGGGCTTGTTGCCAGCGCTGGAAAGTAGGAAATCCTCATGTTCTTGTATCCTTTGGGAAATCGTCATAATCAAATAGGATGTTTAAATTTAAAAGGAGGAGGCCTGATTACATTTCAGCTGTAAAATGCACTCCTTTAGAACAATGGTAGTCATTAGGTTTAAAATGGGGCAAATTCCAAGAATAAATTCCACCCTAGAAGAGAAAACAGGATATATCTCTACTTTGAAGCATGAGGTGCAACAGAATATATATGTAACATAAAATGCAAAATACAGTGGATAAGTTCAGGTCATGCACTTCTCATAAACAATCTTTTTGTGTGGCAAACATCATGAAAACTGGATATATATATATATGTTTACCAAGCATGTTTATATATTGGTTTGAAACCTAGGGATACGCTACTTTCATGTTTCCATATGATTGTGGTACAATACCACATTCTTTTGAACAAAACGAGTCGTCTTTGAAACACAACCTTAATTCATCTACAAGGCCTATTTGAGTTAGAAGATTAGGGAAACTCCCTGGTGTTTTCAAACATGTGTGGAAGTACAACAATGTTGAATGAGTTTGAGCTGCGCAGCGCAGCAGTTGACCAAAGAAAATGCAACACATTGAGCTGAAGGCAAAATTGCAAACAATATCAGGCAATGCAGTTGTTTTCACTTGCTTTCATTGCCCAAAGAGAAATATCTGTATATAGTCTATGAAGTTGTATGCCTGTGCTACATTCTCAGCGAACAATGCTTTAAAGAAATGAGGTTCTTCAAAGAAGTGCAGTTTTCCTTAGAAAGCATCCACTTCAACCAAAAAGTTGTTGTTATTTACAAGCTGGTGGTTGCTTTTGAGCTAGTCAACTGTTTTTTCCCCAGGAAGAAATCTGAAATCTTTTTGTGCAGTTTTTTTTAAAGAACAACAAGTGTGTTATCTACGATATGTTTGCGTTCTAAAGTGCAGTATTCCTGTCTTTCCTTGATCATGGTAACATTCCTTCAGGCAGATGCTGGTTTCTTCAAAGATTGAATACTTAACTTAAAGTTGCAATCGCATTTAGACAGTTTAGTTTAAACAACAGAACCAATATTGTGTCAAAATATGCACTGTGCCCTTTAAAGATGTAACATTCCTCTCAAAGAAGCTCAACTGGCCTTTCTGTTTGAAAGTAGCACCATTTCTAAAAAAAATGTAACACTCCTGTTAAAAAAAACCCAGCTGCCATCTGTTTGGAAGGCACACCATTTGTTTGAAGGAAAGTTTTGCTCAGCAAAATTGAATCAGCTGCATCTTTTGAAAGTTACACCATGATTTGAAAATATATTGCAATCCTTTCAATCACACTGCGCACCATTTCTGTGTAAATATGTAACACTCCTGTCAAAGAACTGCAGCTGCGCTCTACTGGGGCAGGAACACCATCTATTTGAGGGAACGGTTTCCTTCAAAAACATAATTTTACATCCCCAAAGGCTTCTGAAAAGGAAAATTGCACATCCCCAGGAATACTGCACATGTTTAGCATACAAGATTTCTTGATGTAATGACTTCACAAGAATGCCTTGGGGGCAAGATGAATCAGATTTGGTTTGGATTAATCTGGATTAATCCTAAGGAATCAAAAACCCAAAGAAACCAAGAAACCAAAAGACACAAAAAACAACACAAAAACACAAGAAAAACAATGTTTCCCAGACTAGTCTGAACATGCCTAGATCCAAGTAGTCCACAAAACATATTTTTTTTTTGTTTGTTTTGGGTGATCAACCACTCTAAGCTCTATTTCCACTAGAAACGCTTGTGTATGGACAGCAAAAGGCCAATATTGTTTTAGATAATGTATATAATGTATTTGGGGAAACAAATTGCCTTTTGCGCGCCCACAACAAGCCTGTCTGTATTTCTACTCGAAAAGGTTTGTGCATGGACAGCAAAAAACATCAGATCATGTAATATATTGACAAAAAAACAACGAATATATACAAATAATTGGTGATTTCAGCGCTGGCAACAAGCTTTTCTGGTTGGTGGTTTCAAACATTTTTTATTTTTCAATATATTGGGAATGATAATCCCAACTGACTTTCATATTTTTCAGAGGGGTTGGTCAACCACCAACCAGATAATCAACAATTCATGATGCAGAGAATGCAGGTCCGCCTGACGCGAGCTCGGCCTTGGCGACCGCGCAGCACAGCCAAATTTGGAGATTTCTTGGTGGTTGTCCCTGCGGATGTAATGGGACCAACCAAATCAACCAACAGATCTCCATGAAATCATGGAAAGATCCACCTTCAATAGCAAACTGTGAATGTTTGTTTACTAGAGGGTATGATATTTATTGATATTTCATGTAGCTGATCTAAATAAAATGGTTTCAATATTTTTTGATAATTTCATTTTGGCATGTTTTCCCCCCAAAAAAAGTGTGTCCACTTTAGGGGCGCAGGCTTTGTGTGATCGACTGCACCTGCGTGCGGAATAGATTCGTGACTATTGGATGGCCAGAACATTGTTTTCGTGGCACATGAAAGGGATCCTATGCATTTGACAAAACATGGCAGGCATAATGTTTTCTGCACATGCGCGAAAGGTCGCCAAGCGTAAGTAAAACTGCAAGCCCCTTCTTTGCTCAACCCTTAACTTCGATTCCCGGACATTGCTGTATGAAATGGTAAAGCACAGTGTAATGGTGCGCACGCTGGATTTTCAGCTCTTCAACTTCCATTTTGGAGGAAATTTCCCACGAGGGCCTAGATAAAAGCTGTGAAAAGATTCGAGGGCACACTGATATCCAGTAGTGGTAGAGGTTCGCGAGGTCCTTGTATGGAGATTTTCTGAGTTCCTTCACAGGGTCTCCTGTAAATAGATCCTTGACGAGAACCTCGCAAAAAGATATATTGGAGAGATCCTTATGGGTTTCTCTGAGAAGTCTGTGCGCATGAATCTTTGAATGTGTCCTTGTACTTGAAAAAGAGTAACTGGTAGAAGTTTGTTCGACAAGGTTATTCTACAGAGTTCTTATGAGCTCCTCTATGCTCCTCTTAAAGGTCCTTTCATGGAGATTCTTTCAAGGGTTCTTGTGCAGCGATTTTTTTGAGATTTCCTCTGAAGAGGCCCTTCCATACAAATCATGCGAGAGGTCCTTGCTGCAGTCCTTGCCCAAATAAAGGGACAGTTGAAGAGTTTCTGGTGCAAAGAGGCTTTTCTTGACTTGCTTGTTCACTCACATCGTTTCTTCCCTTGCTGGAGCGTTTGTTTTGGAGGGTAAGCATTGCATGAGTTTTTCGCGGTAAAATTGGGCCCAGGCAAATGATGAGTTTGAGTAGTTTGAGTAGTTTGTTTGGGAAACGGCCTCGCTTGTGCCCATGGATTTGTCTCGCTTGTGCCCGGTAGCCCCTTTCCACTCGAGCTACTGTCCCCTAAAAGTAGACCCCAAATGGTTGTTTTTCAATGTCCCTATTGCCTGTGTGCATTAAATTATGTTGCTGCATGCCTCTATGCCCTTCCCTAATCCCCCCTGGTCCCCAAGCCCCTCCCTAATCCCCCGCTGGTCCCGATTCCCTCCCATGTTCCCTAGAATTCTATAGACCCTAAATGGTTGTTTTTCTACATGAAGGAATGTTGCCCGTGTGCATCATGTTGCTGCATGCCCTCATGTCCCTCCCTAATCCCTCCTGGTCCCCAAGTCCCCCCCATGTTCCCTAAAAGTAGACCCTAAATGTTTTTTTTTCCACATAAAGGTATGTTCAGGTCAATCCGGGCGCAAGTGAGTCATTTCTATGGGCAAAAGTGAGGCTGGTCCCGTTTGGGTTGCCAGAGTCATCAAAAGAAATGCTCACGTGGATTTTGGTCAAGTTGGCCGCTCCTTTCAGTAGGGGCTGCATTTTTTTGCCCTTGAACCCTACAGAAATCGCTGAGGATGTGCAAGGACCCCGGCAAGGGGCGTCCCAAGGGCATCCACGATGCGCGGCAAGGCACCAATTCACATATTCCATTGGAAACACTGGACACACTGATAAAAATGGGTTGCATGCATAGTATCAATCTTTTTTTGCCGATTTTGATCGGGAGAAGAACACATCGGAATTCGGTGGACAGCTTCAACACCGGTAGGTCAAAAAGCTGCCTTGCGAGATTTCCCATCGTTTGATATCGCCAAATTGGCACTGTCCAATGGCAGGAGCCCTGTTTCGAATCACAAGAATTTCGATGCTCTAGATTTTCCATTGGTTTTCCATTTCCGACATATATGAACATTACCAGATTACCAATGGCCAATGGCCTGATTACCATTTCCAGAAAAAAACAATTTCGGATCACCAATGGTCTGCGGTTAAACGTATTTTGGTCTTCAAAGCCACCCGGTCCGACCATTGCTGGGCAGTGGGTCCTCTGATGTTAGAAAAGCAATAGTATATAAAGCATCCCTCACAATAAACGGGTATGAGCTATTGCTTTCCTAGAATTGTGATTTCATCGTAACGCAGCTATCGCATTTGTACTATTGAGTTGACGAGGTTTCTTCGTTTAGGTTTCACATGATCTGGTTGGTGGTTTGGAATCCCAACTGTTACTCACTCCATCATTTTTATCTATTTTTTTCAGAGGGGTAGGTATACTATACCACCAACCAGTGATGATTTTTCCATATTTTTCCGTATTTTATGGATCTTTTTTGGCCCAACCTTATGGTTTCCCCCACGAAAACTCCACCTGGCGCGACTGGTCCGACTGGACCAGGTTTCTTCGCCAAGGGCAGTGGAAAAGACGGTAAGGGCCCAGGCGATTTTTCCAGTTGGATGGCCACTTTTTTGGGATCCAAAGTCAGGGAGAACATGCTGTTGTCCAACATGTTCCAAAGTTAGAAGTTGTAAATTATATATATATATATAAATAAGTCTTATTTTTGTTCCTTCTTGAAAGTTGTAATTGTTTTAAAATACCTTTTCGTAACCAAGGGATAGAACCGACTCAATCTGTCACTATTTCGATCGGTTTTTCCACAACTTCGAACCTTCTTTTGGGGTAGCAAATCTGATTTTTTGTTTTCATGGAAAGAATATCGAAGGATGCAGAAAATCAAAAAACAGACACCTGAGAGGGCGTGTGTGTTTTTTCCCAGTTGGGAAGGGGAAGCTCAGAGGAACACCCATATTCTGGATCTGACAGATTTCCTGTAGTTCCTTTGGTTTGTCCAACATCGATCCGCTGAATGCCATATTTGTTCAGTCCAGACGTGCCAGGTAAGACTGCGGTGAACGGTGCGAAAACCGGGTCCAGTGATAGGCGCCGGATGAGACTACAAAACACGTGATTTAACATGATTTCACCGTCAAAATGCTGAAACGAAGGATTTAATCAATCATTTAATGGTATCAAAATTATGGGCAAACCTAGTGAGATCGGGTAGTATTGGCCATGAAGTTTCCAGAGGAATCGGCTCTTGAGAATGCATACCGGCAGGGGTTGATAGGAGTTCGCATGGAGAAGTTCCCTCCACTTTTCACAACGGGTATATGACAGAGGGTATGCTCAACTCATGAAAGATCACAATGAAATGGATGGCATTGGGTGGATCCCAGGTGAATATCATGATTTCATCACCGACACCCTGTTGAACTAACGCAGCTCTGGAAAATCACCATTTCAACAGGCAAATCAACGATAAATGGGCCATTTTCCATAGCTATGTCAGTTTACCAGACTCTTTTGGGGGTATCATCAAGCCGTGTTTCGCAGCGTGACAGGGACCCGCCTGGCGAGAAGGCCTTCTCGTTGCTGTATCTTAGTACCTTTTTGGTTGGGTTCTAACATGAGGATTACATGCTAAGCAGCAAACATGTATGGTATTTGGCAATGTTGTGGGAGACATCTCTTTCTGTTTTGGCACTGACTGTGGGCGAAATACAATATGGATGCCATGGAACCCTCCCGCCCTGTCCTGTGCAAGGCCAGCGTTTCCCCACTTTTTTCGGGTCTATGCTTGGTTTTTGGAGTATCGATTTTGGCCAGCTATGTTCAAGAGATCGCTCGAGTCAGATTTTGTTTTCTGGCTGTTCCCTTTGCTAGTCTGCTGCCTGGAAAGCATTTGGCACTGCCTTTGGTGTAGACGCTGAAACCATTTTGGCATCGTTCTCGAAACCTCAAGTTGCTTCGAAAGTGAGCAGCTTTTGACTTTTGACCCTTGCCCTTTGGTTAGATAATCTGAATGATTTTCATGTATACATGTGCGTGCGCATATATGTATATATACATATATATACATACATATTACATATGTATATATATATAATATACACTGTGTTGTATATACGTTTTTCAATTTAGTTTGCTAGGTTTTGAAGAAGCATTTGAGTTTGGTACCTGAACATTTATGGGAAAACCCGATTTCATCCAGTGGTTTGAAGCCTCAATTTTCCTATGAATAGCTGGCCATGAGTCAGTTCGGGGGTCCGGGGTGTACTACCAAGTCTCAAACAAACCCATGATATTGGTGGTTGTATTATATATATATTGTATTTTTGTGTATTTGCATATGTTGGAATAGAATAGAATAGAATATAAGATTATATAATACTAGTAATAATCGTAATGATATATATATATACATCTCTCTCTCTCTCATTATTTTACCATTAACCTGTACCCATGATAGTCATTCTAGCCCGAGTAAATCCCGTTTTGTCGTAGGCAGAGGCATCGACGGCATCGATTGCTCCATCGATTCCTCGGGAAGAGCCGGTGCGCCAAAGGCCAACGTATCAAGGTGCAGCGTGGATTTTTCGGGCATCCAAAAGGGATGGTTTTCCAACAAAAATGGGGGATTCATCATGGGGATTTATACTAGATTAATGTGAATTTGACCCGATGGGATATATATATATATATTAGAATATCATGTGAAACATTGGGATTTACCATCCACTTAATGGGGATTTTGATGGGTATACAACGAACCATGTGATGCCCAATGGTATGTATGAACACATCATTGTTACGGAAAAGTACTGGGTGACTTACCTCCGGTAATCAAGCGTGGCTAGCTGGAAAATCATCTATTTATAGCTGATTTTCCCAGCTAGAAACCTTCATTGACACAGGATTTTCCAGCTATCCATGTTTGATTACCAGAGGGTACCGGATGCCACCCATTTTGTGATGGATGTAGCTCCGGAGCATTACCCCACTAAGAAAGTAACTGCTTGGGACTAACTGGGGTCAAACCTTAGAGAGAGGGGATACCCCCAAGAGTCAGGACTAGCCAGGGGGGGGGTCCAAAAATGATGAGGGATGTACCCTCTGGTTATGTCAAAATAGCTATTGAAAATGGCCCATTTATAGTGGAATTACCCATGAAAAATGGTGGTTTTCCATAGTTATGTTAGTTTACCAGAGGGAACTAATTTTAGCCCCAACATTCTTGAGATTCTAGGGATTTGATCAGCAAGATGTGTGGAGAATGTGATGAAACCAATTTAAGAGAACAATTTTTTTTGGTGCTGTACAGTTTTTACTAGCTCCCAAATGGTGAAATAAGCGAAGAAAATCCCTTAATGTCAACTTTGGATTTTGCTAAACCTCAAGTTTTGACAGATGGGGGGTTACCTATTTTATCAGCAAATTGGAGGGCTACTTTTTTTGGGTAACCCCCCCATTTAACCAACGGGCTTTATCCTTTGCCCCAACGTTGATGTGGCAGGCGACCAAGGTGATCCAGAGCCAGTTTCCTGCCGCCGTTTCGAAGGGAAGGGATCCCGGAGGGCGGGCACAGAACCAGGAGTGAATGAAGATTTACAGCGATATAGATTGACATAAAGATCTCCATATGCCTATCCATCCATCCATCCATCCATCCATCCATCCATCCATCCATCCATCCATCCATCCATCCATCCATCTTTATATATCCATCTGTATATATCCATCTATTTGAGATGTGGTCAAGTGATCCCCTCACCAACACCCCTCAAAAATGTTGGCTGGGACAAGTTGAGACGCAGAGATTGATTTCAATAGCTGTACCTCGTGTTGGCCAAGGAATGTAGTTGACATTCACCCCAGGCCCGCCAAGAATTGAAGGGAACATTTGTAGGAAAAAACAATAGGTATTTCCCGCACAATCATGCTACAAATCTAACCCAATGAAGCCCGAATCCTCATTTATGCCTGATGAACATTTTTTTCACTGCTTGCAAACAAGAAGGGTTAGCCCCAACTTTTGATGCTCAAATCCGCATCATTTGTGTTTTAAATCCAAATTCAATTTGATGCTTAAACCCATTTTATCAATGGGTAACTTGGTAGACACAGGTTTTGACGCTTTATTAAGGAATTTTCGATAGATCTCATTTTTTTCCCCCATATTTTGTTTGAATCCAACTTTTTTCGTGCATCAATTTCCTATCTTTCAATGGTTAAATTGGTTCATGTCTCTTCTGTGACCTGGCTGACCTTTTCGGCCCTGAAAAAAAAGTGACCCCATGGCGACGCGGAGCGCGTCGGCGGGGCGGAGAGTGAAGCTCCATGCAGGTGGGTTTTACTGGGAACTCTGGGGGTAGTTTGGTTACTTGGATGGGGATTGTACTAATTAACCTGGGGATTATGAACTAACCCAGGATTGTAGTAGGAATATACCTATGGATCCTTACCAAATGGTACAGGTACAACTTGATCTCTTGCTGTAAATGGGGGATATATGAACCTAAACAGCTAAGATTGATCGTGACATGGGGCGCTTACCCTGCAGGAAACGAACATAGGCCATGGAAGATGGCAATGGAAAAATAGGTAAATCCTCAACAGCCATGGGTCATTTTCCGTGGTGTAGCAAAACTAGGAAACATGGTCACACCTTTGGGGGAAGTCATCACTTCACAATCGAAAAGGGGATCAACCTATTTCTAAGCTAAGAAAATGTCAGAGATAAGGCATCTCACCTCCACCACATACTATACGTGCATACATACACACACATATATATATATATAATATATGTATATGTATATATATAATCATATGTGTATATAATATATATATATATATACGCATGTGTATATCATGTATACACTGTATATCTAGACACACGCATACATACATATATATATGTATCTATCTATCTTTAATGTGTGTATGTGTATACGCGTGCGCAGGGAGATTGGTTTGGCGCGTTCCCTCTGTCTTCACAAAGTCTAGCGTTGGGGACCCAACGTTTACCCCACAAAGTTTCAGGGTTTTCCCAAGGTGAAACGACCAAATTACAGCCGATTCTCTTGGGACCCCGTTTTGGTCGCAGAGAAAATTGCAGCAGATTCCTTTCTTCTTTTGGGGTTGGTTTTGGAGGAAAATCTCTATAGCCTAATTTCATCCATGGACCAACAAATTGCCCTGTATAAATGCCATTAAATCCCCCCACAAACCATGATCCAACTGGCAGGCGGAAGCCGGCGTCAACTGAACGACCCCTCGCCCTATGCGGCCAAGGTGCAGTGCTCAGCTTGTCCCGATCGTTGGAAGAAATTCCCTTCCTTTTTTGGTAGAGTTAAACTTTAACCTACGATTTTACAGATAACTGAAGCCATTTTTGTGGCTTAAAATCTGACGATGTTCTTTGAACTTGAACTTGCGTGTTTTTTTCTTTGTGTTTCCATCCTTAGAGTTCCCGCAAAGTGGGGACCCCAAACGATGGCCAAGTTGGTTTATAACTCCAATAACTATTTGGTGTATGATAAGTACAACGCATAAAACTATGGTATTCATGGGATTTATGAACCAACTTATAACTCAGGGGGCTCTGGGCAGGTGCGTCCTGGAAGCCGCAGCAAGGGGCAGCTCGGGACGCGAGCTGAGAAGGCGGGGAAAATACCTTGGTTGATTGGTTATGAAATAGGGGATTTATACTGCCTGGGTTATTGGGGATTATGAACTAACCCATTCTATTGGGAACTCTGTCACAGAAATGGTATTTCATGAGTTGTGAAAGCGGTATTTTTAGTAGCAAAAAATCGGGAATATCTTACACCTCAACCAGTGGTGAAGGGAGTGCTGAGCTGAGCTATGCTTGTATTCATCCATAAAACCACTACCCTCTGGTAATTTGTAACATAACTATGGAAAGATCCACCATTTAGTTCGTGAGTTTTCCCAGGAAAAATGCTGGATCTTTCCATAGTTATGTAAACTTTTACCGGAGGGTATTAGCCATAGACACTTTCAAATCTGGTCCAAATAGCCATAGCTTCTTGTAGTGCTGGTGTTGTGTATGGTTTCTATACTTTATCCAGCATGTCTTCCTCATAAAGCGGTCTTTCAAGGCGCTCAGCGTTTCAAACAAGGACTGGGTGTTTTCGCAGCATGATTCGACTATGACCTCTGAGCAGTAGCTGCGAAAAAGCCATGTTGATTACAGAGGATTATGCTGTGAATTGATTACCAGTTAATATGGGATATGTTATGGGAATCATTATGGGGATTGCCATGATAATCAGTATATAATAGTTAATATGGGGATATTGCCATGGATATCATGGATCATGTTAATGATTATCATACCCTCTGGTAATTTAACATAGCTATGGAAAATCACCGTTTTTAATGGGAAAATCCACTATAAATGGCCATTTTCAATAGCTATTTTGACATAACCAGAGGGTATCTGGGGGATTGCCATGATCCGATCGATGGGAATCCCTACGACAAAAATGTCGCTGGAAGGTGACCGATGGCTTGGCTGTCATTTAAAAAAGAGATATGCCCAGGTAAAAAAACACAGATACACATGACATCTACATCTACATCCATATAGTCTATATCCATATCTATATGGGTGTTTCTGAAAACGAAGGTGCCAAGGTGCCCCTGAAATTATCCATGTCATGCGACCACCGGAGTCAGGTGAAGCTGCGCAGTGAGCCGCGCTCGAGAAGCAAAGGCTGTCAGGCCATGGCTGGAAATTGAAAACCCGGGGATAGAGCAATTTAGATATAGATAGATGATAGATAGATGGATGGATAGATGGATAGATGGATAGATGGATGGATGGATGGATGGATGGATGGTTGGTTGGAGATAGATAGATAGATAGATAGATAGATAGATGGATATATACAGATGGATATATACAGATGGATATATACAGATGGATATATACAGATGGATATATACAGATGGATATATACAGATGGATATATAAAGATGGATGGATGGATGGATAGATAGGCATATGAAGATCTTTATGTAAATCTATATCGCTGTATGTAAATCTATATGTAAATTCTTTATGGAAAGATGGATGGATCGATGGAAAGATAGACAAGTACAGACACATCACATGCATGCATACATACATACGTACGTACGGACGTACGGACGTACATACATACATAGATACATAGATACATAGATACATAGATACATGGATACATATATACATAGATACATAGATACATAGATACATAGATACATAGATACATCGATACATCGATACATCGATACATCGATACATAGATACATAGATACATAGATACATAGATAGATAGATAGATAGATAGATAGATGCATAGATGCATAGATGCATAGATGCATAGATGCATAGATGCATAGATACATAGATACATAGATACATAGACACATAGACACATAGACACATAGACACATAGACACATAGACACATAGACACATAGACACATAGACACATAGACACATAGACACATAGACACATAGACACATAGACACATAGACACA